>Ga0209068_10000050_pt1 | contig 74767 bp, 63 predicted proteins | sample ColStrG_CSR_2012_FD_187200 | JGI IMG/M metagenome (GOLD analysis project Ga0209068, IMG submission 187200) | Freshwater sediment microbial communities in response to fracking from Pennsylvania, USA - Cold Stream Run_MetaG_CSR_2012 (SPAdes)... | ecosystem: Environmental > Aquatic > Freshwater >...
TCGCGGATCGCGCTCGAAGCTGACGGAACGCTTAGTATGCAACTAAACCCCTCACACCAGTCCTCTACGCAAGAGAGATTGGGTGCTGGCGGAGCAGACCGTGACCTTGTCGTCCCTTCTCCCTTGGTGGAGAAGGACAGGATGACGGGTTGCCGACAGCACAACCCTCCGGCGAACTGCACCCTACACGCTCTCGATCCGGATCATTTGCGGTTTGGCGTCGACGAAGCCGTCGGCCTCGATCCTATCAAGCGCGGTGCGGATGGCCGCCTCCGTGGTCTCATGCGTGATCATGATCACCTGCACCGAGGCACCAGCGCCTGGCCTCGCCGAGACCCCTGGCTTGGCGTTGCGCGGCTTGCGCTGAACAATGCTCTCCAACGACACCTTCTGCTCGGCCATCCGGGTCGTGATCGCGGCGAAGGCGCCTGGCTTGTCGAATACCGACAGGCGCACGTAGTAGCCGCCGGCATGGGCCTTGAGCTGGGCTTGTTTGTAGGGCTCCAGCTTGGCGGCGGGCACCACGAAGGGTGGAGTCGTGTCACCGCGGGCGATGTCGATCAGATCTGCGACCACCGACGATGCTGTTGCCCGCGCACCCGCGCCAGGACCGACCAGGGTGAGCGCGCCAACATAGTCTGCGTCGATGGCCACGCAATTGGTGACGCCGTTCACCGCCGCGATGGCCGAGCCGACCGGAACCATCGTCGGATGCACGCGCTGTTCGATGCCGGTCTCAGTGCGTTGCGCGACGCCCAGCAGCTTGATGCGATAGCCAAGGTCCTCGGCCGCCTCGATGTCGGCGGCGCGGATGCCCTCGATGCCTTCGATATACACGTCCTTCAGCGATACCTTGGTGCCAAACGCCAGCGCTGTCAGCACCGCCAGCTTGTGCGCTGTGTCGAAACCGCCAATGTCGAACGTGGGGTCGGCCTCGGCGTAGCCCTTCTTCTGGGCCTCGGCGAGCACGTCCTCGAAGGCGCGGCCCTCGGCTTGCATCAGGGACAGTATATAGTTGCAGGTGCCATTGAGGATGCCCGAGACGCGCGAGATGCGGTTGCTTGCCAGCGTCTCGCGCAAGGCCTTGATGACGGGGATGCCGCCGGCCACCGCCGCCTCGAATTTGAGGGCGACGCCCTGCTCTTCGGCCAGCGCGGCAAGGGCAACGCCGTGATGGGCTAACAGCGCCTTGTTGGCCGTCACGACTGGCTTTCCAGCTTTGAGTGCCGCTTCGACGGCCGCCCGTGCCGGGCCCTCTTCGCCGCCGATGAGTTCAACGAACACGTCGATGTCGGGCGAAACTGCCAAGGCCATTGCGTCGTCGAGCCATTTGACGCCTGCAAGGTTGATGTCGCGATCCTTCGAGCGGTCGCGAGCGGTGACCGCGGTGACAACCGTGCCGCGCCCCAGCCTCAGCGCGAGGTCCGCCTGGCGCTCGCCCAGCAACCGGACAACGCCGGCGCCGACCGTCCCGAGGCCGGCAATGCCCACCCGCAATGTACCCGTCATGGCGCTCCCAATGGGCTTTACCAGCCGCGCGAACAAGCGACTCGCGTTTGTTTGGCTGTTATGCCTCGAATTATCGGGGGGTGCGAGCGGATTTGGCCAAGCTGGTGCGTCTACTGCGCCGGGGCGGGCTGCTGCAACACGGCGGGCTGGACCGTTCCGCCGGCGGCCGACTGGGCGTTGGCCAATTCCTTGATTTTCGCCTGCTGTTCCTCGGGCGTCAGCACTTTTTGGCCGAGACCACCCAAACCCGGCAAAGGCGGGTAGGAACCGCTCGAACAGCCGCACAGCGCACTGCCAAGCGTGACAAGAAGCACCACTGTCGTCAATCGAACAGGAGCCATTTCGCGCGCACCCATTGAAACCGCATTTGCTGCGACGCAACAACGTGCTAGGACTATGTTTATCTTATGATTTGCGAAGATTTCCTGCGCTCCCCCCTCCACCTCGATATGGCAATTCCATGCAGAAGGCAATCAAACCTGCTCCCCCGGACCCTGCCGACCTGCAGAAAGTGGACCCGGAGTTGTTGACTCGCAACATGTTGCGATACTGGGAAGAGAGTGGCCGGGTTCTGTCGGAAGTCATGGAGCGGGTGGGCCCGTTTGCGCCGACCCCCGAAATGTCGGAAGCCGCTCGCGCCTTTGGCGAACTGACGCAGCATTGGATGAGCGAGCCGCACCGGTTTGCCGCCGCCCAACAAGAGCTGGCGGGCGAATTCGTCGATCTGTGGACCCGGACCTTGCGCCGCAACATGGGCGAGGACGCCGAACCGCTCGCCGAACCCGAGCCCGGAGACAATAGGTTCAAGGATGCCGAGTGGTCGGCCAATCCGTTTTTCGACTATTGGAAACAAGCCTACCTTCTGACCTCGCGTTGGACCGAGCGGCTGGTTGCCGAGACCGATGGAGTTGACGAACGCACGCGCCAGAAAGCCGAATTCTACCTGCGCCAGCTAACCAGCGCGGCCTCACCCTCGAACTTTCCGCTCACCAATCCCGAAGTGCTGCGCGAGACCATTGCGACAAGTGGCGAAAACCTGGTTCAGGGCCTCTCCCAACTCGCCGCCGATCTCGGCAAGTCTGGCGCCACGCTGAACATCAGCCAGACTGATCTCAGCGCCTTCAAGGTGGGCGGCAACCTGGCCACCTCTCCCGGCAAGGTGGTGTTTCAGAATGACATCATCCAGCTCATTCAGTATGCGCCATCCACGCCCGAGGCGCACCGGGTGCCGATCCTGATCGTGCCCCCCTGGATCAACAAGTTCTATATTCTTGATCTCACGGCACAAAAATCCTTCGTTCGCTACCTGGTCGGCCAGGGCTTCTCGGTGTTTCTGATCTCCTGGGCCAATCCGGACCAGAAGCTGGCGGGCAAAAGTTTTGAAAACTATATGCGGGAGGGCATCCTGGCCGCGGCCGATGCGGTTTCGCGCGCGACCGACGTCCACAAGATCAACGTGCTGGGCTACTGCGTTGGCGGCACGCTTCTTGGAACCACGCTGGCCTGGCTGGCGGCGCGTGGCGAGGACCGCTTCCGCTCCGCGACCTTCCTGGCCGCGCAGATGGACTTCTCCAAGGCAGGTGACCTGCTGGTCTTCATCGACGATGCGCAATTGAAATCGCTGGAAGAGATGATGGCCGAGCGCGGCGTACTCGATGGCTCGAAGATGGCCACGGTTTTCAACATGCTTCGACCACGCGATTTGATCTGGCCCTACATCGTCAACAACTACCTTCTCGGCAAGAAGCCGATGCCGTTCGACCTGCTCTACTGGAACCAGGACTCGACGCGAATGCCGGCGGCAAACCATGCCTTCTACCTCCGCCAGTTTTATTTGGAGAACAACCTCGCCAAAGGCCGGATGAAGTTCGCGGGCGAAAAACTTGACCTGAGCAAAGTCAAACTTCCGGTCTACGAACTGGCCACCAAAGAGGACCACATCGCGCCAGCCAAATCCGTCTATATCGGCGCCCGTCTGTTTGGCGGCCCAGTCCAATATGTGATGGCCGGTTCCGGCCATATCGCCGGGGTCGTAAATCCGCCCGAAAAGGTGAAGTATCAATACTGGACTAACGAGGCGTTGCCGACGACGCACGAGGACTGGCAACGGGGGGCAAGCGAGCATCCTGGCTCTTGGTGGCCGCATTGGGTGAAATGGCTGAGCTCGCAGTCCGGCGAAATGCTGCCGGCGCGCAATCCTGGCGATGGCCTCAAGGTGATTGAAGATGCTCCCGGCTCCTACGTGGGGGTCAAAGCTTAGGGTCGAAGTTCAGATGCAAACCGCCCCCGCTCTCGCACTGGACCACCTAGCGATAGCGGCGGCTAGGCTGGGCGAAGGCATCGACTTCGTGGAGGAAATGCTGGGTGTGCGGATGCCACTCGGCGGCAAGCATCCGGACATGAACACCCACAATGCGGTGATGCGGCTCGGCGACGGGCTCTATCTTGAGGTCATCGCCGTCGATCCCGAGGCCGGCCCAGCGCTCCATCCGCGCTGGTTCGGGCTGGACAATCCGAGAATGCGATCCAGGTTGATGAGCGAGGGACCGCGGATGGTTGCGTGGGTCGCGCGGTCAACCAATCTGGCAGCGAGCCTGCAAGCCAGTGCCATGAGTCTCGGCAAAGCAATGCCAATGAGCCGCGGATCGCTGAAATGGCAAATCGCCGTCGCCCCGGATGGCGAGCTGCCATTGGGTGGGCTCATGCCCACGCTCATCGAATGGCCTCCCGGCATCCACCCCACGGCCCAACGGATGCCCGACCTTGGCGTGCGCTTGGCCGATCTGACGCTGCGCGCGGCCAAGCCCGAGCCAGTTCGTGCCGCGCTGGCGCGGATCGGCGCCGCCCACTTGGTCGTGATCAAGCCCTTACGGCGAGGGGCAGAGCCGCTGGAGGCAACCTTCATCAGACCGGACGGAGCCGAGGTCTGCATCAGCGGTGGCGAGCGATTGGTCGCAGCCAGCTGATTCAGGCAGCCGTTACTTGCCCTTTTTGCCAAATGCCATGGGAGACTTGGCCGCCGGTTGCCCCGCTGTGGCCGGCGACTTCTTGCCCTTGTCGGCCTTAGGCTTCTTGGCTTCCTTGTTCGAACGCTGTTGACCTTTGGCCATGACCGCTCCGTTTCCTTAGCTGGGCGCAATCCGCGCGCTGTTGGGTGATTGATACGTAAAGGCTGCGACTTTGGACTCAACAATGCGCTAAGTTGCCAGCGCTTTCCATGAAAATGCTGGCCAGAGATCGCGCCAGAACGCGGAAATTAACCCGCCCCGCCCCCCTCGGTCGCGAGCCAGGCGCCGCAGCAGGCCTTGGCGAGTTCGCGCACGCGCAAGATGTAGCTTTGGCGCTCGGTCACCGAAATGACGCCACGCGCGTCCATCAGGTTGAAGACGTGGCTGGCCTTGATACACTGGTCGTAGGCCGGCAGCGCCATGCGGTGGCGCGTGTCGTTACCACCGGCTGGTGCCGCGCCCTTCGTCAGCAAGCTCTGGCACTCGGTCTCGGCGTCCTTGAAGTGTTGCATCAGCAGATCAGTGTTGGCGTGCTCAAAATTGAAGCGCGAATATTCCTGCTCGGCCTGCAAGAAGACGTCGCCATAGGTGAGTTTTCGCGCATCCTCGCGGCCGTTGAAGTTGAGGTCGAACACCCGGTCCACGCCCTGGACATACATGGCCAGGCGTTCGAGGCCATAGGTCAACTCGCCCGCGACCGGATCGCAATCATAGCCGCCGACTTGCTGAAAGTATGTGTACTGTGAAACCTCCATGCCGTCGCACCACACCTCCCAGCCAAGGCCCCATGCGCCCAGGGTCGGGCTTTCCCAGTCATCCTCGACAAAGCGCAGATCGTGAAGACGCGGATCGATGCCAATGGCATACAGCGAGCCCAGATAAAGGTCCTGGAAGTCCTCCGGCGACGGCTTCATGATCACCTGGAACTGGTAGTAGTGCTGCATCCGGTTCGGGTTCTCTCCATAGCGGCCGTCTTTGGGCCGGCGAGAGGGTTGCACATAGGCCGCGTACCAAGGCTTTGGCCCGAGCGCGCGCAAGGTCGTCGCCGGGTGAAAGGTACCCGCGCCGACCTCCATGTCATAGGGCTGGAGAATGACGCAGCCTTGTTCGGACCAATAGCGCTGGAGCGTCTGGATCAAATCCTGGAAGGATTTGTTCGGGTGGAGGCCGTAGGCGTTGCCGCTGGTCATTGCGGGCTTTGAAACAGTTCTTGGCATGGAATGGGTCTCTGGCGCGAAGCAGGCGGCGAACAACGTGTTTCCGCGTTTCCGCCGATGGCGTCAACTCTTGACCGCTGGCCACTCGCCAAGGCAGGTGTTACGCTCCACGGTTGTTCCGCGATACGCGGGGCCTGGAAACGCGAAGGAAATCTCATGGCCGTACTGAAAGTCATAGAACTGATGGCCGACAGCTCCAAAAGCTGGGAGGACGCGACACAGAACGCGGTGACCAAGGCAAGCAAGAGCCTCAAGGGAATAAAGTCCGTGTGGATCAAGGACATGAGCGCCACGGTGGACAACAAGGGCAAGGTGACGAACTACCGCGTTGGTGTGAAGCTGAGCTTTGAGGTCAAGGACTGAGGGTTGTGCTCACCCTGTCACTCCAAGGGTGTCCACAGTACGTCCGCGATTTGCTGCGCGCCGGTGGCCAGCATGACCAGGCGATCGAAGCCTAGTGCGGCGCCGCTGGCCTCAGGCATCTTGGCGAGGGCGGCGAGGAAGTCCTCGTCGATGGGGTACCGCAGGCCGTAGATGCGCTGCTTTTCGTTCATGTCCGCCTCAAAACGGGCGCGCTGCTCGGCGGCGTCCGTCAGCTCGCGGAAGGCATTGACCAGCTCGACCCCACAGGCATAGAGCTCGAAACGCTCGGCCACCCGGCGGTCGGTGGGCTTCAGCATGGCCAGGGCAGCCTCGGTCGCCGGGTACTCGCATAGGAGAGTGGGGCGGCCGACACCCAGGCCGGGCTCGATTCGGTCCGACAGCACCTTGCTGAAAAGGTCGCTCCACGTATCGTCCACGGCCACTGTCAGGCCGATCCGTGCCGTCTGCGCTGCCAGCGCCTCGCCAAACAGCTCAACACCGGCGTCGCGGCGGAACGCCTCTTCAAGCGTCAGCCGCTCAAACGGAGCGAAGGGATCGGCCTCGCGCCCCCGGTGACGCAGCTGGTCCACCCCGGCCGCGCGCGCGGCGATCGCCACGATCCGCGCGCAGTCCGCCATCAGCGCCTCATACGGTTCGCCCGCCCGGTACCACTCCAGCATCGTGAACTCTGGGCTATGGGTTGCGCTGACCTCCCGGTCACGGAACACGCGAGCGAAGCTGAAAATGCGGGTCTCGCCTGCCGCCAAAAGCTTCTTCATCGCAAATTCGGGTGATGTATGCAGATAGCGTGGCAGCCTCGTGCCGTCCTCGCGCCGGAGCTCGACCACCAAAGCATGCAGATGCGTCTCGTTGCCAGGGGACAGTTGGATTTGCGCGGTCTCGACTTCGGTGAAGCCCTCGCCCTCGAAATAGGCCCGCACGCCCGCCACCATCCGCCCGCGTGCCAGCAGCAATGGCCTGCGGTCGGCATGCCGGCGTGGGCTCCACCACGGCAATACCGTCGCATTGGCGTCACTCGGCTTACCCATTTCGGCCTTTTCCGCTGCTTGGGGATGGGCTATCAGTTCGCCCAAAGTTCATTCGACTCAACTGGCCCGGCGCCGCCACACGCGGCTGGCGCGGCCTCATCCAGCCCGAAGCACCCGAGGTTTTCATGGTCAAGGTCATGGCAAGTCAGCTGCGTAAAGGCAACGTGGTCGATCTCGAAGGCAAGCTCGCCGTGGTCATGACCGCCGAGAGCACGCGCCCCGGCAAGGGCACGCCGACGACGCAACTGGAACTGCGCCGCATCAGCGACGGCGTCAAGGTCGTCCAGCGTACCAAGACCACCGACCAGCTTGAGCGCGCTTTCATCGACGAGAAGCCGCACAACTACTTGTTCAAGGACGGTGACGGATATACCTTCATGAACAACGAGAACTACGATCAGGTGACCATCGGCAAGGACATCATCGGCGACCAGGATGTGTATTTGCAGGAGAATATGACGGTCCACATCAGCCTGCACCAAGGCGTGCCGGTTGCCATCGAGCTGCCGCAGAAGGTGATCCTTGAGATCACCGAGACGGAACCGACCATGAAGGGCCAGACGGCGTCTGGCTCGTTCAAGCCGGCGATCCTCAGCAACGGCGTGCGTACGATGGTGCCGGGGCACATCACGCCAGGGACCAAGGTGGTGATCATGACCGACGACGGCAGCTATGTGGAAAGGTCGCGAGAGTAATTGCCTAGCCTGGCCGCCACGCTGGCCCGCCGGGCGCCAAGCTCTGCTTCGCCAGGGGGCTCATTTTCGAAGCGCGAAGCACACAGGCCCTTGGCAGCTCGGATCAAAAGCACCCCAAGGCCAGACAGAGCACTTCCTTACCGAACTGCCTTGCAGGCGTTTGCAGCGAGACGACCGACAACAGTGCAACGCACACTAGCTCGCGACGCACGCTTCAGCGTCGCTTGTTCAAGCTCGCTCGCCAGTCTATCCCTTATCGCAAGGCCGCCACATGCCCCAGAATTTCATGCCGCTGCGGATCGTCCATTCACGCGAGACCGAGAAACCAAGCCGCTGATAAATGCTGATATTGTCCGGAACCGCAGTCTCCAAATAGCAGGGCATACCCTCAGACGTGGCACGGGCAATTCCTGCCCTGACCGCCGAACTGCCATACCCCTTGCTCTGATGCTGCGGTTCACAACCGGCAACCTGGAGATACCAATGTGGAGCTGCGGGATGATTGGCATCGGCGGCCGAGCTGACTGACAAGGCGCGCGGCAAAGCCGACCGCGTCGCCCGGATCCATTGGCGACCCTCGCGCAGCGTCTCGATCAGCGACATCTGGGAATGTCCGGGAGCCCGCCAAAGCGTCGCTGCTTCAGTGCCCGCCGTTGCATAAACGGCCCCGTATCGCACCGCGCCGCGATGGAGAATGGCAAAAAAGCTCCGTAAGCGGTCGGACCGGTTTGCTGCATCTGGATAAATGTAACACATCAGCGGATCGTTCAAGAATGCGTCGCACAGCATATTGACGATCGCGCCGCCGTCTTCCGGACGGGCCTCAAACGCCTCAGAGAAATCGTTCAGCGAATTCAATTGCGATGCCCCAAAACCCCCGAGCGGGCGGTTACAGTGGACTGATGAGCTGACGATCGATACACGCAGACACTCTTTGCTCCAGAATGAGGGCGTTCTGCTTTGCCGAGAGCGCACGCGGATCCTAGCATCGGCCGAACCCAGGGCAAGTCGGCCATCCGCCCAACAGCGGACAGCCAAGTCTGGCGAACCCGGTCACACTCTCAGCCGGTCCGGCATTTGCGATGCCAGAGGTGCTGACGTCGATGCGATGCCATTGCCAAGCTCGGTTCGCACCGATTTGAGGCTCTGCTCGGCGGACGCGGCGTATGCGGTTTGACCGAGCCGCGCGAAGACCTCGGCAGCATGTGCAAGGCAGTCCTCGGCGAGATGTAGATGCCGCCGGCTGGCCGTCAAAGTGCCGAGACCGAGATGCGCACCGCCGCGATTGGCCTCGCTGAGCGCCCATTGCAACGGCGCTCGCTCGACCGTCCATTCTTCCTGTGCAGATTCGTAAGCCGCGACCGCACGTTCCAGCCAATGGCGGCCGCCAATCCGTTCGCCAAGATCGGCGCAGATATTGCCCAGGCAGCTTTGCAGCCGCGCCCATTGCGCCGGAGCTTGCTTGACGTCGAGCTGGGCCAAGGCAGAATCAACACTGCGCGCGGTCCGTTCCAGCAATCCGAGATCGTTGCGAATTGCCCCGAGCCGGCCGGCCGCCATGCCGCGTCCCGCTTCGGCCGCCGCCCAGTCGGCACCGTCGACTTCGGCGCGCAGCACGGTCAAAGCCTTGTCGTAGGCCGTCACTGCCTCTTCGTAGCTGCGCTCGGCATGGGCAAGCTCGCCGCCCTTCAGCAATGCCGTTCCCAAATTGCTCTGGACCAGACCCCATTCGCGGCCGGTCCGCTGGCGGTCCATCAAGCCTGCTGCTGCTCGATAGGACTTTGCCGCATGGGCAAACAAATCCGCTCTGCCCTCGATCTCGCCAAGCCGAAGAAGCGTATTGCCAAGATTATTGTGTGTCACCGACCTGAGATCTGGTGCCTCGTTGGACGGGAGCAGGCCGAGAACCGATGCATAAATCCGTACAGCGTCGGCCAGCGGCCGATTGCTCGCCTGACCGCTCGCTAGCAACTCGTCGGCCTCGGCCCCCAGCGAAGCCGCCTGACGCAGGGCATAACTCCAGCGCCGCGAAGCCTCGATCTGAGGCGCGAGCTCGAACGCCTGGCCGAAATACAGGGCCGCCACAGCGGGCTGCAAACGGATGTCCTCAAGGTGCCCCAGCGCAGCAAATACGCTTGCGCCAACGGACGCCTTGCCGAGGTCCTTGAGCCGTTGCCCAAGGACGGCGATCCGCTCGGCGGCAAGCAATAAATCGCCGGCGAGCAGCGCCGGCTGGGTTTGACCATGGGCTTCAAGCAGGACCGGGTCGTCGCCAAAATCGGGAGCCATCGCGACAAGTGATTTGGCCAGATCGCGCAATTTGGCGACCTTCTCGGCGATCGCCCCCTCGATCTGATCCGGCCCGACGCCATGGCGGACATGGGCCTCGCGCAACTGGAAGTCGTTGAAACTCCCGGTTTGGCGCGGAGTATTGATCGCCTCGGTTCGCGCCGCCGATGCGAAAGCGCGCTCAACGCCCGCCAGAAAATCGGGCTCGGACAAGACCCCGGCAAGCGCCTCGGCGATCATGTCTGTGGCCCAGGAGGCATCGATTCGCGCTTGCTCGGGCCTGCCTCGCGCCTGGGCCCGCGATACCACCGCAGAAGCCAGCATGAGGCCGGCGGCAGCGGCGGAGCGGCCAGCGGGACGAACCAGGGCCTCGGCCAAGCTCGTGACTTTGGGGGGAAACGCCGTGACGATGCTCGTGAGAATCGCCAGCTGAGATGCGATCTCGCCGCTCGTCATCCGTCCGGCCTTGAGATCGCCTTGGACATGGGCCGCCAGCCCGTCGGCGTGCCGCCTCATCTCGGTCGCGCCGCGCAACTCCACAAGATGCGCGAAAAAAGCGTCGGGTTTGGCGGCGACGAACTCGGGAACGGCTGATCCAGCCCGCGAGGCTGCCACGGCAGCCGCGACTGCGCCCAAAAATCCAATCAATGCCCGTTCGATCGACATCTCCACCCGCTCGATTCTCATACTGCTCTTCGACTCAGCACACGTTGCAGGCTGGAGCAAGCGCGGTATGCGCCAACAAACAGGCATCAACAGGGCAATCGTCGGCGGCTGCCAGGAGCGGTTGCGTTAGCAAATTCCTGGCATTGGTGGCGCACCCGGTGCTGCCTCATGCGCGCGCGTTGACACTCGACGTTGGCGCCGGATTAGGGTTCAATTCGCGTGGGAGGCAACAAAAGGGGACGACACATGGCCGATGCCAACTTAGCCCAGCCGCGGGCGTCGGTCGTGCCGGCATCGGGGGTCGGCACCATTGGGCTGCTGGGCTGGCTCATCTATGAGTGGTCTTCGCAGCCCTTCTACTCCCTCGTCACCACCTTCCTGTTTGCGCCCTATTTCGCCAACGGCTTTATCAGCGATCCCGTGCGTGGACAGGCGCTTTGGAGCTATGCTGCGGCCAGCGCCGGTCTTTGTGTCGCGGTTCTCAGTCCACTTCTTGGGGCGTTTGCCGATGCTTCCGGGCATCGCAAACCTTGGATCGTGGTCTCGCTCCTGTTCTTTCTCGGGGGCCTGTGCGGGCTGTGGTTCGCCGATCCTGGGCATCCTGAACGACTTTACCTCATCATCCTTGCCTACGTGCTCGCGGCTGTTGCCGCCGAGGTAACCGCCGCCTTTGTCAACGCCTTGATGCCCGGGCTGGTCTCCCCGGAGCACTACGGACGCCTCTCGGGCGCCAGCGCCGCCATTGGTTATCTCGGCGGTCTTAGTGCCCTGATCATTGTCTCGGGGCTATTGGTGGGCGAGCCACAGTCAGGCATGACATTGCTTGGGTTGCAGCCGCTCCTATCGCTGGACCCGGTATCTCGCCAGGGCGACAGGCTGGTCGGGCCTTTTTGCGCCGCTTGGCTCGTGTTGTTCGCGTTGCCGATGCTGCTGTTCACGCCCGACCGGCAGGTCGCACGGCCGGGTGGGGGGCTTGATGGCCTGAAGCAGACTTTTGGCGAGTTGGGCCACCATAAGGATATCGTGCTTTTCCTGGCCTCACGGATGCTGTTCACCGATGGCCTCTTGGCTATGTTCTCATTTGGCGGCATCTACGGCGCCGCGTTGTTTGGTTGGCAGGCGGTGGAACTGGGCCTGTTCGGCATCATCCTCATTGTCGCGGCCATGATCGGCGCGGCCATCGGCGGGTTGCTCGACGACCGGATCGGGCCGAAATATGTGATCCTGGGTGCGCTTGCGATCGCGTTCCTTGCCGCAGCGGGCGTGGTTTCGATCGACCGCACGCATGTGCTGTTTTCGTTGCCGGTCGCCGAAAAGACGCCGGGAAGTGGCTTCCTCGCGTCGACCGCGGAGCGCTGGTTCCTCGGATTCACGATTTTTGTCGGCTTGGTAACCGGACCGCTCAGCGCCTCCAGCCGCTCACTGATGGCTCGCCTCGCGCCCAAGGATCGGGTGACACAGTTCTTTGGACTGTTCGCATTCTCGGGCAAGGCGTCCTCGTTCATCGCCCCCCTTCTGGTCGGGGTGCTGACCTCGGTCACCGGGCAGCAACGCTGGGGGGTGGCGGTGGTCCTGGTGTTTCTGTTGGCGGGGCTGATGATGATGCCATTCGTGCGGGGCAGCCGGAGCGTGGCCGATGAGGCGTTGGATGACGCTGGCGCGCCGGTCACGACGATGGCGACGGCCAGGCGCGGAGTGCATCCGCGGCACGATCTGCTTGGTTGGCTTATCGTCGGCGCCCTGGTGCTCGCGGCCATCGCCGTCATTATGCTGACGAGCGGCCCAGGCAAATAGACTGCCTGGCCCCTGACCTTGGTTTTACTTAAATTTCCACGCCAAATCACGGTCAACGATAGATTAAACTGATGTACGGAGAGAAATCGCATATTTTTGGTCTTAACCAGACCGTAGAACAGTGTTGTGTTCAAAGCAGATTTGGCATATCTATGTGTTCAGGGTAGCGTTGTCGAACTATTGGGTGGTTCCTATTGGTTCATCTTTACTCCCGTAGGTAAACCTCAAGTCATCGCGAGACGATTTCCAGTCAGGGCACTTTGCCTTGCGGCCTTGGTTTTCGTCGGCCAGCGTGCCGCGCTTGCCGCTCGAAAGGACGAACGCCATGGAGCGTCAAGATACACTTGCCTTTTTGGAGGGAGATCTGCCGATGCAGGACGAGAACGCAAGAACGGAGCTGGTGGAATTGACCGCCGACATCGTGTCGGCCTATGTCGCCAACAACACCGTTGTCACCGCCGATCTGCCGTCCCTGATTGGCGAGGTTCACGAGGCACTGAGCCGGGCCGCCAATCGTGGCCGAGTACCCCTGTCCGAAGAGCTGAAGCCAGCGATCGCGGTCAAGAAGTCGATCACGCCGGACTTCATCATCTGCCTGGAGGATGGGCTCAAGTTCAAATCGCTGAAGCGCCATCTGCGCACGCGATACAATCTGTCCCCGGAGGAATACCGCGAGAAGTGGGATCTGCCGCACGACTACCCGATGGTGGCGCCAAATTACGCCGACGCTCGCTCCGCGCTCGCCAAGAAAATGGGCCTGGGGCAAAGGCGGCGAAGCCGCTAGAGGATCCACCGCACCGGGTGCTGCGGCTGCCTCTAGGCCATGGCCACGAAGCTCTCCACCACGCGCTTGCGCCCCGCCTCGACAAAATCCACGGTCAGCTTGTTGCCATCGATCGCCGCGACCGTGCCGGCCCCGAATTTGTCGTGAACGACCTTGTCGCCGACCTTGAACGTGGTTGAATCCGCAGCGCTTGAGGCGACCAGATCGCCGTCAATCGTCGGCGGCCCCCTCCGCTTCAGCGGCACGGGCGAGCCCTTCAGTCCGTTCACTTGCCGTTCCCAATGGGCCTGCGCGCGCTGCCAGCCCGGAGTTTCGTATTGATGCTTGAAGCCGCCCGCCGGCTGATCAAACCGGCTCGCGCCCGAACCGCCTGACAAGTGCCCGGCGCGTTGCGGCGCGACCTCCACGTGCTCCTCGGGCAGTTCATCGACGAAGCGTGACGGCACCTGGGACTGGAACAGGGCGTGCACCCGCCGGTTCTGGGTGAAGCTGATGGCGGCGAACTTCCGCGCCCGCGTGATGCCGACATGGCCGAGCCGCCGCTCCTCCTCAAGTCCGGCCAACCCGCTCTCGTCAAGCGCGCGCTGGTGCGGGAACAGGCCTTCCTCCCAGCCCGGCAGGAACACCGTGTCGAACTCCAGCCCCTTGGCGCCGTGCAGCGTCATCAGGCTGACACGCTGGCCGTCGTCGCCAGCCTCCACATCCATCACCAGAGACACATGCTCAAGAAAGCCGGCAAGCGTCTCGAATTCGCCGAGGAAGCGAACCAGCTCCTTCAGGTTCTCGAGCCGCGTGTGGGCCTGCGGGCTCGAATCCTGCTTCCACATCTGCGTATAGCCGCTTTCATCCAGGATCAATTCGGCCAAGTCAGTGTGCGGGATGGTTGGCACCTGCCCGCGCCAGCGGTCAAACTGGGCGATCAGATCGTGCAGTGTCCGCCGCACCTTGGGCTTCAATTCCTCGGTCTCGGCCAGTTCGCGCGCCGCTTGCAGCAGGAACGTGCCGCGACGCCTGGCATGGGCGTGCAGCAGCGCCAGGGTCGCATCGCCGAGGCCCCGCTTGGGAGTGTTGAGGATGCGCTCGAATTTCAGGTCGTTGACGGGATTGACGGCCAATTCCAGGTAAGCGATCGCGTCCTTGATCTCGAGCCGTTCATAGAAGCGCGGGCCGCCGATAACGCGGTAGGGCAGCCCCATGGTGACGAACCGATCCTCGAAGGCGCGCATCTGGAACGAGGCCCGCACCAGGATCGCGATCTGGTTGAGATCAGAGCCGTCCCTGCGCATGTCCTCGATGCGCTGGCCGATCATCCGTGCTTCCTCAGAGTCATCCCAGAAGCCTTGGATCAGCACCTTGACACCCGGCACATCGTCCGTGCGCAGCGTCTTGCCGAGCCGCCCCTTGTTCTTGGCGATCAGGGCCGAGGCGGCGGCGAGAATGTGCCCGGTCGAGCGATAATTCTGTTCCAGCCGGATGACCTTGGCTCCGGGAAAATCCTTTTCGAAACGGAGGATGTTGTCGACTTCCGCGCCCCTCCAGCCATAGATCGACTGATCATCATCGCCCACGCAGCAGATGTTCTTGCTGCCCTGCGCCAACAAGCGCAGCCAGAGATATTGCGCGACATTGGTGTCCTGGTATTCGTCCACCAGGATGTATTTGAATTTGTGGTGATAGGTGGCCAGAACATCCGGTTGCTCCTGGAACAGCCGCAGGCACTCCAGCAGGAGATCGCCGAAATCGACGCAATTGAGGTCCTTCAGCCGCTGCTGATAGGCGGCATAGAGTGCGACGGCCTTGCCGCCGGCAAAGCCGTGCCCATCGCCCGCCGGCACCTTGGCGGGAATCAGCCCGCGGTTCTTCCAGCCATCGATGAGGCTTGCGAGCTGCCGCACGGGCCACCGCTTCAAGTCGATCTTCTCGGCTTCGAGCAGTTGCTTGAGCAGCCGCAATTGATCGTCGGTGTCCAGAATGGTGAAGCCGCTTTTCAGCCCCACCAGCTCGGCGTGCCGCCGCAGCAGCCGCACCCCGATGGAATGGAACGTGCCGAGCCACGGCATCCCCTCCACCGCAAAGCCGATTAGGGAGCCGATCCGCTCCTTCATCTCGCGCGCCGCCTTGTTGGTGAAGGTGACGGCCAGGATTTCCGACCCGCGCGCCCGGCCCGTGGCCAGGATGTGGCCGATGCGGGTGGTCAGCACCCGCGTCTTGCCGGTGCCCGCGCCCGCCAGAACCAGCACCGGCCCGTCGAGCGCTTCGATGGCGGCGCGCTGCTCGGGATTGAGGTTTTCCATGTATGGCGGCGCGGCGCGTTGCAGCGCGCGCTGCGACAGCGGTAGGTTCGCCGTGGCACCGGCGTCCGCGTCGCGGTCCATGCCAGGCTCGAAATCGGAGTCCGACTCGGGCAGCGCGTTCGTTGTTTGTTTTCGACTCGTGTTCATGGGGCCGCACTATACCATGCCCGAGGCCTGGACAAGGCCACCACTCCTGCCCGCCCGTGACGAACGGAGACCTTTGCAAAATTGCCAAATACTACTTTTTTCTCCTCTCCCCGTCTCTTCACGGGGAGAGGATGCCCGGAAGGGCAGGTGAGGGGCAGTCACGGAGCCCCGCGCTAACCCCTTGTGGCCGCTGACGAATTATCCGCTGCCCCTCACCTCGATCCTCTCCCCGTGAAGAGACGGGGAGAGGAGGCGCTGGAGGCGCTCGCGTTTTTGCAGAGGTGTCCAGCGGGGACAGGAGCGCAGTCGGGCTGTTGTTCGGGCGGGCGATTGGTGTAATGTACGCCTCGGAAACGCGGGCGTAGCATAATGGTAATGCGGCAGCTTCCCAAGCTGTTGACGAGGGTTCGATTCCCTTCGCCCGCTCCAATCGCCTAAGGCAGCACCTCAAACCCGTCCGCCTTGAAGATCGCCGCCGCCTCGGGCCCCACCAGGAATGCCAGAAACGCTGCGGCGTCCGGGTTGGTTGACGCCTTCAAGAGCGCAACCGGATAAACGATAGGCGGATGGCTCGCCTCGGGGAACACGCCGGCCACCTCGACCTTGCCTTCAGATTTCGCGTCCGTGGCATAGACGATGCCGAGCTTGGCCTCGCCTCGCGCAACCAGCGCCAGGGCTGCCCGCACATTCTCGGTCTGGGCCAATGACGCCTCGACGCCAGCCCACAGGCCCAAACTCTCCAGCGCCGCCTTGGCGTACTTGCCCGCCGGCACCGCCTTCACGTCGGCAACAGCGAGCTTACCGCCGGCCAGCGCCGACACCATATCCGCGCCCGGCCTCAGTTCCAGCTTCACGCCAGAGCCGGCTGGCGCCACCAGCACCAGCGTGTTGCCGAGCAGCGATTTGCGCGTACCGGCCGCCAGCAATCCCTTCTTGTCCAGATCGTCCATCCAGTCGAGATCGGCCGACAGGAAGATATCCGCGGGCGCGCCCTCGACGATCTGCTTGGCCAGCGCCGAGGAGGCGGCGTAGGTGCTCGTCACGGTTTTGCCCGCCATTTTGGCCGACCAGGCCTTGGACACATCGTCGAGCGCGGTCTTGAGGCTGGCGGCGGCGAACACCTTCACCGGTTCGGCGGCGGCGAAGGTGATAGAAGCCACCACGGTGGCCATTGCCAATGCCGTCGCCACGAGCCATTTCGACAACCCACTCATGATCACGCTCCCTCGCCTGCCGGTTCAATTCGATATCTTTCGATGACTATTACGCCTGAAGCGGATTGGCAAGCCGCTCTGCCGCCAGAGCGATGGCACGCTTCATCATCGCGTAGCCTTGTGCGATGGTTGTCGCGCGCGCCTGACAGGCGCCGCCACTAGGATAACTCGGGCATGGCACGTCTCAGCATCCGTATCGATCTGCTGCCTGAGGGCCGGCTTGGTCCCGGCAAGGTCACGCTGCTTGAGCGCATCGCCGAGCACGGCTCGATCGCGGCGGCCGGCCGGTCCCTGCGCATGAGTTACCGGCGGGCCTGGGAACTCGTTGCGGAGACGGCGAAATTGCTGGGTGGGCCGGTCGTAAAGGCGCAAACCGGCGGCCGGCATGGCGGCAAGGCCACTCTGACACCGCTCGGCGAGGAAGTCGTGCGCCGCTATCGCGCGGCAGAAAGCCAAGCGGCCCAGGCCGCGTCGCGCGAACTCGACGCCTTGCAGCGAGCCGCCGACAAGGCGCGCAAGCAGGTCAACTGAGGCAAATGCGCAACGGCATCGCGCGGAGCGCCAATTTCTCTCTCGCCAGACTTGATCTCTTGCAGTCAGGGTTATAGCCATTTGACAATGACGGCCAATTGCATATTCAGATCGCGAGCAGAGTTGGCGCGTGGCATTGGTGCCACGGCCCGATGCAATTGCAATGAGAGCGCCAAACCCGACCGGTTTGTCATCGAGTTGTCACGAAGACTCGACAGGTTGACGACAAGCCCGGCTGCTCAATGGTCGTTCGGGCGATCGAATGTTTGGTCGAGGGCGGGGACTCCCGGTCGGCCAACTCAGGCAATGTATGAGTAAAACGACGATTGGGGGTTTTATGAAAACGACCAGCACAATGGCCCTGCTCGCAGCCGCCGGATTTCTGGCCGGCGGCGTCGCGATGGCTCCGGCCCCGGCGCGTGCAGCCGATCTAGGCGGCGACTGCTGCGCCGATCTGGAGTCACGGGTCGCCGAGCTTGAGGCGACGACGGCTCGCAAGGGCAATCGCAAGGTGAGCTTGACGATCACCGGGCGCGTCAACATGAACATCATGTGGTGGAACGAGAATTCAGGCCTTGGGCTGAGCAGCACACCATTCGACCGCACGAGCGACGTCTATTTCGGCAATGTCACCCGCAACGAGACCGAGTTCGTGTTCAAGGGCGACGCCAAGATCTCGAAGGATCTGACCGGCGGCTTCAGCATGGAGTCGTACGACGATCCCGATGCCTCGGGAGTCGACGACACCCAGACGACCCATCAGGGCGCTAACACGCTCGCGGCCAAGACAGCCTACGTGTTTCTCAAAAGCGCTTCGCTTGGCGAGGTTCGCCTTGGCCAGCAGTACGGAGCGCTTCACGACGGCTTCTACGCCGACCTCGGCGTCGATGTGATCGGCAAATACGCACAAACGCGCGACGTCGCCAAGTTGAACCTTCGCGACACGGCGGGCAATCTGGTCAAGAACTATCAGAATGCCATCAAGCCCATCGAGGATACCCGCGACAACGGCATCCTCTACATCACTCCAGCTTGGAATGGGTTTACGGCCAAGGCCAACTACGCCGGCGACGATACCTGGGGTGCTTCGCTCGGCTATAACAACAAGTTCGGCACGGTTTCGCTGGTGGCCGCCCTTGGCTATGAGAACGCCACGGAGCTGGACGGCGACAACGCCGACAAAGGCATCCAGAACGTTCAGCCAAGCGTGTCCTTTCCGCTGACGAATTTCGCGAACAACAGCTTGCGGGTTGTGGCGGCCTCGGCTTCCGTCTCCGAAAGCGGGTCGGGTCTCTATCTCACGGGCGAATATTCGCGCGCCTATGCCAACATTGCCGGCCGGCAGGATGCCACAAACTGGATGGCCAAGGGCGGCTGGCAGAAAAACGTGAGCGGTCTCGGCACCACCGCGATCTACCTCAGCTACTTCAAACAAGACAATCTGTGGCAGAATAATACCTCGGGCCATGTCGCCGCCGTCGGCATCGATCAGGCCATCGACGCTGTCGCCAGCGATCTCTACCTGCAGTATCAGCGCGACTCCTTCGATACCGATGGGGTAGCGCTAAACGGCAAAATCCCCGTCAATTCGCAATCGTTCGATGCAGTCATCGGCGGCATGATCATCAGGTTCTAAGCTTGCGGCCTCACCGCTAACTACCGTTACCAACTCGAAGGGGCGCCGTTCGCGGCGCCCCTTTTTTGTTGCATTCGGTCGATGCGCGGCTTGAATGGCCCGATGACCGCGTCCACCCTCGATCCCGTCGAAATCGACCGCTTCCGCCGCCTCGCCGACGACTGGTGGGATCCGCGCGGGCGGATGCGGCCGCTGCACGAGATCGCCCCGGTCCGGCTCGGCTTCATCCGCGAGTCGGTCTGCCGCCATTTCGGCCGCGAGCCCAAGGCGATGTGCGCACTGGAGGGTCTTAGCGCGCTGGACATCGGCTGTGCCGCCGGGCTCGTGTGCGAGCCACTCGCGCGGATGGGCGCGCGCGTTACCGGCATTGATCCGGGCGTCGAACTTATCGCGGCGGCCCGCACGCACGCTGACGCCGGCGGGCTCGCCATCGACTATCGCTGTGCGCTAACGGAGGAACTGATGGCGGCGGGCGAAACCTTCGACCTCGTGCTGTGCCTCGAAGTCGTCGAGCATGTCCCCGACCCTCGGCTGTTCCTGGCATCCTGTGGCAAGCTGCTTGCCCCTGGCGGGCTGATGATCATCTCCACGATCAACCGCACCTTCAAATCTTACGCGCTGGCGATCGTCGGCGCGGAATATGTGCTTGGCTGGTTGCCGCGTGGCACCCATCAGTGGGATCGTTTCGTGACGCCGGCGGAATTGGCGGACGACCTCGCCGCGGGCGGACTGCGGGAGGCCGAACGCAGGGGAATGGTGTACAACCCGTTGCGTACCGGCTGGTCGCTGGCCACGGACTGCGACGTCAACTATTTCATGACCGCCACCCGCAAGGCTTGAGGTACTCCCCAAGCCGCTACTCCGGAAATATCTTGCCCGGGTTGAGGATGTTGCCAGGGTCGAGTGCCCGCTTGATCTGGCGCATGACGGCCACGCCTGGCCCGTGCTCGGCATTCATGTATTTGATCTTGCCCATGCCGATGCCGTGCTCACCCGTGCAGGTGCCGTCCATGGCCAAGGCCCGTGCCGTCAGGAGCTCAAGAAACTCGGCGATCCGTGCTTTCTCGGCGGTATCGGCCGGATCTATCAGCGGCTGAACATGAAAATTGCCGTCGCCGGCATGACCGACGATGGGGGCGATCAGGCCGAGCCGCTCGATGTCCGCCGTGGTCTGGGTGACGCACTCGGCCAGCCGCGAGATCGGGACGCACACATCGGTCGCGAATGATTCCGCGCCCGGACGAAGCGCCTTCACCGCCCAAAAGGCATCATGCCGCGCCTTCCATAGCCGGGTGCGATCTTCGAGCTTCTCTGCGTGCTCAAAGCGCAGCAGGCCCTGCGCTGCCGCGATCTCGCGAAAGGTCGCGAGCTGCTCGGCGGTGGCTCCTGGCGTGCCATGGAATTCCACGAACAGGGTTGGCGCTTCTTCCAGCGGCAGCTTGGCGTAGGCCACATAGGCGCGGATCATGGCCGCGTCGACCAGCTCCATGCGCGCTGCGCCAAGGCCGAGCTGGATCGACTCGATCACCGTGTTGCACGCTCCCTCCAACGTCCGGAACGGACAGACAGCGGCAATGATCGACTCTGGCTGGCCGTAGAGCCGAACGGTCAGCGAGGTGATGATGCCGAGCGTACCCTCGGCGCCCACCAGCAGCCGCGTGAGGTCATAACCTGCCGAGGATTTCCGTGCCCGTCGTGCGGTGCGCACGAGGTTTCCATCAGCCATTACCGCCGTCACACTCAGTACGTTGTCCTTCATGGTGCCGTAGCGGACCGCGGTCGTGCCGGAGGCTCGCGTTGCCGCCATGCCGCCGAGAGTCGCGTGCCCTGCTCCCGGATCGACTGGAAAGAACAGTCCGCGATCACGCAAGTGCTCGTTGAGCTGAGTGCGCGTGACGCCCGCCTCCACCTCGGAGTCCAAGTCAAGCTCATTGACGTTGAGGATGCGGTTGAGACGCGACAGGTCGAGCGATATGCCGCCAAACGGCGCGTTGACGTGGCCCTCCAGGGACGTGCCCGCGCCAAAGGGGATGACCGGCACCCTGTTGGCGGCGCACGCGCGAACCACGGCAACCACGTCCTGTGCTGTCTCGGCAAACACCACGGCATCGGGGGCCTGGGCCGCCAGCCAGGTTAGGGTGGCCGCGTGCTGCTCGCGGATCGCCAGGCCCGTTTGCACCCGGTCGCCGAACGAGGGCCGCAATTCATCGAGCGCTGCGGCGATCCTTGCGGCTTGGCCTGGGCTGCTGTCTTGCATGATAGCCCCTCATATTCGACGCCCGCACCAAAGCTCGCGCGGGAATCGCCCTTGACGCGAGCAGCCGGCGGCGGTTTCTGTTCGCCGGCCACAAAAGGATGCGACTATGATCACAGCCCACGGGTACACACCCTCCGGGAATTGCTGGAAAGTGCGCCAAATTCTGGACCTGACCGGCCAAAAGTACAAGTGGATCGAGGTGGACTCGAACGCCGGCGGCACACGCACGCCAGAATTCCTTGCCCTCAATCCCAACGGCAAGATCCCGATCGTCCAACTGGACAGTGGTGAGATTGTCACCGAGTCCAATGCCATCCTGCTGCATTTCGCCGAAGGGACCCGGTTCCTGCCGTCACCGGGCCTAGGCCGCACGCGCGTCGTCGAGTGGCTGTTTTTCGAGCAGTACAGCCACGAACCATTCATCGCGGTTGCCCGGCAACTCGTCAGTTTCCTGGGTGGTAAGGAAAAGCACGCGGCCCGGCTGCCCGAGCTCTGGGAGCGTGGCAACAAGGCGCTCAAGGTGATGGAGGGACGGCTGGCGGGGCATCGCTTCCTAGCCGGCGACGGGCTGAGCATTGCCGACCTCGCGCTCTATGCCTATACGCAAGTCGCCGGGGACGGCGACTTCGACCTTTCCGGCTTTCCTGGTATTCGGGCATGGCTGGCGCGGGTTGCGGCCGAACCTGGCCTCACTTCCATCGAACCTGCCGGGACCGCCATCACATGAAGATACTGACCGTTGGTAGCGCCTTGATCGACACCATCGCGGTGATCGCCAGCGAGCGCATCGAGCGCATGGCGATGCGCAACGCCGACACCTCCTATCTGCTGCTGGAGGAAGGCCGGAAGAACGAGGCGCAAGAGGTTTCCACCCATTGCGGCGGCGGGGCGGTCAATACGGCGGTCGGGTTCGCGCGGCTGGGGCATGACGTGGCGGCCCTGGTCAAGGTCGGGCAGGACGCGCGCGCCGAGACCATCATGGCGCGGTTATCCGAGGAGGGGGTATCGACCCGCTTTGTCGTCCGTGATGGCCGCTCGCCGACCGGTGCCTCGGTGCTCATTTCAGCCCACGACCGGAACGCCGCGATATTCACATTCCGCGGGGCCAACACGCTGCTTGAGGCGACCGACCTGCGCAAGGACGCCTTTGCCGTCGATCTCGTCTATGTCTCGGGCTTGTCGAACGAATCAGCAAACCGCTTTCCCGATGTGGTCGGCCAGGCCAAGGCAAACGGCGCGCTGGTCGCGACCAATCCGGGGATCCGCCAGTTGTCCTCCAAGCAGGGCGACTTTCGGGCCAGTTTGGCCAAGATCGATATCCTGGCGATCAACCGGGTCGAAGCCGGCGCGCTCATTCCCTGGCTGGTCGGGACTTACGGTGAGGGGGGGGCGGAACTTCCGGCGGGCAAGGACGAGGATTTGCCAGATCTGGCCAAGATCGGCCTCTCGGGCGGCGGGTTCAGCATGTCGCTGCTCGCATTCTTCAATGCAATGCATGACCTGGGGCCAAAATGGATTTTGGTCAGCGACGGCAAGCATGGTGCCTATCTTGGATTCCCCAAGGGGCTGGTCTATTGCCCCGCAACCACGGTTAAGGTTGCCGGTACAGCAGGCGCTGGTGACGCGCTGGCGTCGACCTTTGCCGCGATGATCGCCGACGGGGCCGCGCCAGAAGACGCGATCCGGGCAGGCGTCATCAATTCGGGTTCGGTCATCACGTTTATCGACACCCAATCCGGCTTGCTTAGGCGACCCCAGATTGAGTCGCAATTGGCCGTGGCGCGCAAATCCCTGCCCGTGCGGAACTGGGCGTTATGAGGACGTTAGCAGGACGACACACGGCATCGCGATTTTGTCGCGAGCCCGCCGGCGGCCTGCTGAGCTAAGCTGCGCACAGCGTGCAAGAGCGGTCTGTGGAGTTCCCCGTGTCCGTGGCGATGAAGGCCCTCGGCATCATTCTGGCGCTTGTCGGAATGTTGACGATCATGATCGCGGCCACGGCGGTGGCGGTTGGACTAGGCTGGGCGATGACCGGCTGGACGGGCCTCATCGCGTTTTGGTTACTGCTGGCGGCGGCGTTGCCGGTCTCGACCCGCGATCTGAACTCTCGGCCCCGGCCAGCCGTGAATTATGCCGACGCCGTCAACAGATTCAACGATGCTCGAGCCCACCCCGAGGCCCCGATCAATCCATTGTGCGAACCTGCGCTCCTGCTTCACGGCCATCCGACTGATCGGGTCTATGTGCTGATCCATGGGCTCTCCAATGGGCCCTTCACCTTCGTTGATTGGGCCCCTCAGCTTCATGCCGCCGGGCACAATGTCTTCGTACCGCGGATGCCCTGGAACGGGCATAAAGACACAGCCACCGACGCCTTGCGCCATTCCACGGCCCTCGAACTGGCCTCGTTTTGCGATTGGTGCATTGACATCGCCACACAACTAGGCCGCGAGGTGGTGGTCATCGGCATTTCCGGCGGAGGTGTGCTGGCCGGCTGGATGGCACAAAATAGACGAGAGGTTTTGAGGGCGGTGCTTGTCGCACCGGCTTTCGGGCTCGCTCAATTCGGCGGCCTGCCAAACGCCTTTCTCATGCGTCTGATGCTGCTGCTCCCGCACATTTCAGTTTGGAAGGATCCAATCCGGCGCGCGGGTGGCGCGAGCCGGGCGCACAGCTACAAGCGAATGTCTACGCATGGTACTGGTGAATATCTGAGATTGGGGCTCGCGGTGCGCCGGCAGGCGGAAAAAGCCAAGCCAGCGGCCACCTCGATCGTGGTTGTCACCAACCAGGATGACGATTCCGTCGACTCGGTCCTAACCGCCAGAACCGCGGCAATCTGGGAACGCGATGGTGCGGACGTTACGCGCTTCGAATTTGCCAAGGACGCCCATCTGCCGCACGAGATGATCGACCCAAGCGAGCCCGGTGCAATGCCCGGCCTGGTCTATCCAACTTTGACAGCCCTCGCCGACCCCTCCAGCCCAAAGCGCTTGCCGTTTGACTTGGCCCGGCCCGCCAACCTATAAGCACACTCAGAATTCAGGTTTTTCGCGCCCGGCTTCCCCTCCCGCGTTCGGCGGAGGCTGGGACGCGGCGCTTTATTCCGGAGACGTGACGTGAAAAGACCCTTCCAGCCCAGCCGCCTCGTCCGCAAGCACCGGCACGGCTTTCGCGCTCGCATGGCGACCAAGGGCGGGCGCGCCGTCCTGGCACGCAGGCGCGCCAAGGGCCGCAAGAAGCTGTCGGCGTAGTGTCACGCCGTTGGCCTGGACTTGCTGACTTAACATGCGTCTCGTGACCATAAAGCGTCGCGCAGATTTTTTGCGCGTTCGAGGAGGTGCGCGAGCCTCAAGTCTATCATTTGCGCTTGAATGCAAGCCCAGGGATTCAGCGATAGGGCCTACCGTTGAGCCTCCAATCGCCAGGTTCGGCTTTACGGTCACCAAGAAACTGGGCAACGCGGTGGTGCGCAACCGCATCAAGCGACGGCTGCGCGAGGCCGTGCGGCACTCTGCCAGCCCTTACTGCCAGCCAGATTTCGACTATGTAGTGATCGCGCGGGCAGCCGCGCTTGCTCGTCCCTTCACTGATCTCAAGGGTGATCTGGTGGTCGCTCTAAAGAAGGTTCACGCCAAAGGCCAACCGCGCCGCGCGCAAGTTTCGGACTGAGAGCGATGGACGACAAACAGAACCAAAACTTCCTGCTTGCGATCGTGTTGTCCATGATCGTCGTGGCGGCCTGGTCCTATTTCGTGGCGTGGCCGCGCGCGCACCAACTCCAGCGCGAGCTTGAGGCCAAGCAGGCGGCCAGCCAGTCGCAACCGGTTCGGACACCGACGGGATCAGCTGTCCAGCCTTCGACCTCGGCGACGGTTGCAACCCAGGCTCCAGCGGCCTCGGCGCCATCTCTTGCGACCTTTGCGACTCGAGAGGCTGCTCTCGCAGCTACGCCGCGCGTGGCAATTGATTCGAACGACCTCACCGGCTCTATCGCCTTGCAAGGCGCACGCTTTGACGATGTTGTATTGAAAAAATACCATGAGACGGTCGACCCCGGCAGTGCCAATGTGATCTTGCTGTCGCCCCAAGGCTTCGAAGGGGGGTACCATGCTGATTTTGAATGGCACGGCGTTGACAGCAAACCGGTGATCGGGCCGCAAACCCTCTGGCAGGCTCCCTCTGGCACCAAGTTGACCTCGGCGAATCCAGTCGTGCTCACCGCTGATCTGGGAGAGGGGTTGACTGTCAAACGCACGGTTTCGGTCGATGATGCCTATATGTTCAAGGTCAAGGACGAAATCGTCAACGCATCGGCCAAGGACATTACTCTGCGCCCCGTCGCCTCGCTCTCAAGGCACGGCGAGCCCCACCTCCTCAACCAATCCTTCGAGGGCTATGTCAGCGGTTCGGCCAATACCAGCGTCCAACAGGTCTACTACAGCGCCCTTAAGTCTGCGGCCGGACCCGAAATCAAGGATGTCGGCGGCTGGTTCGGTTTCACGGATAAATATTGGGCAGCCATACTCGTCCCCCAGCCGGACATGCCTTACACCGCCGAGCTGCTTCGCACTGGCGGCGATGCTGATCCGTTGTATCGGGCCTGGATGGCGGGCAATGCCTCGATCACCATTCCGGCTGGCGGCAGCAAAGGGATAGAGAGTCGCCTGTTCGCCGGCGCCAAGGAGGTCGAGACCGTTGGCGCCTACGAGACAGCGGGTATTCCGAAATTCAGCTACGTCATAGATTGGGGCTGGTTCTACTTCATAACCAAGCCTCTGTTCTGGCTGATCGATTTTCTCTACAACCGGGTTGGTTATTTCTGGGTCGCGATCCTTCTAACCACCGTGGTCATCAAGACGCTTTTCTTCCCGCTCGCCAACAAGGCGTTCGAATCGATGAGCCGGATGAAGAAGCTGCAACCGGAAATGCAGAAGATCCAGGAGCGCTTCAAGGACGACAAGGTGCGCCAGCAGCAGGCGACGATGGAGCTTTACAAGGCCCAGGGCGTCAACCCCATGCTTGGTTGCATCCCCATGCTGTTGCAGATCCCTGTATTTTTTGCCCTTTACAAAGTGCTCTACACAACGCTCGAAATGCGCCACCAGCCATTCCTGGGTTGGGTGCATGATCTGTCGGCGCCAGACCCCACCAACCTTTTCAATCTCTTTGGTCTGCTGCCGTACCATGTCCCCGACAGCATTCCGTATCTGCATCTGGGCGTCTGGCCGATCGTCATGGGCTTTACCATGTGGCTTCAGATGAAGCTCAACCCTCCGCCACCCGATCCCGTGCAGGCGCGGATGTTCTCGATCATGCCGATCATGTTCACGTTCATGCTCGGCACGCTGCCGGCGGGATTGGTGATCTATTATGCCTGGAACAATTCTCTGACATTGCTTCAACAATCCTACATCATGAAGAGGCAGGGCGTGAAAGTTGAGGTGTTCGACAACGTGCGCCAAGACCTTGTGGCGGTCGCTAACTGGTTCCGCAAGATGCTTGGCGGCGGCCGACCGCCGGTGGCATGACCGGCTTTGCGCCAGATTTTTCGGCGGGCGATCTGGCGCGCGGCGAGACACTGTTCCGCCGGCACTGGCAATTCACGAAGGGCGTCGTCGGCCTCGATCAACTCCCTCCAATGGACGTCCCCGAGATTGCCTTCGCGGGCCGTTCGAATGTTGGAAAATCGAGCCTTATCAATGCCCTGACCAATCACGGCAAGCTTGCTCGCACCTCCAACACGCCCGGCCGCACCCAGGAGCTCAATTATTTCACTGATGCTGCGCGCACGTTCTGCATCGTCGATATGCCCGGCTACGGCTATGCCGAGGCACCCAAGGCCAAAGTCGCGGCCTGGACCCGGCTGATCAAAGACTATCTGCGCGGCCGCACCTCACTGCGCCGCGTGTTCGTGCTGATCGACGCGCGTCATGGAATCAAGACGGTTGATGACGATATCCTCGACCTCCTCGACGAGACCGCCGTGTCCTATCAAGTGGTGTTGACCAAGTCGGACAAGCCAAGCCCGGCCGAACTCGCAAGCGTGCGGGCTTCGACCGCCACGAAGTTGTCCAAGCGTCCCGCCGCGTTCCCGGTTTTGCTGGAGACTAGCTCCTCCGAGGGTGCTGGACTGCCTGAGCTGCGCGCGACGATTGCCGTCTGCCTATGAATTCCACAAACCCTGAATCGTACTCCACGCGACATCAGACGCGCTCGTTCAGATGGCCACATCCGGGCTTCTTACCCGCGCAAGGATCGCGACGATGTTCCAGCAAGCGCGAATTGTGAAGGACGGCACGCTGATCTGGGCTTTGGAATTAGTGCCCGAGGAGACGGCTGACAACATGCAGCCAGTGCTCACCGACAATGCCCAACACCACGGCCCCAACCGCCAGGCCGACTCTGGTGGCGGCCCGGCGCATCAATGGACCAAAACTGGCGGTCACCTGCACGTCCACGATCTGATCAGGCAACGCCATTTCGATCGCTGGCCCCTCCAAACCCACCGCGCGGCCGGACACGAGTAACTGCAATGCAGTCGTGCCCTTAACTCTAGGCGTGACCGTCCAACGCCAACTGGCGTGGTCCTCATCAACCACACTGAGTACCGCATCGACCCACTGGGTTTCGGGTGAACCGGCCTCGACCGAAATGGCTCCGTCGATGGAGCGCAGGCGCACCGCGATCGCGTGCGTGAAAACGGCGGCGCGCGGATCGCCTAGGCTGGCCTCACTGTAATTGTCAGCCTCGTTCAAGATCGTCTGAATATGATGTTTGGCGACCCGCGCTTCGACCATCACCGGGCGGCCCAGTAGCATCCGGCGCGGAATATTCTCGACAAGCACATCTGGCTCGGTGGCCCGCCGAGCCTTGCTGCCACTCTTGCGCCCCTTGGGCTTCGCTGTCCCAGGCGGCTGACGGTCGTCCAGCCCGCGTCGATCCCGATAACGCACAAGGGGAAGCGGGGATTCCGGCGTAGAAAACCCCTGCGGATGATTTCGAGGTGCTTCGATTGGTGAAATCGGGTTGGACTGAGGATCAGGACGATCATACTCACTCCAGTTGGGCTCTTCGCCCCCCGGCCGCTGATCCCCATAACTCGCCGCTTGAGACCCGCTCTTAAACTCGCCCGGCCATTCTCCGTTTGCAGCGCCTTGACGACCGTTTTCTGGCCAAAGACCGTTAGCTTCGGCAGCGCCGTTCATGGAGACAGGCAAGTCGGCGCGTCCCCAATCCTGGGTTGAGGGTCTATCGTTCAATTGAGATACTGGCCGTCGCAGGCTCAGAGCCGGGCTTTCTTGGGGCAGCGGCAATGGCAATGGCACGGTATCGTCCGCAAGGTCATCATCGGACTGGCTGTTTGGGCGCTTGCGATAACCCAGCGCCGATTCTCGCGCAGCCGAACGCAGGCTCGATAGCGACTGGACAGGATTGGCAGGGGGAGCAGGTGGAGCCGGCGCTGGCGGGGGCATCCGAGAGGCGTCCTCAAAGGTCAACCCGTACAGCCGGACAAGTTCTGCGGCTGGCGTCCGCCCTTCAGCGATCACAGCAGCCAGCACGAGCGCGCCGTCGATGGGTCGCCGCGCGCTAGCTCCGCCACTGGCTGTGTTCAGCACCCGCAAAAGATCGGCGCCGTACATCGGATGTCCGGCATCGCCATAGGCGAAACGATCATTGTTGCGACTGACCAGGCCCGCGATTTCGTTGCGCATGTGGTCAAGATCGATCGCCTTTCGGCGCAAGACCGCGACGGCATCTGGATCCTCGGTCAACGCCAACAGCAGATGCTCGGCCGTTACCAACCGCTGCGCCTGCTCCTCGGCATAGACAAACGCCCGCTGCAACGTCGCCGCGAATTGTGGCGAGGTTGGAGTCGAGCCTGAGGACTGGTCAGCCACATGCGACATGCAACACGAATCCTGACTACGCTCACGCGAAAATCACCCCTAACCGTTCGCGCCGAGAACCGGGCGATTAGATGGCGCGATCGTCACCCGCTTGGGGCAGCCGGGCCTGCCCAAGGGTTTGCTTGATGGACAGTCCTGCACCCAAATCCGGAGATCAGGCAAGAGCCCTGTCAACCGCCAAACCGCGCTGGTTTCGGTTGAGCCGTCAGCCCGAGCCGTTATAACGGCGCGAACCTTCAAACGAGGAGCTTTGCCAAAAATGGCGGACCCAGCGCCAATTCCCGCTAAGCCAGCTGCCAGCCCAGCCGAACACGCCGCCATCCTATCCGAGGCGTTGCCTTACATGTTGCGCTACGACCGCCAGACCATCGTCGTCAAATTTGGCGGCCATGCCATGGGAGACCCTGAGCTTGCGCGCTGCTTTGCTCGCGACATTGTCATGCTCAAGCAAGCCGGCATCAACCCGGTGGTGGTACACGGCGGCGGACCGCAAATCGCCAAAATGCTCGACAAGTTGCAAATCAAGTCTGAATTCGCTGCCGGCCTGCGCATCACCGACAAGCCGACCGTAGACGTGGTCGAAATGGTGCTGGCTGGTTCGATCAACAAGGAGATCGTGGCGGCCATCGCACTTGAGGGTGGGAACGCCGTGGGCATCAGCGGCAAGGACGCGCATCTGATGATCGCGCGCAAGGCTGACAAAAAGAAGATTGCCGATCCGAGTTCGAATTTGATGCGCGCAGTGGACCTTGGCTATGTCGGCGAGCCCGAAAAGGTCAACCCCTATATCATTGACGTGTTCGTCAAGAGCGACCTGATCCCGGTCATCGCACCGCTCGCAGTGTCGGCCTGGGGCGAAACGCTGAACGTCAACGCGGACACCTTTGCCAGCGCGCTTGCCGAGGCCCTGAAGGCCAAGCGGCTGCTGCTGCTTACCGATGTCGACGGCGTTCTGGACAAGAGCGGTCGCCTCCTTCCCGAGCTTGGCATCGAGCGCGCGCGCGCGCTGATCGCCGATGGCACAATCACGGGAGGCATGATTCCGAAGGTTGAGGGCTGCATCAAGGTTGTCGAGGGCGGCGTGAAGGCGGTGGTGATCTTGAACGGCAAGGTGCCCCATGCGGTGCTGCTCGAACTATTCACCGAGCACGGAGCGGGCACCTTGCTGGGAACTCGGTAACGGCGCGGGGGCTCATCGACCCTATCGGAGACGCCCTCATTCTGGCTTGCGAAGCAGTTTGATGATGCCGGAGAAATCCGTGGCCCCGAGGCCGGAGTTGTCCATCAATTGATACAGTTGCATTGCTTGCGAGCCCAACGGCGAGGATGCGCCGTTGAGCAGTCCTGCTTCGCTCGCGAGGCGCAGGTCTTTCAACATCATCTGCGCGGTGAACCCTGGCCGGTAGTCCCGATTGGCGGGCGATGTGGGAACAGGCCCTGGCACCGGACAATAGGACGTTAGCGACCAGCATTGGCCGGATGACTTGGAGGCGATGTCGAACAGCTTCTGCGGCTCAAGCCCGAGTTTGTCCGCCAGCACAAAGGCTTCAGCGACCCCGATCATCGAAATGCCCAGGATCAGGTTGTTGCAGATCTTCGCGGCCTGGCCGGTGCCTGCGCTGCCGGCATGGACGACCGTCCTGCCCATTGCTGACAGGATCGGCTTGGCGCGCTCGAAGGCGTGGGCCTCTCCGCCCACCATGAATGTAAGCGTGGCAGCTTCGGCTCCGGCAACGCCGCCCGAGACAGGCGCATCCAGCATGTCGTGTCCCTTGGCCGCGGCCCTCTCGCCGACGCGGCGGGCAGTCGCAACGTCAATCGTGGAGCAGTCGATCAGCAGTGCTGCGACGGGCGCGGCACCGATCACACCGTCCGGCCCCAGATAGACCGACTCCACATGCTGGCCAGCCGGCAGCATTGTGATGACCGCATCGGCGGCACTCACAGCCTCAGAGATCCCTCTGGCCGGTTGCATGTTTGGTTCCGCAAGCCTCGCCCGCGCCGCGACGTCCCGGTCAAATATCGCAAGTTGATGTCCGGCCTTGGCCAGATTGCTCGCCATGGGTCCACCCATGTTGCCGAGACCAATAAAAGCAATCCTGCTCATCGGCTTTGCTCCACGGTTCCATGCATGATCTGCTGAACGGATTCGGCTGTGGTCGCTTCAAGGGTTGCCGGAGACCAGCGCGGTGCTTGGTCCTTGTCGATGACAACCGCGCGAATTCCCTCCAGAAAATCGGACCTTTGGGACATGGCCCGCGCCAATCGCGTCTCGATCGCAAGGCATTCAACGAGACTCGAAAGTGTCCGGGCGTGGCGCAAGGCCGCGAGCGTCACCTTGAGCGCCATGGGCGCGCGGGACCGCAAGTTTTCCACAGTCTCCGTCGCAAATGGAGTACCCAGCTGACCGAGAGCGCTGATGATTTGTTCAAGTGTGGCGGCAGAAAATGCCTGATCAATCTCAGCTCGATGCGAATTGAGCTTTGCGCCAACCACGGAAGGATTGCCAATCGTGGCCAGCCCGGCCTCGGCCGCTTTCCGCGTTGCGGCGCCAGCGAGCATTTCCGCGATGGCGGGCCATTGGCCAGCGTCGATCCAGCGATCGGCAAGTCCGCAAGCAATTGCATCGGGGGCACCGATCCGTGCACCCGTCAATCCCAGATATGTTCCAATCTGGCCAGTTGCGCGCGACAACAGCCAAGTACCGCCCACGTCTGGGAAAAAGCCGATGCTCGTCTCCGGCATCGCCACCGTGGTATGCGCGGTGACAAACCGATGACTGCCATGGGCCGAGAGACCGACGCCGCCGCCCATGACCAAACCATCCATGAGCACTGCATAGGGCTTGGGATAAGCCGCGATCACGGCATTCAGCGCATATTCCTCGCGCCAGAAGCTTTCGGCCATGCCGTCGCCAGCCTGGATCGACGCATAGATCGCTCGAATGTCGCCGCCCGCGCACAGGCCGCGCTCACCGGCTCCCTCGACGGCTACGGCAAGAATACCGCTGTCGTCGCACCAGCCGTCCAGTGCCGCGCGAATGGCGCGCAGCATCGCCAGCGTCAATGCGTTGATCGCTTTGGGCCGGTTGAGCGTAACACGACCAAGTGCCCCTTGTCGGCGAATCACCACTTCGGCAGCCTGACTGTCAGCCATCGCTCAACTCAACAGGTCGCGTGCAATGATCAACCGCATGATCTCGTTGGTTCCTTCGAGAATCTGATGCACACGCAGGTCGCGGAAATACCGCTCTATGGGAAAGTCCTTGAGATAGCCGTAACCGCCATGCAGTTGTAGCGCGTCATTGACGATGCCCGAGCATGTGTCGGTGGCAAAGCGCTTGGCCATCGCGGCCGCAACCGGTGCATCGGCTGCCCCCAAATCGAGCTTTTCGGCGGCGTCATGCACCATCAGGCGAGCGGCGGCCAGGTTCGTCGCCATGTCGGCGAGACGGAACTGGAGGGCTTGGAACTCGGCCAGCGGGCGGCCGAACTGCCTGCGATCCTTGAGATAGGTGATCGCCAATTCGAGGCAGCGACGAGCGCCGCCTACGCTGCAGGCCGCGATGTTGACGCGGCCACCATCGAGCCCCTGCATGGCAAACGTGAAGCCCTTGCCTTCGTCACCGATCCGGTTGGCGACGGGCACCCGGCAGCCTTCAAAGATGACCTGGGCTGTGGGTTGAGAATTCCAACCCAGTTTCCGCTCGGGCTTGCCGAACGATAGACCGGGCGTGCCTTTTTCCACCAGGATGGCCGAAATGCCCTTCGGGCCGTCGCCACCGGTACGGACCATAACCAGATAAAGATCGGAAACTCCGCCTCCCGAGATGAACGCCTTGGTGCCGTCCAGAACATAGTGGTCGCCGTCGCGCAAAGCCCTGGTGCGCAGGGACGCGGCGTCGGAGCCTGAGCCAGGCTCGGTTAAACAATAGCTGGCGATCAGGTCCATGTTTATCAGCCGAGGCAGGAAACGTTCGCGTAAGGGGTCACCAGCGAAGCGGTCGATCAGCGCGCCGACCATGTTGTGGATCGACAGGAACGCGGCAGTCGATGGGCACGCCGCCGCAAGTTCCTCCATCACCAACGCCGCCTCGATCCGCCCAAGGCCGGTGCCACCAGATTCGGCCCGCACATTGATCGCAGCAAGGCCGAGCGCGGCGGCGCGCCTCAGAGTTGGAATCGGAAAGGTCTGTGACACATCCCATTCGGCGGCGAACGGGGCCATTTCGCGGGCAGCGAAGTCACGGGCGGTGGCGATAATTTGTGTGTGCTCGGGGGACTGCATGGGAACCTCGGTAGAGCCCTGAGATCGTCGTCACGACTTCACGACTTTCCAGTCTCCACCGCAACTGCTGTCGCTTCGCCACCGCCGATACAGATGGCTGCCACTCCGCGCCGCAGCCCACGCGCTTCAAGCGCCGCCAGCAACGTCACGATAATGCGCGCGCCAGATGCGCCGATTGGATGTCCGAGCGCACACGCACCACCGTTCACATTGACCTTCTCGTGTGGCAGCTTGAGCTCCCGCATGGCGATCATGGGTACCACCGCGAAGGCCTCGTTGATCTCATAGAGATCGACCTGGTCGCGCTCCCAACCTGCGGCAGCCAGCACACGGCGGATGGCCTCCACCGGCGCCGTCGTGAACTTGGCTGGTTCGTGGGCAAATCGCGATGTGGCCACGATTCTGGCCCGCACCGATGCCCTGAGGTCTTTCGCGTGTTTTTGTGTCGTCAACACCAGTGCGGCGGCGCCGTCGGAGATCGACGAGGAGTTCGCCGCGGTCACCGTTCCACCCTCCCGGAAGGCGGACTTCAACGTTGGAATCTTGTCCGGGTTCGCCTTGGCGGGTTGCTCATCGGCCGAGATAGACCGGACGCCTGACCTGGACGAAACCTCAAGTGCCACGATTTCGCCAGCAAAGCCGCCAGCCTTGGCGGTGGCCCGGGACCGCGTCAGCGAGGCAAGAGCATAGGAGTCCTGCTCGGCACGGGTGAACTGATAGGCTTCGGCCGCGTCCTCGGCGAATGTACCCATGAGACGCCCACGGTCATAGGCATCTTCCAAGCCGTCGAGGAACATATGATCGAAGACAGCGGCATGGCCTAGCCGCAAGCCAGAACGTGCCTTGGGTAGGAGATAGGGCGCGTTCGACATCGACTCCATGCCGCCGGCCACCACCAGGCTACCCGGACGAACATGCAGGCCATCATGGGCAAGCATCACGGCCGCCATGCCAGACCCGCACATTTTGTTGACGGTGGTTGACGGAGTGCCGACACCAAGCCCGGCCGCGATTGCCGCCTGCCGCGCTGGCGCTTGACCAAGCCCGGCCGGCAGCACGCAACCGAATATAACCTCGTCCACGGGCGCCCCGTTGATGTCGCTGCGTGCGACTGCGGCCTTGATGGCGGCTCCGCCGAGATCGGGCGCGCTAAAGGACGACAGATCGCCTTGAAAGCCGCCAAGCGGTGTGCGCGCTGTGCCCAGGATGACAACAGGGTTGCTCATGCCGGTCCTCTCGCATCGATTTCACCCTTGGCACGCAGGATGCTCGCGGGTGCATTGAGCGTTCCGGATGTCATCGGGCTTATTTGTCCAAGACGTAAGTAAGGTCGAATGTCTCTCGGTTGTTGCCGTAAACCTCGTGACTGTTTCTGAGAATATATCCCTGATTGGCGCTTTGCACTTCCCCCCAGGGTGCAAGGATTTCAAAACCGCCAGATAGGTAGAGCGCTTCAACCGAGCCCTTGGCGCGATATACCTCGCCAAATTCCGTGGCACCACCGTCGCTGTCGTAGAGCCCGTGAAAGCTGGCGGCCCGGATGACGTAGACATTGGCGTTGCCGGAGCGATCCCTCAGCACCGACCGCCGCGCTGACAGATTGGTCACGATGAAATCCCCCGGTTGGGCGGTATTCCTGGTCTCCACACCATTCCAGTTGGTGACGACCTCCTCGGGTCTGCTCGCTTTGCGGGCCGCTACAAGGCCGATTTTGTGGGCCTTGCGTGGTTGCACATCAAGCAAAACCGCCAGGCGCCCAAAGTCGTCCGAATTGAGGCCCTGAGGCGCTAGCAGTCGGTTCGTCGTGCTGGCAGCTCCGGTGCGGACAAGTTCGAACATCGATCAAGCCCTCCACAGGCTGAGCAGGCGAAGGCATTGAGCTGCTGCGATTGCGGCGAGATTTGTTGTATAGCGCAATCAGCTTTCCGACAAACAGCCTGTCGACCTCGCGCGTTGCGGACCACCCGCCTCCGGGTGCATGATCTTGGATCAGGAAGCCAGACATGATTTGAGGGGTGCAATGCCAAACGTTGCGCAAGCCGCCATCGATGCGATTGGGGCAGAACAGCCCGGTGATTGGCAACTGAAACCGGAGCGCCATGCCGCTTTGCTTGCACCTTCCGCCGGCGCCTTGAAGCGCATCCTGTTGCGTCCAGAACTCCAGCAAGTGATCGAAGCCTTCAATGTTGCGGATCAGAAGGCGGGTGTCGCCCAGGATCGCTACAAACTGTTTGCACGGATTTCCGCCATCACCAGTTTTGCGACAGTGGTGATTGCAAGCGTGCTGTTGCTGCCGCAGCCCGACCAGATTTCCCCCGGATTGCTCTCGGACTCGGTCGTTCTCCAGTGCGGTTTGCTGGCCATTTCGTTCGCGAGTTCCCTTTGGCTCAACTACAAGCGGCCATTCGATGACTGGATGCGCCAGCGCGCCGAGGCCGAATCCAAGCGTGTCGAGCTTTTCGATCGCGTCGTGGCCGCATCCGAGATTCCCCAGACAGGGGAACTCCCGCTGCTTCCGCTACAACTGGAATATGTGCGCCGCTTTCAGCTCGACGTACAGAGTGCCTACTATAAGGGGCGCGGTCGCCAGCATCAGTCGGCGGCTTGGCATGCCACGATCTGGAGATCAGTCGCGCTACTCATTGTCGCGATTGCCGCGATCCCGATGATTGACAGCCTTCGGGGAGGTGGATGGCTGCCTTCGGTCGTGGATGCCTCTGTCGCAATTCTACCCAAGCCTGGTGAACTCGCGCAGCGGCTGTTCCTGAGCCTGGGTTTGGTCGGCGGAGCCTTGCAGGGACTGTTGGCGTCATATGGGCTGCTCAGTCAGCACGAGCGCAACGCGTCCCGCTATCTCGACACCTCGCGGAACCTTGAGGACCTGGCCGGCAGGCCACTGGAGGAGGCAAGAATTGGTGCCGCCGCGGACGACAGCTCGCGTGTGCTCACGTTTGTCGCCCTGCTGCATCAGCAGATATCGTCCGAGCATCGCGAATGGGTGGCACTGCGCTCAATCGCTCCTGAGCTATCGCTCGACAGGCTGAAGGAGCTGAGCCTGCCCCGCTTGTGAGCGCGAATGTGACCCTTATGGCGATGGAGCAAAGAGCGCCGCCAGTTTGGGATAGAGACCAGGCGAGCCCGCGACCAGGGGGTTTCCGCTCCAGAGGCCATCCTTGCCGAGGAAGTCATTGGTCCGGCCACCAGCGGCTTCGATGACCGCTATGGCGCCGACGCAATCCCACGAATTGATGTGCGGCTCCACATAGCCGATCAACCGGCCACACGCGACATAGCAGAGCGAGAGCGCACCGGAACCGTCGCGGTAGAATGTCCCGCCCTGGCGCAGCACCCGGCCAAATATCGCCAGAAAATCATCGGCCTTCAATCGTGGCGAGTAGCCGGTGCCGAGAATGCCTTCGGTCAACGCCGTCACTTCCGTCACGCGAATTGGCTCGCCGTTGAGCGTTGCCGCGTCGCCTCGCCGGCCGATGAACAGTTCGCCGCGTGCCGGGCTGAAGACAAAGCCCATCTCGATCCGTCCCGCCACGACCAGGCCGATCGACACGCACCAGCTTGACAGGCCGCTGATGAACGGTTGGGTCCCGTCGATGGGGTCAACCACCCAGATGCATTCAGGTGTGTCGAGATCATCCCTGCCTGTTTCTTCGCCAAGAAATCCATCCTGCGGAAAGCGAGCCTTTAGCCGGTCGCGGATGAGCATCTCGGCCGCCAGGTCGGCTTGGCTGGCCATGTCCTGGAGCCCCTTGCTCTTGATGACCAGCGTGTCCCGGTTGTTGAAATAGTCGAGCGCGAGAGCACCCGCCTCCCCGATCAAGCCGGAGGCGAAATCGAAACGGTCCTGCAATGCCTCGCTGTCCATGGGTCAATCATCCTTCCAAAGCCAGGCGGCGCCGCGCACGCCGCTCGAATCGCCATGCGCGGCTTTTCGGATTGGAGTCTCGAAAACCGGCGAGAACGTATATCGCGCCAAGGCGGCTGGGAGGTCGGAATAGAGTTCGTCGATATTGGAGATGCCGCCACCCATGACAAAAATGTCCGGGTCCAACGTGTTGACGACGATCGACAACCCGCGCCCGACCCTGTCGATGTAGCGATCCCAGACAAGCCGGGCCAACCGATCACCGCCGCGCATCTTGGCGACGATGTCCTGGGGGCTCAGATCCTGGCCGGTGTGCCGCGCATAGTCCGCCGAGAACGCCCGGCCAGAAACCCAGGTTTCCATGCAGCCATATTTTCCGCAATAGCAGGCGGCGCCCGGAATTTCGCTCAACGCTGCATAGGGCAGGGGATTGTGGCCCCAGTCCCCGGCGCTGTTGTTGGGACCGTGGTGAGCCCGGCCGCCGACCGCAACACCGGCGCCAGCGCCGCTGCCGAGGATGACGGCGAACACCACATTGAAGCCGGCACCCGACCCGTCGACGGCCTCCGACGCCGCAAGGCAATCAGCGTCATTTTCGACGCGAATGTCGCGCCTGAGGGCCTCGATCAGGTCTTTCTCGACCGGCTGTCCCAGCAGCCAAGTTGAGCTTGCGCCCTTGCCAAGCCGCGATTTCGGCTCAAGCGAACCGGGGATGCCGATGCCGATGCTTCCGGTTTGACCGGTTTCGCGCTCGATCCGGGCGATCAGGCCGGCGATGACGGCGATGCAGCCGCGATAGTCGTGCCGAGGCGTGCTTTCGCGGACTCTGAGGAGTTCCCGGCCGTCGGAAGCGAGCGCCACACCCTCGATTTTGGTGCCGCCCCAGTCGATTCCAATCAACACGCCATGCCTATTGGATTCAAAAGTTTTATCGCTGGTGTCGCTCAAATTGCATCAGAACACCACATCTGGTGCCACAACACCCTTTTTGAGGACAAAACAGCCGTAGAACCGCCGTTCGCCGGTGCGGATGACACAATAAGCCTGCTTGGCGCGCTCGTAGAAGGCCATGCGTTCGATCGAGCCCATCGGAAAACGGCCTTTGCCCTCGGCGGCATCGATCGCGGCTTGCACCTCGCTCTGCACGGCCGGGACGTCCTTCGGCTTGCCGACGATCTCCATGCGCAGGGCGGGCTCATCGACAAAGGTATCGAGCGGCATGAGCGCCAGGATCGCCTTTACGGCGTGTGCCGCCGTCACGTTCTCCATTTGCAGCAGCCTGCCGAGCACGGTTGCGCGCGCGACCGCATCGGCGGGGAAGTTGGTATCGCAGATCACCAACTCGTCACCGTGGCCCATGCTGCGCAAGGCGTGAAGAACATCGGCATTCAGACTCGGATCAATCAGTTTCAGCATGGCTATCTCGCTCCCTCGGCAGCGGCGCGAAGTGCCGCGATGGATGTGGCATAGGCCTCACGGTTGCCGCCCTTGAAGATGGCCGACCCTGCGACAAGGACATCGGCCCCGGCCTTGACCAACAGCGGCGCGGTGTCGGTGGAGACACCGCCATCGACTTCGATTTGTATGGGCCGGTCACCGATCATCGCGCGCACCCGCCGCACTTTATCCAGCATGGCGGGGATGAAAGCCTGGCCGCCAAAGCCGGGATTGACCGTCATCAACAACACCAGGTCAACCCGGTCCAGCACATATTGAATCGCGCTCTCGGGCGTTGACGGATTGAGCGACACGCCCGCCTTTTTGCCCAGCCCCCGGATCGCCTGGAGCGACCGGTCGAGATGGGGACCGGCCTCGGCGTGGACGGTGATGAGATCGGCGCCCGCCTCGGCGAAGGCGGCGAGATAAGGATCGGCCGGCGCGATCATCAGATGGCAGTCGAACAGCTTTTTGCTGACCGGGCGGATCGCCTTGATCACCGGCGGGCCGAACGTGATGTTGGGCACGAAATGGCCATCCATCACATCCAGATGCACCCAGTCGCAGCCAGCCTCGTCGATGTCACGCACCTCTTGGCCCAGCCGCGCGAAGTCTGCGGCAAGGATCGAAGGAGCAATGAGGATCGGGCGGTTGGGCATGAGGGCTATTCAATCCAGTCTGGCTGCGCGGCAATCTCAATCCTCATCCTGAGGAGCGCCCAATGGGCGCGTCTCGAAGGATGCGCCTGGGACAGGACCGAGTACTCCTATCCATCCTTCGAGGCTCGCTGCGCTCGCACCTCAGGATGAGGTCGGAACTTGCGGCAGCTCCGCACCCTCTCCCCCTTGAAGAAGGGGGAGAGGGGACTTAAGTCACTTGCCGCCGGCCAGCTTGGGATCGAGTTCGCCCTTGGCGTAGCGCTTGGCCATGTCGCCCATCGACATCACCTTGATCTTGCCCGCGTTGCCAGCGGTGCCAAAGGCTTCGAAGCGCGCTTTGCACACCTTGGTCATCGCCTCCATCGCGGGTTTCAGATACTTGCGCGGGTCAAACTCGCCCTTGTTGGTCGTTAGCACCTTGCGGATTGAAGCCGTCGCCGCCAGCCGCAGATCGGTATCGATGTTGATCTTGCGCACGCCCATCTTGATGCCTCGCACGATCTCCTCGACCGGCACGCCGTAGGTCTCCTTCATCTGCCCGCCCGCCGCGTTGAATTCGGCCTGCAGGTCCTCGGGCACCGACGATGAGCCGTGCATGACAATGTGCGTTGCCGGCAGCTTCTTGTGGATGGCCTCGATCACCCGCATGGCCAGCACTTCGCCAGTAGGCTTGCGCGTGAACTTGTAGGCGCCGTGGCTGGTGCCGATGGCGACGGCGAGAGCATCGACCTTGGTTTCGCCAACAAAGCGCATGGCTTCGTCTGGGTCCGTCAGCAGTTGCGAATGGTCGAGCTTGCCTTCAGCGCCGTGGCCGTCCTCGGCCTCACCCATGCCGGTCTCAAGGCTGCCGAGCACGCCGAGTTCCCCCTCGACCGAGGCACCCACCATATGCGCCAGCCGCGACACCTCCTTGGTGATGCCGACATTGTAGGTGTAGTCGCCAGGTGTCTTGGCGTCCTCCTTCAGCGAGCCGTCCATCATCACCGACGTAAGCCGTGGCGGATGGCGCTGAGGCAGGTGGCGACATTGTTGCCGTGGTCCTGGTGCACGCAGAGCGGGATTTCGGGATAGATCTCGGTCAGCGCGTCCATCATCTTTGCGAGCATGATGTCGTTGGCATAGGCGCGGGCACCGCGCGAGGCCTGCAGGATCACCGGGCTGTCGGTAGCCTTGGCGGCCTCCATGATGGCAAGCCCCTGCTCCATGTTGTTGATATTGAAGGCGGGCACGCCATAGCCGCGCTCGGCGGCATGGTCGAGAAGCTGTCGGAGCGTGATGCGGGCCATCTGGAAGGGTCCTGGGTTGAGAGCGCAACGAACGGGCACGGGCAGGCGGCCGCGCGTCGTGGTGAGGTAACATAGCCAAGGCTTTGGGGGAATGCCTAGAACGCTCGGGGCTGGACTACCGCAGGCCGCCATCGACCACAAGGCACTGCTTGGAGATCATGGCGGCATCGTCGGAGGCCAGGAACAGCACCGCGCAGGCGAGGTGATCGGCTTGAAGCGTGCGGTGAATGCACTGGCGGGCCTTGAACATTTCCTCGTCGGCCGGGCTCACCCAGAGTTTGCGCTGGCGCTCGGTGATGACCGGGCCGGGCGCGATGGCGTTGACGCGGATGTTATCGTCACCAAATTCGCGCGCCAGGGCATTGGTAAGACCGACAATACCAGCCTTGGCGGCCGCATAGGCGACCATTTTTGGGCCACCCGCCATCCAGGCGATGGAAGAGAAATTGACGATGGAGCCGCCGCCGAGCTCGCGCATCCCGGCCCGGACGGCCTGGGCGGCAAAGAACAAGTGCTTGAGGTTGAGGTCTTGGGCGCGGTCCCAGCTCTCGGGCGTCACCTCATCGACCAGCTGGCGCTGGTCGTTGCCCGCGTTATTGATAAGCACGCCAACTGGTCCCAGCTGGCGGGCGGCCGTGGCAATCGCTGCCCGCAGAGCCGCGATGTCCGTGAGGTCGCAGTGGATGTAGCTCGGCTTGGGGCCGGTTGCCGCCAGGCGGTCCGCCAGGGCGTTGGACGGCTCGTCCTGAATGTCCACGAAGGTGACGCGCGCGCCGTTGGCGACGAACGCCTCCACTATGGACGCGCCGATCCCCGACCCGCCGCCAGTGACGAACACTGCCTTGTCGTGCAGGCTGGGGTAGCGAGTGTAGGTCAAGCAGCCCTCGTCAGCAGGCGTTCGGTTTGTGGATCGAACAGGCAGGCCTTGTTCATGTCAATTGCGAGTGTCACGGTTTCGCCAACGTGCGGTGCGTCATCCGGGTCAAATCGGGCGGCGATTTCCTTGCCGGCGAGCCGCACGAGGCCCATCGTTTCGGCGCCGGTCGGCTCGATGACCTCGACGGGCGCTGTGATCGTGGCAATACCGGCCCTGGAAGCGCCGCGCTCGGGACGATGACGGGTGATGTGCTCGGGCCGGATGCCAAGCACGACCTTGCCATTGGCCGTTCCGCTGGGTGCCGCCGATGACAGTGGAAGCGTCGCTGGCGAACCATCGGCACCTGGAAAGGTCACGCCAAGGCCGGTGATCTCGGCGGGAATGAAATTCATCGCCGGGGACCCCATGAAGCCGGCCACGAACATGTTGGCCGGCCGGTCGTAAACCTGGCGCGGCTCGGCGAACTGCTGCACCTCGCCCTTGTGCATCACGGCGATGCGCGAAGCCAGCGTCATCGCCTCGACCTGATCGTGGGTGACGTAGATCGTGGTCTTGCCGACGCGGGCGTGCAGCTTCTTGATCTCGGTGCGCATCTCGACCCGGAGCTTGGCATCGAGGTTGGACAGCGGCTCATCGAACAGGAACAGCGCCGGGTCGCGCACCAATGCCCGCCCCATCGCCACGCGCTGGCGTTGGCCGCCCGAGAGCTGGGCGGGCTTGCGTTTCAGCAGCGGCTCGATTTGCAGAAGACTCGCGACCCGTGCCAGCGCGGCGACTTGCTCGGCTTTGGGCACGCGGCGGCTTTCCATGCCGAAGGTGATGTTGTCCTTGACCGTCATGGTCGGATAGAGCGCGTAGGACTGGAACACCATTGCGATGTCGCGGTCCTTGGGCGGCACGGCATTGACCAGCCGGTCGGCGATGAGGATTTCGCCGCTGGTGACCGTTTCGAGGCCCGCGATCATCGCCAGCAACGTCGATTTCCCGCAACCGGAGGGGCCGACAAGAGTAACGAATTCGCCGGTGCGCGCTTCCAAATCAATGCCCTTGAGCACCTCGACGGCGCCAAACCGCTTGAACAGATTGCGAATGCTGAGTGACGACATGCGGGGTCCGCCGATGGGGTTACTTGATGGCGCCTTGGGTGAGGCCGCGCACGAAATAGCGGCCGCCGAAGAAGTAGATGAGCAGCGGCGGCAGCGCCGCGATCAGCACCGCAGCGCTCATCACGTCGTATTGGCGCACATTGGTGCCGTTGGTCGACAGGGCCACCAGCGCCGAGGTGATCGGCTGCTCGCGTCCCGAGGTGAAGACGACGCCGTAAAGGAACTCGTTCCAGATGCCCGTGAACTGCCAGATCACCGTCACGATCAGGATCGGCGGCGACAGCGGCAGGATGATCTTGCGGAAGATGCGCCAGAAGCCCGCGCCGTCGATGCGCGCCGCCTTGATCAGGTCGTCGGGGATGTTGACGTAGAAATTGCGACAGAACAGCGTGGTGAAGGAAAGCCCCTGCACGGTGTGGACCAGGATGAGGCCATAGGTGGAATTCGTGAGGCCGATCTGGCCGAGGATGTAGGCCCAGGGCAGGAGCGCGATCTGTCCGGGCATGAAGACGCCGAGCGTGATGGCGCCGAACACGAATCCCGAACCGGGAAAGCGCCATTTCGACAGGATGTAGCCGTTGAGGGCGCCGATGGCGGTCGAGAGCAGCGTTGCCGGAATGGTCATGCGCAGTGAATTGTAGAAGTTGCCCTTGACGCCAGCGCAGGTGCCGCCAACGCAATAGGTGTCCCAGGCGGCGTACCAGCCCTTGGGGTTGAAGCTGCGCGGCCAGGCGATCAGGCCATTGGCGGCGATTTCCGGCAGGTCGCGGAACGAATTCAGGATCACAACGAACAACGGCAACAGATAATAGGCCGCAAACAAACTGAGCAGCGCGTAGATGCCAAGTTTCGCTCGTGTGCGCACCCAAGTGCCGGAGGTGGCAAATGGGTCGTATCCGGCCTGCTGGTCAGCCACGGACCGCCTCCCGCTGCTGGCGCCAGACCTGCCATAGCCCATAGGGCACCAGCACCAAGGCGAGCGCGGCCAGGATCATCATGGCGGCGGCGGCACCCTCGGCGATTTGCCCGCGTTGGAACATGAGGTCATAGACGAAGTTGGCCGGCATGGTGGTGGAAATGCCGGGGCCGCCACCGGTCAGCGCAAGCACAAGGTCAAAAGTCTTGATGGCGAACTGCAACAGAACCACGATCACGGCGATGAAAATCGGACGGATCGCCGGCAGGATGATGCGCCAATAAGTGCGAAAAACCGATGCGCCGTCGATTTGAGCGGCCTTGACGAGGTCCTGGTCGACGGATCGCAAGCCTGCCAGGAGCAGCGCCATGGCAAAACCCGACGATTGCCAGATGCCGGTGATGACGACGACATAGATGGCGAGGTCCCGGCTCGTGGTCCAGGCAAACTGGAAGCTGCTCCAGCCCAGCCCGTGCATGAAGAATTCGATGCCCGAAGTAGGATTGTAGAGCCAGCTCCAGACCGTGCCGGTGACCACGAAGGATACGGCAAGCGGATAGAGATAGATCGTGCGCCAGGCGCTCTCGAAGCGCACGCGCTGGTCGATGGCGATGGCGAGCGTCAGACCGATCAACAGCGCGCCGGCGACATAGAGGCTGCTGAAAAGAAAGAGATTGGTGTAGGCGATATTCCAGCGCGCGCTTTTCCACAGGCTCGCATAGTGCGAAAACCCGACATAGTCATAGGTTGGCAAGAGCGAGGAGTTGGACAGCGAGACATAGAAGGTCCAAACCGAAAAAAGGAATACGTAGACGAAACTGGCGAATATCGACGGCGCGAGAAGGATTTGTGGAAGATAGGCGCCGAGCCTCTCGCTCAAGGAGCGGGGCGGGGCGGTGGCCTCGGCGTGATTTGCAGCGAGAATTGTCATTTGACAACCGAACTTGGAACTTGAGCGGACCCTCCTCTCCCCTCAGCGCCTTTCGCGTTGAGGGGAGAGGAGACCGCGTCTGGCGGCGCGTTTCAGCGCAAGAGCCACGCGGTCGGTGAGGGGCAGGCGCTGGCTGGGACCTTCCCGACACATGTACGGAGCAAGAGGCTGCCCCTCACCTGTCGCTGTTTCCTCGCCTAGCGGCTCGGGCGACATCCTCTCCCCCGCCGAGTGGCGGGGGAGAGGAGAAGAGGTGCCACCCGTGTGCCAACACTACTGCTGTGCGGCCACGGCATCAGCCATCGCATTCGCGGCGTCGGCCGACTTCATGTCCGGCTTGTTCACGAACTCGGTGATGGTTTCCATCATGGCGCCGCGGAACTTCTGCAGCACGGTCATGTTGTGGGCCATCGAGCGCACCAGCGTCTTGGCTTCGATCGAAGCCTTCAGATCCTTTTGCGAGAGCTGCTGGCAGGCGTTGAAGCCCTTGGACAGATCGACATCCATGCGCGCCGGGATCGAGCCCTTGGCGATGTTGAAGACCGTCTGGAACTCAGGGCTCAGGATCAGATGCGCGAGCAGTTTCTGGCCGTCGATGTAGTCCTTGTCCTTCTGGGTGAAGAACACGACGCTATCTGAGTTCAGGATGAAGCCGGGCTTGCCCGAATCATTCGGCACCGCGCCGCAGACATAGTCCGTCCCCGCCTTGAAGCCGCCGGCGGTCAGCGTGCCAATTTCCCAATCGCCCATGATGAAGAATGCCGCGTCGCCCTTGGCCATCATGTTGGAGGCGGCGTCATAGTCCCGGCCGGCAATGCCCTTGTCCATGTATTTGCTGACCATCAGGCGCATCTGATCGAAGGCCTTGACCATGCCGGGGCTCTTGAGCGCATCGACATTGCCCTCCATGAACGCCTTGCGGAACAGGTCTATGTCCTGCCCGTAAACGACGTTCTCGAAGGTCGTGGCGTCAGTCCAATCGGCGCTGAGATGGGCGATGCAGATTTTGCCGGTGGCAATGATCTTGTCGCAATCGGCGTTGAACTCGGCCCAGGTCTTGGGCAGGTCCTTGATGCCGGCTGCGTCCATCACCTTCTTGTTGCCCCACAGCCAGTTGATGCGGTGGATGTTCATCGGCGCGGCGACCCACGAGCCCTTCGGCTTCATCACCGGCAGCAGCTCGGGAGCGACCACCTTATCCCAGCCTTCCTCGGCGGCCTGGGCATCGAGATTGGCGGTCTTGCCGGTCTCGTTCCACTCGGCGATTTCAGGGCCCTTGAGCTGCACCGCGGGCGGCGCGTTACCGGCGACGACGTCGACGCGCAGCTTGGCAAGCGTATTGGCCGTGTGGCCCGCGATCGAGGTCTGCTGCCAGGTGCCGCCGGCCTTGGTGAACATCTCGCCCAACTTGGCGATGGATGCGGCATCGTTGCCGGAGTCCCATTGATGAAGCATGTTGGTTTTGGGCTCGGCGAGAGCGGCACCGCCTGCCAGTGCCAATGCGGCGGCACTGACCGCCATGGTTACGCGCGTTAACATGAGACGTCCTCCCTATGGTGCTTCGGCCAAGCTGCTGCTGGGCCATTGTCACAGTCACTACCATACAACATACCAGTCAACAATCGGCAGACCTGCCAAGCCAATCATGAAATCCCGATCAGTGGGCTGCCCGCTGGTTGTCTTCAAGGGCCTGACGGGCACCCGCCGCGATCAGCTCCATGTCGCTTGTCACCAGCAGCACGCGCACGCCGCGAGCGATCCAATCCCGCTGTTCGGCAGGTTTGGTGTTGATGCCCAGGCAGACCGGCACACCCGCCACCTTGGCGCGGGCAACGATCTTGTCGACTGCTGACGAATTGGTGGGGTGCGCGTGCTGGCGAAACAGGCCGGTGGTACCCGATAGATCGTTGGGGCCGATGGCCACGGCATCGATACCCGGCACCGCCAGGAATTCGTCGATGACGCCAACGGTCGCGATGTCCTCCACTTGCGGCATGACAAAGATCGCCTCGTTCGCCGCCGCAACATAGGCATCAAGGTCCCGGTAATAGTTTGAGGCCCGGCGCGGGCCGAAGCCGCGCGTTCCCACCGGCGGATAGCGGCACGCGCGCACCAGCTCGCGGCATTCCTCCACGGTCCGCACCATCGGCGCCATGATGCCCTCGACGCCCATGTCCAGCATCTGCTTGATGCGCACATGGTCGTTCCACGGCACACGGACAACCGGCACGGTATTGGTGCCGTTGAACGCCATCAACGTCGTTTGCAATGCGATGAGATCCCAGGCGCCGTGTTCGGTGTCGATCAGCAGATAGTCGAAGCCGACGCGGGCCATCAGTTCGGCCGCGACAGGGTCGGTCAGGCTCAGCCAGGCGCCGATCACCGCTTCGCCCGCCTTCAATCGCGCCTTGAAGGCGGCCACCCGCTTGAGCGAACCCCAGTCACCACCGCCACTTCGCAGTCCCTCAGCCTCAGACACTCAAGACCTCCTCCTTGTCGATCTTGGCCGGATCGAGCGCCATGTTGGCGCCGGGAGCGCTCGGCAACGGGATCGATCCGTTCACCGGCCACAGCGGGTTCTTCAGGAAGAACTGGTGGACGTCATTCCACTTGGCCAGATATTCCTGATACGGTGTGTGAATTGGCGACTGCGCCACCGAGAAATGAATGCCGATGGGCGTCGAGTGGCCGTGCGGGATGGTGATGAGGTCGTGGACTGTCGCATAGGCCGCGATCTTCAGGGTCTCGGACAGGCCACCGCACCAGTAGATGTCCGGCTGCAGGATATCCAGCGCATCCTTCTCGATGAAACGCTTGAAGCCCCAGCGCGTATATTCATGCTCGGCGCCGGACAGCGGAATGCGCGTCTTGGCCTTGAGCTTGACGTGGCTGTCGATCCGGTCCGGCATGAAGCACTCCTCCAGCCAGCGCGGCCGGAATTCCTCGATGCGCGAGCAGAAATCGACGGCATAGTCGAGATTGAGGCTCTGCCAGCAGTCGATCATGATGTCGTAGCCCTCGCCCAGCGTCTCACGCAAGGTGCGCACGAGCGCGACGTTCTTCTTCAGACCCTCATAGCCACTTCCCGGCCCGTGGCGGATGAACCACTTTTGCGCGGTGTAGCCCTTTTCCTTGTAGGCGAGCGCCCGCTCCCGCACGAGGCCGAGGTCCTCGACGGCGTAGCCGAGCATGGAGGCGTAGGCCGGAACCGCGTCGGTTGTCGGACCACCGAGAATGCGCCAGATCGGCTGGTTGAAGGCGAGGCCCTTCAAGTCCCACAGCGCGCAGTCCACGGCTGAGAGCGCCACCATCGGCTCGCCCTGGCGGCCGTGAACCTGGAGCCGGTGCATCTGGTCCCAGAGCAGCTCGATGGCGAGCGGGTCCTTGCCCATGATGATGGGCTTGAGCTGGGTCAGGATCATTCGCGAGGCGTCTGGCCAGACCGGACCGGCGGTTCCCGTCACGCCGTCATCGGTGTGGATCTCGAGGAAATTGGCGGTGAATTTGAGGTGGTTGGCATCGACCTGCTCGCCACCCTCCCAGAGCTTCTGGGCCCTGTATTGCGGATAGATGTCGATCGGCCGGCACAGCCGTTCTTCCCAGAACGGACCCTTGGTCTCCATCGTGCCATGGAGCTTGCGGATTTTCACGTCGGTGATCTTCATGCCCCGTTACCTTCCCTTGGCTGGCCGCCGCTTGACACGGCCGGTGGTTTGTTCGGCATCGAGCCGGCCGAGATAAAGCTGGTAGCCATTGTAGACGTGGGCCGCGAGGCAGCGCATCGCCGCCTCGTCGCCGCCCGTTTGCAGCAGTTGCACGATCTCGGCATGGTCGCGCTGCGAACCCTCGATTTGCCGGCGCCCGCCCGCGAGCTGGAAGCGGATGGTCCGGATACGCCCGGAAATGCGGCCATAGGCCTCGATCAGCTCGGCATTGCGGCTGCCGCTGACCACCGCCTCATGGAAAGCAGTATCCAACGGCTGATAGCCGGCGGGATCATTCTGGCCGGCCGCCGCCCCAACCTCGTTCGCCAACCGGTCAACATACTGGCGGCGGTCGCGGGACAGTCCGATGCGCAGCGCGCCGGTCTCAAGCACCTCGCGCAATTCGCACAGCTCGCGCAGCTTGCCGGCGTCGAACTCGAACACGAAAGTGCCGCGCTGCGGCCGCACCTCGACCAGCCGCTCGCTCTCCAGCCGCAGGAATGCCTCGCGCACCGGGGTACGGCTGACTCCAAGTTGCAGCGCCAGCGTGCTTTCGGAGAGCTGCTCGCCGAGCTTGAGCTTGCCCGACACGATGAGATCGCGAATTTGGCCGATGACAATCTCGGTCAGTGAGCGGGGCCGCTCGATCGGGTCCATGACGTGGGGCAATTCGTGAGTCATGTCGCGGTACGTCTCATGACACTGGCGTCAGGGCGCCGCGACCCGCGAACCAGCTTTCGAGATTGTCGAGCACGCATTGGCCCATCGCGCCCATCGTCTCCTCGGTGGAGCTGGCGATGTGGGGAGTGAGCACCACGTTGTCGAGCGTCAACAACTCGGCGGGCACTTTGGGTTCATCGAGAAAGACATCCAACCCGGCCGCACCCAGGCGCTTTTCGCGCAACGCTACGACCAGCGCCGGCTCATCGACGATCCAGCCGCGCGAGACATTGACGAAGACGCCGCGCGGGCCGAGGGCATCGAGGATTTCGCGCCCGACCAGAGGGGCCGAGCCCTTGGGACCACCGGCCGCCGCCAGGAACAGGATGTCGGAATTGCGGGCCAGGGCGAGCGCATCCGGATAGTGTGTATAAAGTACGTCGCGCTTGACCGGATCGGCATAGCCGATCTTGCATTTGAAGCCTTCCAGCCGCCTGGCGATCTCAATGCCAATGCGGCCGAGGCCGAGGATGCCCGCGCGCATCCCGGTCAGCTTGCGCCCCAGGCTCAGCCGTTGCGCGGACCACTGGCCGCTGCGCACGAAGCGGTCGGCGCGCGCGATCTGCCGGCAGCAGCCCAGCGCCAGCGCGATGGCGAGGTCGGCGACATCGTCGAACAGCACCGGCGTGGTCGTCAGCACGATGCCCCGCTGCCTGATGGCAGCAAGATCGCTGGTCTCAAGGCCAACGCCATTAATGGTGCAGATTTCGAGCTTGGGCATGAGTTCGATGTGCTGACGTGTCAGACCGGCCATGCCATGCCCGCAAGCTGCCCGGCAGCGCGCACCCACCTTGGCGAGCGCGTCAAACGGGTCAGGCTCCGAAAAGACCGCGTGGACAATGTATCGTCTTTGCATTTCCTCCAGCACGGCAGGTTGCTGAGCGCCGATCAATGCGATTTCAATCTGATCCAAATTCATTTTCGGCATCGCGTCCTCGCCTCACCCAAGTTCGCGGCCCACTCCGCGTCAAGGGGGCCGCCCGAGCATCCTATTTGTCGTTGTGTGTAACATACCAGATCGGCACCGGCCAAGCCGCAAATCGATCTGTTGAAGCGATCTGGCGAACCTATCGGGTGGCGCCGCTTTTGGCACAACATCGACGGCCCGACCGAGCGTGATCGATTCTGCGCTCTGTTGGCAGCGGCGCGATACGTTGGCGGCTACTCCCGGCCCAGCTTCTCGGCGCCGCCGCCGCGTGCGGGGCCGGCCGTCGGATCGAAATCGTCGGGCCGCTTGGCGATCAATGTGTCCGTGGTCAGGATCAATCCGGCCACGGAAACGGCATTGCGCAACGCGCTGGTCGAGACCTTCACCGGGTCCATGATACCGGCGGCGATCAGATCGACCAGCTCACCGCTGCGCGCATCCAGACCCGTCGAACCTTTCGCCTTCTGTACACGCTTTAATTGTGCTTGTGCGTCGAGCCCGCAATTGCCAGCGATCGCCAGCAGCGGCTGCGTGAGCGCATTTTGCAACAGCTCGATGCCGGTACGCACGCTCCCCTCGTGCTTGCCGATCAGTTCGTCGAGTTCCGGAGCAATGCGGATCAGGGCAGTGCCACCGCCAGCCACGATGCCTTCGTCGATGGCGGCGCGAGTAGCATTGATGGCATCCTCGATCAGCTGCAAACGCCGCTTCTGCTCGACAGGTGTTGCGCCTCCAGCAAGGATCATCGCCGTTCCACCCGATAGCTTGGCGAGCCGTTCGACAAACTTATCGCGCTCGATATTCTCGGGTGCGGCCTCCCATTGCCGCTGCACCTGCTCGCGCCGGGCAGCGATGGACTTCTCGTCACCCGCACCCTTGGTGATCAGGGTGCGGTTGGAGGATGATCGCACCTGGCGCGCGCGACCGAGGTCAGAGAGCGTCACCTGATCCAAGCGGCCGCCCAAGTCCTTCGAGATCACCTTGCCGCCCGTCGTTATCGCAAGATCCTCGATGAAGGCCTTGCGCCAATGGCCATAGTCCGGAGGATTGATGGCCGCGATGCCAAGCTTGGTCTTTTCGCGCCTGGACAAGGCGTGCATGACCGCGGCCGGCCCCATTTCCTCGGCAATGATCAGTAGCGGGCGCTTGGCCTTCTCAGCCAGGGCCAAGGGCACGGCGAGGTCCTCGGCCGTGGTGATCTTGTGGTCGGTGATGAGGATCAGCGGATCGTCGAGCACCGCCTCCATCTTCTCCACGTCGGTGACCATGTGATGGGAGATATAGCCGCGATCAAAGTGCATTCCGTCGACGACTTCAAGAACCGTCGCAACGCCCACGCCGTACTGAACGTCGACAATGCCGTTGGCTCCAACACGCTCAAAAGCCTCGGCCACCATGGCGCCGAGCTTGGTATCGTTGGCCGCGATGCTGGCGACGGCGCGGGTCTGGCCGGGGCCATCGAGCGGGCGAGCGGATTTTGTGAGGGCGGCAATCGCCACGTCGGCGCCGAGTTCCAGACCTTGCACCAGCTGGGTGGGATTGGCGCCCTTGGCGAGAGCGGCCAACCCTTGCTGCACAAGCGCATCGGCAAGCACAGTCGCGGTCGTGGTGCCGTCGCCTGCGACTTCATTGGTCTGCTTGGAAACCTCGCGCACCACCTGCGCGCCCATGTTCTCGAACGGGTCCTCAAGCTCTATTTCGGCGGCGATCGAAACACCGTCGCGCGAAACGATCGGGGAGCCGATCGGCCGGTCGATGAAGGCATTCATGCCGCGTGGTCCGAGTGTACCGCGCACTGCCCGGGCAAGTTTGGCAACGCCCCGTCCAAGCGCCTCGCGCGCGGCAGTGTCGTGAAGCATCATCTTGGGCATTGCGGAACCTCGGATATCAGGGTGTCGGCTGCGATTGACTGGTCTTGGCGGCGTGCCGGGTCTGAGGCGTGGCCAGCGGCGAGCTGGTATCGAACTCGTAGCGTGCCGACAGCAGGCCCGAGCATAGCGCGCCATTGAATTCGGCGTTCACGCGCACCGAACGCAGCGCCTTCAGATGCTTGGGAAAGTCAGCCAGCGTGACAGGTGCGCCATCCGGCGTCACGACGACAAGTGCGCCAGGCGAAACCGGCCCGGCAACGGCCCGGCGCTCGTGATAGCGGGAACGAGCGGTGATGCCGGCGGCCTCCAACGATAGCGCGTCCAACTCGGCCAAAGTCATGGCGATCAGCTGCTCGGGCGAGCAGCCCAATTCGCGCAAATGCACGATCACGGCCTCCTGGCGTCGCAGGAAGGCCTTGCGCAAGAATATCTGTCTAACCTCGGTTATGTCGCCATCGGCCTCGTCGCCGAAGGTTTCGGTGAACGAGTGGCCCTTGGCCAGGCCTGTGTTGATGGTGTCCGCGTACATGTGCTCGTCGAGCACGACAGCAACACTCCTGACCCAGGGCAGCGTGCTGACGGCGGCGCGCATGTCGTCGGCCATCATGAACGCGAAATTGGCCGCGCACCAATAGGTTGGCAGGCGGAATTGCACGGCGACGTGGCCGGCTGAATCGATATCCAGCGAGCTGATGAATTTCATGTCGGTGACAGACTGGTCGAGTTCAGGATCGGCGACGGTGCGGAGCTGGTCCCAGACCTCGGCGAGCTTGTCGCTCGGTCCGGTCAGTATCGTTTCGCGCCGAGCACTCTGGCTCTTGTGCGTGTGCTCGGCCGAATTACGATTACACGCATCATCCGTCAGCGGTAGTGACATCGATATGCTCCATTTAGCGACTCCGGCGTCCCCTCTCCCATGGGGAGAGGGACAGGGTGAGGGGTTAGGCACCGGACGGACGGTGTGCCAGACACTTTGCTTTCAACCCCTCATCCGGCCTTCGGCCACCTTCTCCCCAAGGGAGAGGGGTAACCGGGGGGCCGGTCGACAATCAGGCTGCGACCGCTTGTCTGATCTTGGCCTTCTGCTTTTCGATGTCGATGCCATAGAGCTTGGCGGCGTTGAGGCCGAGGATCTTTTTCTTGGCCTGCAGGCTGAGAGAAACGCCGGTTTCCTTGGCGACATCGGCCGGCAGCTCGAATGCCATGAACTTGTCGATCAGCCATTTCGGCGTCCAGATGCCGTAGTCGCTGCCATAAAGGATCTTGTCCTCGCCGATCCAGAACAGCAGTTCCGAGATGATGTGGGCGAAGTACCCGGGCCGCGTATGGATAAACGGCAGAGCGACGGCGATACCGGCGTACACGTTGGTCTCTTGCGTGGCGATCCAGCAGAAATCGTCCAGGCGCGGCAGGCCGCAATGCTCAACGATGAAGTTGAGACCCTGGAACGAGGTTGCCACATCGTCGATATCGGCCACGTCGAAGGCGTCGCGGTTCAAGGGGATGATGGTCGGCCCCTTGTGGACGTGCATGTTCTTGATGCCGAGCTTCACACATTCTTCCATGAAGCGATAGCTCTCCTTGTCAGAGAGCTTGTAGCCCTTGGACTCGCCGCGCCATTCGGCCGTGTACAGCTTGACGCCGGTGATGTTGTATTTTTCCTTCAGCTCATGCAGGTGCTCGAGCCCCTTGGTACCATCGCGCGGATCGAAGGCGCCATTGAGGATGAAGCGATCCGGATGCTTCTTCTTCATCGTCGCATTGCGTTCGGTGGTATTAAAACCGTCCTTGTAGAAATCACCGAGATAGGTCGGGTTCAAGATGGCCATGTCGTCATAGCCGGTGACGAACAGATCATTGTACATGGTCTCGGCGTCGTATTTCTCGAACTTTTCAAGCGTCCAGCGCTCCTCCGGCGGGCTGAGATTGGTGTGATAGGCAAAGAAGCACTCGATGAACTGCTTGCCGTGGATGTTCTTCTGATTGGCCGGGCTGCCATCCCAGAAATGGGTGTGGCCGTCGATCACAAAGATTTCTTCGCCCGTCTTGGTCTTGTACATGGTTCCTCCGATGGTTTTGCCAGATGCGATTCAAATTCGGCAGGTCATGTCGGGGTGTGGCCGATATATTTGAACGCGTCTTCCATATTGCCGAACAGCACGACGGTATCGTCGTCGACCATGACCATCCGCCCGTAATGGGTCGAGGTCGAGATCTCGAACAGATGCGGCGTCATCTCGCGGCCAAGCTCGGCGCTGATCTCGGGCATGGAGAACACCAACTTGCCCTTGCCGTCGACGCGGATCATGGCGGGCATGAAGGTGACCGAGACGCCCGGTTTGCGGCCCATGACCTCGGCGATGACCCGCGCCTCGACACTGTCATTCATGGTCACTCCGCACTCGTCGGAGATGGTGTCCTCGAATTTGACGTCCTTCATTGTCTTGAAGATATTGTCGTGATGGGACTGGACAGTTGACATGGAAAACTCCTGGAATTGGATTGTTGCTTGGCGAGTCGGACGACCGGGCCGTAGCGATCCGGCCGTTTTCAGCTAGGCCGCCAGATTGGCCGCGGGTTTGATGCCGATTTCGCCGCAGATCGCCTTCACGCGGTTCTTGGCCAGCGCCAACGCCTCGGGGAAGGTGGCGACCTTGACGCGCGGCTGCGACCAGATCGGTTGCAGATTGTTGGCCGCATCAAGGGCGAGGGCGCCGTATTTGTTCAGCCAGCTGGTGAAGATGGCGCCGTTCGCTTCCGCATGCTGAGGGTCGTGTGCCAGCAGGTGGACGAACTCGACGGTATTGGCGAGATTGCGCTCATAGTCGGCCTCGGCCGCCGAGACCACGGTAGGGGTGATATAGTCGCCCTGGGCGGCTGCCGCCTGCATGATGAAGCCGGAGCGGAAGAGTTCACCCACCAGCGGCTCGAACACCAGGTTCACGGCGAAATACTGCTCAAGATAGTCCGTGGCGCCCATGATCGACTCGATCAGCTTACGCGTGCCCTGCCAGATCGGATCCTCCAGCCAGTGCTTCTTGCCGGCGTTGGCATCAAAGCCATCGATGTCGAGACCGATTTCGCTGAGATAAAGTGTGAGATCCTGAGCAAAGCGCAGCTTGTAGGACGAGTTGGTCAGGATCGCGTTGTTGATCATCTGCGTGTAGCCGTAGCGCTGCGCCTGCATGGTCGCGGTGCCGAGGCCGAATTCGGCGTGCTTGTAGGCGCCGAGATGGTCCTGCAGCACCTTGACCCAGGCCTTGTCGAAGCGTGTCGTCGCACCCGATTTGCGGCCATTGGCGATGACGCTCTGTACCATGCCGCAGATCGTCGACTGGCGCTGATAGTGCGTACGCTCCCATTCCTGGTCGACGGCGCGGAACTTGTGCCAGTCGGAACTCTTGATCTTGGTCCAGTCCTTCGAATAGGTCGGTGTGCCGTCGGGGAAACTGATGATCCAGTCTTGCAGCAAGTAGCGCTCGGGATCGGGTTGCACATCAACCGTCATGTCCTCGTAGTGCGTGGCCTTGCGGCCCTTGGGCTCGAAGTAGTTGTATTTCCGGCTATCGGAACCTGCGAATGTCGCCGAACCAGCGGCGCCTGATTTTTCAGGCTTAACTGTTGATGTCTGGGCTACCACATTGACCTCCCGAGTTTGCTGACCGTTCTTACTGTTGGGGTGCAATTGAGCGAATGGAACCGGTGTTGTCTGCTTGAGTGCTGCCTCGTCTCCTTTATCGATGGGTCCGGGCTCACTTGGCCGGTGGTTGGGTGAATTTGTCGAAATGGATGTGCATGGGTTCGACGCCGGCCATCTGAAGGACGGGCAGCACGGCATCGATCATGACCGGCGGGCCGCAGGCATAGGCGTCGAGTTCGCCGATAAGTTTCTCGGCCTTGAGGTTGCGCGCCACGACCTCATGAATGAAGCCCTTTTCTCCCTGCCAGTCATCGCCGGCGGCGGGCTCCGACAGGGCCGGGATGAATTTGAAGTCACCGAGCTTGCCCGCGATCTCCGCGAACTGATCGAGATAGAACAGATCGGCCTTGCCACGGGCGCCGTAAAAGAAGCGGACCGGGCGTTCCTCGCCACTGGCGATGTGGTCCGCGAGCATCGACCAGAGCGGGGACATGCCCGAGCCGCCGCCGACCAGGATCATCGGCCCAGGGCGCCCCTCGCGGCGGAAACAGGTGCCATACGGACCTTTGGCCACCAGCGGATCGCCGGGTTTCAGTTCGCCATCGAGGCGCGATGAGAAGGCGCCATTGGGGTATTTCTTGATGATGAAGCTCAGGCGATCGACGCCGTTTGCAAGGTCCGGCGCATTCGACATCGAGAAGCTCCGGATGATCGCGGGCTTCTCGCCTGACGCAGGGATCGTGATGTCGCAATATTGCCCTGCCCAGAATTTCAGAGGCTTGTCGATGCTGATGTCGAGCTTGCGGATGTCGTGCGTGAGCTGCTCGACAGCCACGACCGCCGCATCGAAGCTTTTGACAGCGATCGACCGGCGCAACAAGTCTTCATCAAAATTGAGGAGTTCGACCGTCAAGTCGCTGTAGGCGTGGGTGCGGCACAGCAGGACATGGTTGGTCTCGCGCTCGTAGTCGGGCAGCGCGAAGGTGGAATATTTCAGCAGCTCAATGTCGCCCTCGACGAGTTGCGATTTGCAACTGCCGCATTGGCCTTCCTTGCAGCCGTGCATCAGCGACACGCCTTGGCGGAAGGCGGCGTCGAGGACGGTTTCACCCTCCTCGACTTCCATCTCGATGCCGACCGGCTCGAACCTGACCGTATGCGTGGCAGATGACATTCCAATAGCCTCTGAGCCGGGCGGAGTTCACCGGGACCCCCAAAACCAGGGTCCCGGTACAGTCCTGTATTATGGTGCTAGGGACGTCAGATCGCGTTGATCTTGAATCCCTTGCGGTACTCGTCCGCCGCCTTCTTCTGGCCAGCGGCGTCCAGCGCACGGAAGCCGCGCAATGGGCTGCCAAGCGTGTTGCCGCGGACATGGTCGAGCGTCCACATTTCCTTGTCGTCGAAGCGCAAATGCGGTTGTGGCATCAGCGTCTTGCCATCGGGCCGGACGAATCCGAGGTCCTTGATGGCGTCGGCGAGATCCCAGCCGTGGTAGCAGTCTTCCCACTCGCGGCGGCCGCTGAAGCGGCCCATCGCGGGTGTCGGACGGCCTTCGTACTCGGCTGCGAACGCGACAGAATGCGTCCAACGGCAGCCTTCCGAACAGTACGTGTACACCTTGCCGTCCACCGTGTCGTAGCACATCTCCTCGCGGATGAGGCACGGCACCATGCAGCTCCAGCAGCGGTGCGGATACGCATAGCCGGTGTCACCGTTGAACAGGATGTTCTTCTCGCCGGGGTGGCTGAGCTTCTCGTACCACTTCCAGAAGTTGCCGAATTCGGCGTACCAGCCTGGATATTTGTGCTCGAACCATTCGAAGTCCTTCTCGGTCTGGGCTTCGATGCGCCAGAAGTTCACCGGCCAACCGACCGCGAAGAACTGCGCGGTCTTGTGGACATAGTTCTTCTTGACGATGCGATCCCAGGCGGCCGAGACGTCATCATGGTGGATCTTGATGCCGTATTTCTCCAACGGCAGCATGTAGGTGCGGTAGTAGTCCTCATAGATCCAGCGATGCCAGAGTTCGGCGTAGGACTCCTTGTTCTTGTCGCGGTTGGTGGTGCCGTATTCGATGAACGTACCGATGGCGGCATCGACAATGGCGTGGTTCTGCCAGAACGCATATTTCAGGTCGCGCTCGAGCAGCTGGTGGTTGGACGGATCGTTGATCATGGCCATCAGCATCGAGTGGCCATTGCCGATGTGGCGCGATTCATCCGACTGCACTGACAGGAACACCGTCGGCAGGGCGTAGTCGCCGTTGCGGGCGGCTTCCGACGGCATGGCCACGAACAATGTGTTCGTGAACGCCGTTTCGGCGACCACGGTCAGGTAGATGCTGGCTGCCGTGATGGCGTCGCCCGTGAGGAAGCCTTCGGCGAACTGGCGGCCGATGGTGGTCGCGTAGCACTTGCCGAAAGCCGCTTCCGTGATATCGAACCCTGATGGATCGATATAGTTTTCCATGTACCATTTCTTCAGGTTCATCTGAATCGTGGAATGGCGGAACTCATCGACCATCTGCATGGTGAATCCGGTCCGTAGTTCCTCGCCTGGCGTGATCCGCCCGACCATCGCCATCGAGCGCGCCGCTGAAATCTCGGGGAATGGGATGATGGCCAGGAACAGCTTCATCCACTCGACCCAGCGCGGTTCCACATTGCGGAACATATCGCCGCGCAGTGCCGCATCGAGCGCGCCGTAAACCCGGTTGTCCTTTTCTTCCTGCATCGGGAAGTAGGAGCGAAGCACCTGCTTCATCGGGTCTTTCGGCACTTTGCTGATCTTATAGTCGGTCGGGAAGGTCATCGCTTCCTGAACGTAGCTGGGCGTCCAGCCAAGATCGGCGACGCGGCTTGCCGCCTCGCCGATGCTGATGCCCTTTTGCGCCGTTATCTTGTTCAACGTCATAGGTGCGGCCATCTTGGAACTCCTTTGTTTCCGTGACTGCCATTTCGGTATGCGGACCCAACTGGGACCCGCGCGGTTTACACGTCCTATTGCGCGCTACCGTCGGCGCGCCCGACCGGACCGAAATTTGCACGCTACCGTCGGCGTGCCCGACCACCCACACCCGTCAAGTATCGGCCGCCTCGGTCTCCTGCTTCCGCTTGATGAGGGGTTTTCCTTCCGCGATGAAGCGCGCGGCCAGAACCAGCGCGCCCATCGTGAAATCCTTGCCGTGGGCCTTCAGCATGGTGTCAGCCACGAAAGCGAGGCGCACGAACAGTTCGTCCTTGGAGCGATCCTCGTTGGTGAGGCCCGGCATCGGACTGAAATCATTTTCATTGAGCAGCAGTGGTGTCGCGGCAGCCCCGGCGGCGCTCTTGCTCACTGTCGTCTCTTTCGGCGTCATCAGCGTCACTCCGCCCAAACATGCTTGCATCCATCAGGCCCGGCCAACATCCGATCCCGGGTTCGCAGCGGCTGCGCCATCAATCTCGGCCAGGCCAGCTGCCAGCCAATCGCGCTGCGCGCGCAACCGCCGCAACTGGGCTTCGACGTCCCGCAACTGTCTTTGAAGCCCTGCCAGATGAGCGTCGGGCTTCGATTCCAGTCGATGCACCTCCAGCGCCAGTCCGATCTGCATACTGTCCAGGTGCCGCTGCTTGGCGTCGATTTCCATGAGCTGAACAATCAACCGGTTGCGTTGCTCGATGCGTTTGAGATTGGCCGGATCATCGCCGCCTTGGTCCGAGGCCTCGAAAGGAGGTACTGGCGACTTTGGCTTATGATCGGCTTCACTCATCATTGTCGGACAACTCGCGCACGGATCAGGGAATGAGAACGGCACGGCCCTTGACATTGCCGTGGTGCAGATCGCGCAAGGCGTCGTTGGCGGCGCTGAGCCGGTATTCCTTGGTCGCCAGATGCACGCGGCCGCGATCCGCCAGGGCCATCAGCTCGACCAGCTCGGCATAGGTCCCCACGAGATTGCCGACGATGGTCTTTTCCGAGGTGATCATGTCCATGGCGGGCAGGCTGATCTGGCCGCCATAGCCAACAACATAATAGAAGCCGGCATTGCGGGTCATGGCCAGGCCCCGATTGATCGAGTCGCCCTCGCCGACGAAATCGATCACCGCCTCGGCGCCCTTGCCCTTGGTCAAGGCCAGTACCGCCTCGACTTCGTTGCTGTCGCCCTTGACCAGATGATGGGCGCCACACTCCTTGGCCAGGGCGAGCGCCTTGTCGGAGCGGTCCACGACGATGATCTCGGCCGCGCACAGCGCCGCCAGGCACTGGATGCCGATATGGCCGAGGCCGCCGGCGCCGATGCACACCACATACTCACCTGGCAGCAAATGCCGCGAAGCCTTCTTGGCGGCGCGATAGGCCGTCAAACCCGCGTCCGTGTAGGGCGCGACATCCTTGGGTGCCAGGGTCTTGGGGAGTTTGATAAGGGTGCGTTCGCCGCTGAGCAGATATTGCGCATAGCCACCATTGGCATTGATGCCTGGGAAACTGCTCTCGTCGGCGTGCATGTCGTTGCCACGGCGGCAGGCTAGGCAATGGCCACTGGTGACCAATGGGTGGCAGATCACCGGATCGCCGACCTTGACGCTGGTCACCCCATTGCCGATGGCCTCGACCCAACCGGCATTCTCATGACCCATGATGTACGGCAGCGTCACGCTCACCTTGTCGCGCCAGATCCCCTCGACCACGTGCAGATCGGTCCGGCACACACCGGCCCCGCCAATGCGCACGACCACATCGGTCGGCTTGGTGATCTTGGGATCGGCGACGTCCTCGTACTGGACGAATTGATCCGCGGTCAGCTTCTCATCATAGCGATGGAGTACGGCAGCCTTCATTTCCGGTGCCCTCCCGAGCAGTCTGTTTCGCAGGTGCCGTCGCTCGCGATGGTCACCGGTCAAAGACGTCGAGGTCTCCGACACCGGACGTCGTTTCAAGAACCGTGCCAATTTGTAACATATTGAAAGAACTTGCTATTTATGATCGAGCGAATTTGGGACCGTTCCGTTTCGGAACAGAACAGCGGCGCATCTTTGTTGCGATTGTTCACAGCTGCCCGAACGCTTTTGTGAATGGCGCCCGTTTATTTTCTTTGCCGCACCGCTGGTCAACATTTCACCTCGGTGTTAGTGTGACCTCTCCTTGGAAGCGTTTTAATTTTGCGGTCGCACGCTGAAACATCGAACCGATGAGCAGCATGGACATTGCCGAGTCATCAGCCGAACGAGCACACTCCATCCTCGAGCGCGAGGGCGGGCTGTCGCCTGAGCTGTTGCCCGCCGACATCTACCAAAGTTGGGAGCGCTGCCTGGCTCTCGGCCTCAATCCAGGACGCCGGCCCGAGGTCAAGGTCGAGCCTGCCGCCAAGCTCAAGGAGGCCCGTGAGAAACTCGGACTTGCCCGCCGCCTGGCCGTGGCCGAGCTGCACGGCCTGCACGCGCAAATCGCCGGCACCAGCTTCATGATCGCATTCGCCGACGCCGACTGCTTGCTGCTGGACGTGATTGCCGATCCTGAATTCGCCACCGCCGCCCGCGCCGCCGCCCTGCGCCCTGGCTCCATATGGACGGAAGCGATTTGTGGCACCAACGCCTTGGGCTCGGCCTCGATTCAGCGCCGCCCGGTGATGGTGCATCGGGCCGAGCACTTCTTCAAGGATCACCTGGATCTGACCTGCATCGCCCATCCGGTGTTCGCGCCGGATGGCGGGCTGATCGGCATCATTGATGCTTCGTCCGACTGCAGCTCGCGGCAGCGCCACACCAAGGTCCTGGTGCAGCTCGCCGCGACCCAGATCGAGAACGGGCTGTTCCGTGAACAGCATCGCGGCGATACCATCATCGCCATTCACCAGAACAGCGAGTATCTGCATTCACTTAGCGCCGGCCTGATGGCCTTGCGCGACGATGGCCAGGTGGTCGGGGCCAATACCCAGGCGCGCGAATTCCTGCGCGGCCGCTCGATCGCCGAAGGTCCAAGTTTCGAGCAGCTTTTCGACCTGCGTTTTGACGAACTTCTGAATGTTGCCCGGCAGCGCGACGCCGTGCGATTGAGAGACCACGGCGGCCTGTCGTTTGTTGCCCGCATGGAGTCGCCCCAGAACCATCCGGACCCCTCCAGAAACGCGCGCGAGGCGCGGCAATACCGGCTGGACACGGCCAAGCCGGGGCCGAGAAAGCTGGCCTTCGTCGCTGACGATCCGCGGGTCTTCAGCATCGTCAAGGAGGTTGAGCTTGCGGTCGCCCGTCAACTGCCGATCCTGATCCGTGGTGAGACCGGGACCGGCAAGGAACTTCTGGCCCGCCACGCCCACGCCGCCAGCGGCAGAAAGGGCACGTTCGTACCCATCAACTGCGCCGCATTGCCCGAAAGCCTGATCGAGGCCGAATTATTCGGCTATGCCGACGGCGCATTCACCGGCGCCAGGCGTGGCGGCACCAAGGGGCTGGTGGCGGAGGCGGACGGCGGAACGCTGTTTCTGGACGAAATAGGCGAGTTGCCGATGCCGCTGCAGGCCGTACTGCTGCGGCTGCTTGATGATTGGACCGTGCGGCCAGTGGGAGGTCAGCGGTCTGTCGTCGACGTGCAGCTGGTTTCAGCGACCAATGTGAAACTTGACGTTGCGGTCGCGGCCGGACGATTCCGCTCGGACCTGCTCTATCGCATGAATGCGTTGGAAGTGACGTTGCCGAACCTGGCGTCCCGCAACGATATAGAGGCACTGGCAGCCCATCTCCTGAAGGCGATTGCGCCGGTCTGCCGGCTGGATGAAGGTGCCGTCGGGCACATCCGCCGACACGCCTGGCCAGGCAACATCCGCCAGCTGCGCAACGAACTGGTTCGTGCGAGCCTGAAGGCGGTCGACGGATTGATCGATCTGGAACGCATTGAGTCGGCGTGTACGGAGCTCGGCGATCACAGCCACGACAGGCCGCGTGCGCTTGAGGCTGGCTCGGCCCAGGCACCGGCTCATCATGCCGAGGACGCTTCCCTGCGTGACGCCCACAAGGAAAAAGTGCTGGCCGTGCTGGCCGAGACGGGTGGCAATATCAGTCTGGCGGCGCGGCGCTTGCGGGTATCGCGCAACACGATTTACCGAGTGCTGGGCAAACAGCATTCGTTTTGATGACCTCAGTCGGCAGGCCACCCTCGAGGAGGCGCGCCGGCGCCGGCGCTGGCGCCTGCACGAACTTGCGTTGTCTGGAATGTCGAACTGAGGCCCGGCGTTCAGGGCTCAGGCACGAGAGCAACGACCTGAAACATGCGCTCTGTCAGAACCCGCTTTCGCGAATCAGCACCTTGCTGACTTGGCGCCAGGCCCGCGTCATCAGACTCTCGCGCGATCCCGACAGCACAACCAAACCGCGCACGACCTGTTGCGGAAGCACGACGTCTGTTTCCGGTGCCAGTTCGACGGGAAACTGCGCGCCGACCGGCACCAGTTTCTGACGCGCATCCTGTTCGGCTGGCACCCTGCCGCCATGCAATGATGCCAGAGCCAGAACGTCGATTGTTGCGGCGCCACCATCGCCGACCTTGCTCAGATGAACCGGAATGCTCGCCATCGTCAGATCCTCTGGCACGAACCGCCCCGCGGCTCCAATCTCCAGCCGGCCCAGGTCCTGTTCTGCCAGGTAGCCACGCACGATCGAGCCTCCGTCTCCGGCCACCAGAGCAATCATCTCCGACTTTCCGATCCAGCGCTCGGCCGGGAGTTGAGAGTTGAGTTCAACCACCTGCCCGGCGATCGGAGACCGCACTTTCATCTGATCACGGAGTGTCAGCAAGCCCTGAAGTGTCGTAGTCTGACTTTCGAGATCCTTGGTCAGTACGAGCAGCTCCTCGCGGTCGATCGCATCGGCAACCGCCTGCGCAATCCTCTGTTGGGTGGCGGCAATCCTGATCCTGGTCGCCCGGATCTCGTTGTCATTGATTGGCGACGTCAACGTGGCAAGCGCCATGCCTGGTTCAACCGGTTGACCAGGCCGCACATCCACCGAGACAACCTTGCCTGGCCCAGGCGGGAAGACATGAACCAGGGTGATCGCCTCCAGAACCGCTGGCACCTCGACGCGAGCGGACCACGGAAACACCAGCGCGGCCAGAATGACGAGGCCCGCACATGCGGTCAACGCAACCCGGGTCTTTGACAAGGTATCGCTTTTCATGGTCCGCCACTGTCTGATTTCGGTCACGATCGGGCCGAGCACAAAATACCAGATTTCGACCCCAAACAGAATGATACCCAAAGCCTTGAAGAACATGGCATAAACCAGCACCGCAATGCCGGTAAAAACCACCAGACGGTAGAGCCAGACCGAAAATCCGTAGACCAGCACAGTTCGCAGAAGATATGCCGGCATCGGATCTGGACAGCGCAATCGCGGCGCAAACAGGATTTGCCTCAGCTTCCATTTGGCCAATGCGAAAGCGCGTGGCTGTAGATTGTCGACGCCAAGGATGTCGCTCAGCATGTAGTAGCCGTCGAAGCGCATGAACGGACTGACGTTCACGGCCAGGCTGACGACCCAAGCGCTGGTCGCTGCGATAAACGCAAATCCGCGCACCATGCCATCGGGCAGGAACGCCCAGAGAAAAGTGGCCGCGCAAGCAATGCCCAGCTCGACAATGACACCGGCCGCATCGATGAGCAGCCTGCGGCGGCGGTCCGGCAGTCGCCAGGTGTCAGTGACATCTGTATACAGAAGAGGCGTCAAAACCATGAAGGCCACCCCGATGGTGGGTACACGGCAGCCGAACCGGACGGCTGTGAACGCATGTCCGAGTTCGTGACACGCCTTGATGACGATCAGCACCAAGCCGAAGGAGGCCGCACCCTCCCAGGTCGCATAGTCGTGAAAGGTGGTGCGGAATGTTTCCCACTGGCGCGAGGTCAGATAGAGGCCCAACACGCCGGTGGCCGCAACCGCAGCTGCCATCCACCATGTGAATACAAAGCCGATGAAAGGAAGAATCGCTTCAAGCAGGGGTTGAGGCCGCAAGAGTGGAACTTTGAAGAACAGGTAATTGTGCAATAGCTGACGCCACAGCGGGACCTCGCGAAGCTCGGATCGCCGGCTGAGTTCGCGCCAATAGCCCGACGCGGAGGGCGAGATCCAATCGTTGGCACGGCAGAACTCGATCAGTCCGGTCAGGTCCGCCGCATCGCATTCCGCGCCATACTCGTTGCGCGCGGCCAGCGCCATTTCAGCGACGGTCGCTCCCTCTCGCCACACCGAGAGGACTGCTCGCATTGTGTCGTTGATTTGCAGGTAGCGATGCAGCAGCGGATCATACACGACCCACACCGGCTCACCCCACCGGCTGCCTGCGCCAGGCGCAATCTTCAAATCCTCGCGCAGCGCCGGCAGGCGCAGCTCCTGCACCGGAGCCGGGTTTGGCGGCGGCGCCTCGACAGAGGCCACCGCAGGGCTGGCGATCAAAGCCCCAGCCATTGCCGCGCGGCAGCCAGGGGCCGGCGGAACAGATAAAAGCCCAAGGGTACCGACCGGCCATAGAGTTGGGCCGTGCCACGCAGACCCAGCCGCGGGACACTGGCGCCCTCGGCAAGCCGCGCGACAATGCGGAATGCCAGCGTGTTGCCCGGACGGGGGCGGGCTTGATAGTCGGCTGAGACAATCCGGCCGCTCTGCGGATGCAAGGGGTCGGAGTCAAAGTAGAGACTGACATCGCCGCCCGACTGCAGAACGATCGCGTCCGAAATCGGCAGATCTATCGCCACTTCGATACTCTGCGGATTGGCGATCTGCATGATGCGCTCGCCCACCGCGAATGGCCTGCCGGTAAATTCATTATTATCAGTATAGACTGCAATTCCGGAACGACTCGCCTTGATTTCGGACATCTGCAAGAGATCGCTGGCAAAGTCGCGCTCCGCTGTCTTCAGTTGCAGATCGGACATGGCGACGCTCAGCTCATGCTGGCCGCGCACGTCATCAAACGCCAGCTGCATGTTCTTGCGCACTTGCGCCTTGGCAACCATCTGTTCGCGCTCGGCGACCGCCAAGCGATTTTTCAGCACCGTGTCGCTGAACTTGACGAGTGTCTGACCGATGGCGACAGGTTGGTTCGGCTGCACCAGAATCTGATCAATAATGCCTTCGATGGGTGCCGCGACGATGAAGGGATCCCGCGCCACGATCTCGAACGGGGCAAGTGCCTTCATCGATACCGGCAGAATCAGTGCCAGCAGGGCTGCAATAGCCCCCACGCCGATCAGCCAGCGCCGCAGATAATGCCGAGGCTTGCGCGCCCACCCGCGCGACAACTCTGATAGGGCGTGTGCGTAGGTCTTGGCCAACCGATCGCCGATCACCAAATCGCTTTGAGTCCAAGGCGCTTCGCTGGTCAGCAGCATCCCGCCGAACAGCTGCCCCGAGCGTCCGAGCATCGGAATCCAGACGGCTGATTGGAATGGATAACCGTCCGATGACGACTCATAGCCTGACGCGTAGGCCTTGAGTTCGAACTCACGAAGCTTGGTCGCGGGCACTTCGCGCGCCATCCTCGTGACGGTATGCTCGACCCACTGCACGATCGGGGAATTGCGCTCGACGACAGCGAGGCCGGAGATGACTTCGACGCGCAAGACCCGGCCTGGCCCTGGCAGAAAGACGAAAATCTGCCGTGCACGGGTCAGTTTCCGGCTTTCATTGGCGATCAGGTAAAGCAGCTGCTGCCGCGATACAGCCTCGCGCGCCTCAGCTTCAATCTTGAGCAGGGCCAGCAGCCCGGAGACGTTGTCGACCTCTGCGATTTGGGCTGGGGTGCCGGCAAGATGCTGTGCCAGGCTGTTGGCCGGGACCGTCGCTGGAAGGGAGCCAATTCTCATTTCCGGCTTTGCCAAGATTACCCCTCTTGGCCGGCGAACACGGCTTCACCGCTCATGCCAGGCAGAACGGAAGGATCGAAATCGAGAAACTGGCCGGTGACTTTTATGGTCTGGCTGATGGTGTCGACGGCCGCACCGGTCCGGATGATGCGGCCATGATAGGTGCGGCCGGTCTCGTCTATCAGGAAGCCGAAGGCCGCATTTGGTTTCAACCAGCGCAACCAGCTGGATGGAAGAATAAGTTCAATTTCAAGCTCTTCGGTTGACATAATCGACAACAGCGGGCGCCCGCCGCTTGGCATTTCATGTTCACGGATCTGCAGGTCGGAGACCCGTCCTTTGAACGGGGCTAAGATCTCGCATTGATCGATGACAGCGCGCAATCCGTCTGCCTCGGCACTGGCCTTGTCCTCGCGGGCCTTGGCGGTATCCAAGTCCTGCTTGCTCCCGGCCCCTTTGGTCTGCAGGAACTCGTTCGTCTGCAGAGCGACCATCATCTCGCGATGCTGGGCCTCGGCAGCCGCCAATTGAGCCTTATACCGACGGCAGTCGAAAGCCAGCAACGTATCGCCTTTTTCGAAGCGCTCTCCGACCTTGAAACCGACTTTGCTGACCAGCGCCTGCAACTCGGTCGAGAAGGTCGCTTGATAGACCGCGCGGACCACGCCGCGAATTGGCATCTTGATCATCTCGGGCTCGACCGCTCCCGAGCTGCCGCGCGGCAAGGCCAATAGCCCCGTGACGATGCCGGCCACTATCGCCGCCAACGCGCTGATCGAAAGGATCGATCGACCGGCGCCGCGGCGTATTTTCATCCCGGGGGGCAAAATCACCGCGAAGCCAGCGTCCGCCAGGAGGCAACGTTCAATCGCCGCCCAGACCGAAGTTGTGAAGCCAGCTGACCAAGTGACGCCGAGCGGTTGAACGCCGCCGCTTCCGGGGCCGTGCCCATTGAAGCCAGGACACTCCCGTAGGCACCTTGAACCGATGCAAAGGCTATGTCGTATTTTGCCTCGGCAACCAGCGTGTTCAGCTCTTCGCGAATGAGCGTCTGTTCACTGACACGATCAGCCTGCGCTTCAATTCTGATCTGTTCAACGAGCCTCCGCTGAACATCGAGAAACTTGCTCGACGCTGAAAGTTCGCCAGCGAATTGATTGTATCGCAACCGGCTGACATGGACCTGAGTCATGATCGCCATGGTGAGCGCCAGCGACTGCTCCCGCAACAAGTCCTGCTGCGCCTCAACCGCCGCGTGCGCCGCGGGATACCGGAACGCCTTCAGCAGCGAGAAGCTGGCCTTGGCGCCCCAACCGACCCAGGTGTTGCTCAGGAGAAACGAGTTACCATCGTAATTGTCGCCGACAAACAGTTGGATGCCAGGCAACACTGACAACAAGGCCGCGTCGGCCTCATGTCGATTGATCCTCTGTTGATAGAGATTCTCGCGGAATTCGGCGCGATTGTTCAGAGCGTTATCGATCATCGCCGACGCCGACATCTTCAGGCTTGGCGGGACCGGCAGTTCCTGGGGGACCACCACCGAATAATTTGTGCCGGGCGCCAGGTTCATCAATGCGGCAAGCTGCGTCTTGGCGACGATCAGGTCGCGCTGCAATTCCTTGGCGCTGCGCTCGATCTCGGCAAGCTCGCGCTCGTAAGTGAGGGCCGTGATCAGTGAAATCTCGCCGCTCGATGTGACGTTGTGGGCGTTCGCCATCGCCTTCTGCGCCCGACCCTCAAGTCTCCGCAGGCCGGCCAAGAGGCGTTCGGAAGTCACTGTTCGCCAATATGCCGCGCGGACATCTTCCAGCAAGCGGATCGCGATCTTGTGCTGAAGCTCGCGGCCGATGAGTACTTTGTCAGCGGCCTGGCGGCTTCGGACATAGGACAAGCCGAAGTCGATGATATTCCAACTCACCGTGAGATCGGAAGTGTCCAATCGAGTGTCCTGGGACGTTGAATTCGCCAGGCTCAAGGCGCCCGTGGAAACATTTCTGCTGTTGGAAGCATTGACATTGTCGCGCGCATTATATCCGGCAGATGCGATGGCATTCGGTAGCATGTCATATCTGTCGACATCAAGTTCAGCGGCACGTAGCGCCGTCTGATAGGACTCCACTTTGTAGTCGAGATTATATTTCAACGCCCGTGCCATCGCCTCGTAAAGATCGATGGGATGGGAAATTGGCTCTTGATTGGCGACAACCGACGACAGTGCTGAATTCGCGCCGGCGGCAACTTCCTGCGTCGTCAGTGGCTCGACCGAAGCGGCACAACCAGAAAGTAGCGTCGCCACCAAGGCAAAGCCAACCCCGCAATTGGATTTGATCATGAAGCGTGACGTCCTCAATGAAGTCCATAATGGCTTCAGCTGCTACGGCGCGAGACTGCGCCAAGAGACAACGCCATGGAACAACGCATTGGGGACTACACGTACCGAGTTCTGAAATTGCCAATCCGTATTTTGGGAACTGGTCTATGTCCGCCGGATGATATCGCAGATTCGGTTTAACTCTGGCAAGGCACACTCCACAGCAAAGACAACCACAGCGAGCAATCGACGATTGGGAATCGATCCTTGCGGGTTCATTTGTGTGCAAATAGTTGGTATCGCAACGACAATAACGAAAGGCGGGTGCGGCGTATGGTCCGGGAATGCCGCGATCGTAGATGCTCCGGGACCCGTTCCAGGTGATCACCTAGCGCTCGCCAAGCGTGGATAATCATTGGACCGCACAATGCGATCGGCAGGTTGCGGCCGACGTGGTTCGGCGGGCAAGTGCGGCTACGCACACCTTCTTTTGCAACGCCGTGACACACGGACCTTGGCGCGACTGACCTCGACGGGTCAACCGCACGTGCGCTGGACGGCCTCCGAAAGGTCACGGCTGCAATATAGTTTTGGCGTGCAATATGCCCTGTCAACTTTCGAATAACTTAAGATCGCTGTACCGCGCCCACACTTTATAATCAGCTCGGAGATCGGCCCGTGATCAAGCACGGCCTCGATCCTAGAGTCAGGGGCGATGAATGCGGGGTAGTCGTTGAACCCAGCAAGTGTAGCGGCAAGCATCGCAGCTAGAAGCATGAGGCAGCTCCTCAACAACAGTTTCCAGGCTCTCGTGTGGAGGCTGTTGCAAGTTGCGTGCCGTGGGCAATGCGTGGCCGCTCGACGCACCGAATTAGGCTCAACAAACGCAACTGTATTGTTTAACGTTTTTCGATTCATTTTTTGATTTTGTGTTTTCCTCTCTAATTATAATCTCGTCAGATATTTTCCTCCCGGGTAAATACCCGGTGCCAATCCGATACAGTTTTATCAGGATAATAAATTCTCGTTAACTCGATAACTGGATAACAGCATCAAGATTCTCAGGATACACCACTAGATAGGATTCTAGATGAGCCTCGCTCTCTTTGGACGAAGCCTGCCGGGCCGCGCCACCAGCACGACCGTGGATCTGACGAGGTCCCTGAAGGCATCTATTTCTTACCGGGTGTTGGAACCACGTACGGCATTCGATGCTGCCCTTGTGGTTACGGCGGCAGAGGCGATCAAGGACCAGGTCGCTGCTGAGCGCAGCGCCACCGAGGGCGCGCAGCACGAAGCGGCCGCCGGAGATGCCAGTCATGCCGCCTTGTCGATCGCTCTGATCGACGCCGCCGTGCCCAAAACGTCCAATTCCGTCGTATTTGTCGACACCAGTGTGTCGGACTACCAGCAATTGTTGACAGATGTCCCAGCCGGCTCGGACGTGGTCCTGATCGATGGCAACAAGGATGGCTTGCATCAGATTGCCAAGTATCTCGCGGGCCGTTCGGGTATAGAATCCGTTCACATCCTATCTCACGGCAGCGAAGCCAACTTGTATGTCGGCACCAGCGACCTGAATGTTGAATCGATGCAGACGACGTATGCTGCCGATTTGGCCACGATCAAGAGGTCGCTCGCGACGGGCGCCGATCTTCTGGTCTATGGCTGTAACTTCGCCAAGGGCGCGGACGGCGCCGCGGCCGCCGAGACCCTGTCGCGGCTGACGGGCGCGGATGTCGCGGCATCCACGAATCTCACCGGCGACGCAGCCCAGGGCGGCGATTGGAACCTCGAACTGCACACCGGCAATATAACCAGCAAAATCGCGGTTGGAATCGATGCTGCAGCAAAATTCCATCACACGCTGGACGTTAGCCTGAACAACGGCAAGGGCGCGCTGCTGTCAGTGCATGGCAATGTCATCTACTCGATCGACATAGCTACCGGCAAGGGCACACCCATCACCACAGTACCGTCGACCATCGGCGGTGTTGCATTCAGCGGTTCGGTCAATTCGCTCGCCGTCGATCAGGCGAACGGACTGATCTACTATTGCGACAACGCAACTGTCGACACCAACAAGGCGCTGTTTGCCTATGATTTTGTCAACAACAAGCACATTCTCGTCGAGAGCGACCTGACCAGCAAGGGCATCACGATCCTGCCAGGTGGCGAGGGAGTCGGCGCATCTGGCGCCACGTTCGGCAACGGCAAGCTCTATCTCGGCGTCGAGTTCAACCAGGCCGACGGCAGTTCCTCCATCTATGCCATAACTTTGACGAACAACGGCACCGCCGTCAGCTCGGCCAGCCGGCTCAACACGTCCCTTCCGGTCGCCACAAACTGGGGCGATCTCGGCTTCGATCCCGTCAATGATCACCTGGTCAGCAGTTCTGCAGTCACGGCGCAAGTTGTCACACTTAACCCGGTCACGGGAGCGACGGTTGCAACATTCGCGCTTCCGGCGGGCTCCGGCAGTCAGGGAAGCCAGGATGCTGCCGGCAACATCTATCTCGTCGGAACCAACATCCAGCAAATCAATCCGCTGACCGGCGCAAAGATTGGCGCGGCCGTGAACTTGACGACCGACGGCACCACACCAATGGCTCCATCAAATGACTCCGGCGGCTGGACGCCGCCGACCGGCACCATTGGTGATCGGGTGTTTTGGGACAACAACAACAACGGCACCTTCGATGCCACGGTCGACAAGGGAATCGCAAACGTCACGGTACAGATCTACACCGACAACAACAACGACGGGGTGGTGAACGGGAGTGACACCCTGCTGGCGACCGATACGACGGATGCAAACGGCCAATACCATTTCAACGGCGTGCTGCCGGGCAATTACATCGTCAAGGTCAACGATGCCAATGCCGTGCTTACTGGACGCACCTACTCGACCGCGGGCGGTGCCACCAACGCCGGAGCTGATGTCACCCTGATTGGCGGACAAATTCTGAATATCAATTTCGGCCTGGTCAATTCGGTGTTGGCTGGCAACGACTCGTTTTCGACAGTTCATGACACAGCTGCCGTCATCAACGTCAATGCCAACGACAGCGACCCGCAAGGCGATGCCTACAACATCACGGCAGTCAACGGCTCCCTGATCAACGCAGGCGGATCGGGCGTAACCGTGACTGGCGGCAACGTGACGTTGGATGCCACTGGCAAGTTGACCTACACGCCGAATGCCGGGTACGCGGGCTCGCCGACATTCACTTACACCGTAACGGACAGCCGCGGCGCGACCGCGACCGCGACTGTCTTGGGCACGGTGATTGATATCGCTCCGGTCGTCGATCTCAATTCCGGCCTGGCCCTTCAAGAACGCTTGACCAACGGCAATTTCTCTTCAGGTGCAACCGGTTGGACAGTTGGAGGGTCTTGGGGAACGGGAGGTGGTTTGGCGTCGATATTTGCCGATACTGGCACGCACACACTTACCCAGGCCGGGATTGTCGGCTGGGACAACGGATCTGCGCAAGTTTCACTGGACGCCAAATGGACGCAAGGCTCGCCTGTCCCGTCATCGACGGCAGGTATCTTGGAAATCGTCGTTGGCGGCACCGTCTATGCCAAGATCGATACCGGGGCCGGCAACAACGCAACGGCGACCGTCACATATCTCAATGGCGCCTCAGGCAATTTGACAACTCTCGGGGTTGGAGTCACCTCAAATTGGGTCATCGCGCTGCCCAATGGTATGCCCGCGTCCGCCGACTTCGTCATCCGCTTCACCGGCAATGGTGCGCCCGGAGACGATATGTATGTCGATAATGTCAGTGCCAAGACTCTCTCCGACGCTGTCGCCGGGAACAACTATGCGACGACATACAAGGAGAATACTACTGCCGTTTCAATTGCTGCCGCTGCTGCAACGGTGCGTGATTCCGACGACACCAACACGCAGTCAGCAACAATCACCCTTACCAATCCGCAAACGAACGATCGTCTGCTGGTCGGCGGCTCGGCGGCGGCGAGTGGCACCATTGGCACCATCGCCTGGACCCGCACCGACACCCAGGTCACCTTGACCGGTTCGGCCACAAAGGCGGAGTATGCCGCAGCCATCCAGGCCATCCAGTTCGAGAACACCGGTGACCTGCCATCGACCGTTGCGGCCTCAAGCACACCGCGCACCATCAATGTCACGGTGAATGACGGCATCCTCGGCTCTAACACGGCTGTCGCCACAATCAACGTGGATCTCGCGCCCGATCCGGTCAACGATGCCTTCTCTGTCGCGGAGAACATCGCGACCAGTGGCAACGTACTCACCAATGACACGGACGTCGGCACCACACCCACGATCGCCAATCCGCTCTCAATCGTCACAGGCCCAACCCATGGCGCGCTGACTTCCTTCAACACGGCGACCGGTGCTTTCGTATACACACCGACCGCGGGCTATATCGGCACCGACAGCTTCGTCTACAAATATACCGACGCCAATGGTGACAGCGCGACGGCGACCGTGACACTGACCGTCACCAACACGCCGCCTGTCGCGGTAGCCGATACGTTTACGACAGGGCACGATACGCCCGTCACGATCGATGTGCTGGCCAACGACAGCGATCCCAATGGCGATGTATTCAAGATCACTCAGGTCAACGGAACGCCGATTCTCGCGAACGGGCCTGGCGTGAGTGTCACCGGTGGCACTGTGACCTTGGTGAGCGGCAAGCTTGTATTCGCTCCGGCGGCCAACTACGCCGGTACGCCCAGCTTCACCTACACCATCACGGATGTCAACGGCGGCACGGCGACTGCGACGGTGAACGGCACGGTGCTCGATACGCCCCCCATCATCGATCTCAACGGTGACAACGGTACAATCGCGAGCGCCGCGATCACGTCGTCGACGGCGACAACTGCCACGGGCACGATTGCTGACGGCACAGCCAGCGGCAACTGGACGCTGACGCGCACAGCGCAAAATGGCTTTACCAACACTGTCTCGTTCACCGGTGGTCCCAACGGGATCGAGGCGAAGAACAACAGTCAGCTGGGCAATACGCTCGCCAATACTGATTCGTTTGCATACACGTACTCTGTCGCGCCGGCGGCTGGCTCCAACGTCGATTTCGTGGTCATCCAGCGTGTGAGTTCGACCACAACCGGCCAATCTGAGAACGAGGACTTCACGGTCACCTGGTCCGGCAATGGTTCTGCCGTGGTCAAAGATCCGAATCACCAGTTCGCCAATGTTACTGATGGGCAGCTCATCGCGTCCGGCACCGTTCTGCAATTCAGGCCCAATGCTGCGGGCGTCATCGCCAATACCGGGAATACGTGGCGCATCGAGGTTCCGGCAACATCGGTTTCCGTGCAAGTCGTCGGCGTGGACGGTTCGCAGGTCGCACTAGGTGACGTGTTGTACGACGAGTGGATTGCCTTCAATGCGCAGTTGAACACGCGCGACTATGCGGCAACCTACAAGGAGAACGGAGCGCCGGTCTCCATCGCCGCTGCCTCGACGTTTGTGTTGGACAACGACAACACCAACATGATGTCGGCTTCGATCACGCTGACCAACCCGCAGACCGGCGACCGGCTACTGGTCAATGGCGCGACGACGACCACCGGCACCATCGGCTCCATCACCTGGATCCGCACCGACACACAAATCATTTTGTCCGGTTCGGCCACCAAGGCGGATTACGCCGCCGCGATCCAGGCCATCCAGTTCGAGAACACCGGCGACCTGCCGTCGAACGTCGCTGCGTCAAGCACTCCGCGTCTGATCAATGTCACGGTCAACGACGGCATCCTTCGCTCCAACACCGCCGTTGCGACGATAAACATCGATCTCGCCCCCGATCCGGTCAACGACGCCTACGCCACCAACGAGGACACGACGCTCGTCGTTGCGGCCGCGACCGGTGTGCTGGCCAATGATACCGACATGGGCACGGGACCCACGATCGCCAACCCGATCTCGGTCATCGCTGGCCCCACGCACGGCGCCCTGTCCGCCTTCAACACAGCCACTGGCG
>Ga0209068_10000051_pt1 | contig 73961 bp, 71 predicted proteins | sample ColStrG_CSR_2012_FD_187200 | JGI IMG/M metagenome (GOLD analysis project Ga0209068, IMG submission 187200) | Freshwater sediment microbial communities in response to fracking from Pennsylvania, USA - Cold Stream Run_MetaG_CSR_2012 (SPAdes)... | ecosystem: Environmental > Aquatic > Freshwater >...
GGCTGCGCCAGAGACAAAGGAAAGACGAAGCTCCCGTGGTCGTTCCCACACGAGCGGAAGAAAAAAAAGAATCCCCCCGTCCCCAGCCCGCGAAAACACGCAAGCTGAGCTTTAAAGAACAGAAAGAGCTTGATGCGCTGCCGAAACGCATCGCTGAACTTGAAACCGAACATGAGAAGATTCTTGCGACCATGACTGACCCGGACTTTTACCGCAAAAGCGGGTCCAAGGTTTCTGAATATACCTCGCTGCTTGAGGCGTTGAAGCAAGAACTGGCGCAGGTGTACGCCCGGTGGGAAGAGCTGGAGGCGATGAAGGGGTGATTACGGATAAAACTTTGATTTGTTTATAAACATGCTTGGCAAGCTGTAACGCTTGTAAAACATTAACGATCATTATGTAGGTTAGAGCAAAAGCAACGACATTACAGAAAAGCAAGTAGACCATTGAGAATCAGGACTCACCGAGCTTGCATTAATGACAAGCTTATAATTATCTTGCTGATAGAGTGGGCACTGCACTTACTGGATAAATATTCCTAGTAGGCTATTAAATTGGTTAGCCTCGGATCCTAGAGTGCCAAATGTAGTCCAGCCAGCGCCGGTCATGTCATCGATCCGCACGATCCGATTGAGGGTATAGTCTGTCACGAAGATTTTGCCAGCCCCATCCACAACAATACCGTACGGATTATAAAACTGATCAGTCCCGGACCCAAAGGTACCGAACGTGATCCAACCCGAACCAGTCATATCATCAATTCGCACGATCCGGTAGTTACCTGGGTCAGTAATGAAAATTTTACCGGCCTTATCCACAAAAATGCGAAATGGGCTGTAAAGCTGGTATGTACTAGAACCAAAGGTCCCGAATGCTGTCCAGCCTGTACCAGCCATATCGTTCATTCGCACGATCCTATTATTATTATGATCTGTTACGTAGATATAGCCAGCGTTGTCTACAAAAATACTTGATGGGAAATTAAACTGGTTGGTTCCGGAGCCAAATGAGCCAAACGTCGTCCAGCCAGCGCCCGTAAAGTCATCCATCCGTACAATCCGGTTGTTGTAACAGTCAGCCACATATATCCTGTTTGCTTTGTCGATAAATATATCATACGGACCAAAAAACTGATTAGCCCCGCCACCAATAGAGCCGAATGCGGTCCATTCGGCGCCGGTCATGTCGTTTATTTTCATGATTCGGTTATTTTCAGTATCTGCCACATATATTTTTCCAGTTGTGTCCACAAAGACGCCACTTGGGTAGCTAAATCGAATAGTCTCAGTTCTGCCCGCACCAGTCATATCATCAATCCGCACGATTCGGCTTCCGCCTCCCACATAGATCTTACCAGCCGTGTCAACAAAGACGCTTTGGCCGTCGATGCCAAATGTAGTCCAGCCAGCACCAGTCATGTCGTTAATACGGACTATTCGGCTGTTGCCCGAATCTATTATGTAAATCCGCCCGGTTTGATCCGAGAAAATTGCATAAGGACAGTTAAACTGGTTAACCCCTGCGCCAAGAGTTCCAAGTGTTACCCAGCCAGTGCCTGTCATATCATCTATTCGCACAATTCGTTCATTGTAATAATCCGATATATAGATCTTGCCAGCCGTGTCCATAAAAAGGCCATGTGGCGCATCAAATTGATTGGTTCCTGATCCAGTGGTACCGAATGTTGTCCAACCTGTACCAGTCATATCATCAATCCGCACGATTCGACCGTTGCCTGAGTCTAATATGTATATCCTTCCGGTATTGTCTACAGAGATACCCGTCGGACCATAAAACTGATTGGTTCCTGATCCTGAAATGCCGAAAGTGATCCAACCTGCTCCCGTCATGTCGTTTATCCTGATGATCCGGTTGTTGAAAGCATCCGCCACATAGATCCTTCCTGCTGCGTCCACGAAGATGGCAGATGGCGCTTCAAAAGGACCAAACTGATTGATTCCTGAACCGGCTGCACCAAATGTGATCCAGCCAGCGCCAGACATATCATCCATGCGCACAATTTTGCTGTTGCCGTTGTCTCCCACATAGATTTTTCCGGTTGAGTCCACAAAAATACTGTTTGTCCCCTTAAACTGTTTAGTCGCGATCCAACCCGAGCCAGTCATATCATCCATGCGCACAATCCGATTATTGACCCAGTCTGTCACATAAATATTTTTGGCGACGCTGCCCCCACTAACCTGGCTACCGCCGCCCCCGTCCCCACCATTGCTAATACAGGATGAAAAAAGGAGGAAAAGTCCGGATAAAAAGATTAATGAAATAAAACGTGAATTGCACTTACTTAGCCTGGTATATGCCATTTATTCACTCCTCCCATAAACTCGAAAGGCAAAGTTTATATTTGAAATAGTACCGAATGAAAGATCAAACAAATGTCCCAAAAGTGAAACATGCGTAAAAAGTTTCTATGCGTAGATTATCGCAATTTACAAAGTATCGCAAGAAATTAAATGGGGTATTTTTCGGGTATATGCAGGTTATTGCATTATGTTGCATTGTCCTCCGCTAATGTCCATGGAAAATTGTCCAGCTAAAAAATGGGAATAACTGGAAGCAATGAAGGGTAGAACCGGGGCGAATTCGCGTGCAGACAGGATGACGTTCAGGCGTTGATGTTTTGTTTGCGAACGCGGAAGGAAGCATCGGCAAGAACAGCGGCATTGTGCTGCTTGAGATCCAGAACCAGGTTCTCAAGCTCTTGTTGAGGCAGCAGCCCGTTGCGCACAAAGTAGCTCCCCAGCCGATCCTGCTGAGAACGCTGATACAGCAGTATCACATTGACCTGAAAGACCGAGAGCAGGCCGAGTTTGACCGCCTTCTCGCCGACACGCCGCGGCCGATCGCGCAACGTGAATAATTTCTCTTGCCCTTCGGATTTGAGCCAGCCCCACCTCAGGGCGATTTTACCGAATGACGGACGTTGCTTTCGCTGCCGGACCAGGGCCTTGATCAGCGCGTGAAACGTTATCTTTCCCCGATAATATAAATACTGCCCGATCTGTAAAGTGCGAAACGGTACTTTTCCGGTAAAATAGGTCTCCTCGCTGTTGCGTGCGGAAGCGGGTGCGGACTTTTTCTCTTCCGCAGAGTATCTCTTCTCTCGAACGGCTTCCCCGGATGGTTTCCATGCCCCGTCCTCACACCGTTTAAAAAAAAGGCTCAGCACATCGTATGCGTGGAGTATTTCACGGAAAAGCATGGTTTGTTTCTGCTGGATGTGAAGAGAATCTGTTGCGAAGAAGTCAGGATGGTTTTCTTTGGCTTTCTTTCGATACGCGGATTTGACGCCGCTCGGCTGCATGTAATGAAGGAAGTCTTTGCTGACGTTGATTTCTTTTCCGAAGAGCGTCTGGCAGGCTTGCATGACATCAATTTCGGTAATTGCCGTCATTTGAAGAAAATATATACAGAAGGAATGATGATGTCAATAGAAAAGGAGCGGGTGCTTGAGCGCTGAGTCGCATGACGTTCTCGTTTCATTCTACTTCTTTTTGTTCTTCAGTAAGTCCTCCAGAGCAGCAAACGGCCGGTGGGTGGCAGTTGTTCCTTTCCCTTTGCCCGGCGTTGTCTTGCCGAAGGTCTCTTCATCCAGATACTCCTGGTGCTCATTGTCGTGACAGTAGAGGCAGAGCAGTTCCCAGTTGCTGCCGTCCAACGGGTTGTTGTCATGGTTATGGTCCTTGTGATGGACCGTGAGCTCGCGAAGTTTTTTGCCGGAGAATTCGCGGCCGCACCGCGCGCAGATCCCCGGGTATATCTTGAGCGCCTGCTCACGATAACTGTTTTCCCGAAGCTCCCGATTGCGCCGGGCCTCGGCTATGATATCCTCTTCTTTCGATTTCCCGGATGGCATAAGCATTCTTCCTTTAACCAACAGATAGTACGGTCCGGAAATTACACGTGCTGGGCCGACAAGGCGCTGCTCGTTACGCTTTCGAAATACTCTCCGATTTCCCTTTTTACATCCCCTACTCTTGCCAGATGATTAACCCGTTCCCTGAACTCCGCGCCGCCGTGCAGACCCTTTGTGTACCAGCAGAGGTGCTTGCGCATTTCGCGCACGCCGATATTCTCGCCGAGCAGTTTAACCATGTCGTTCAAGTGCCGGAGCATGATTGCTTGCCGTTCTTCATCCGAAGGAGGGGGAGGCACAACGCCGGTTTCGAGATACTGCTTTGCCTCGCGGAAGATCCATGGGTAGCCCTGGATCGCCCTGCCGATCATAACGCCGTCGCACCCGGTCTCGTCCATCATCCTTTTCGCGTCCTCAGCCGTGCGCACATCGCCGTTTCCGATCACCGGGATGTTGACCGATTTCTTTACTGTCTTGATCATACTCCAGTCCGCGTGGCCGGAGAACCCCTGCGCCTTGGTTCTGCCGTGCACGGTCACTGCCGCGATGCCGATGGCTTCCGCTGCCAGGGCCAGGTCCACGGCCACGATATTCTTTGCATCCCAGCCGAGTCGGATTTTCACCGTCACCGGGACCTTGGACGCTCCCTTGACCGCGGACATGATCTCTTTGGCGAGCCCGATGTCGCGCAAGAGCGCCGAGCCTGCTCCGCTTTTCAGGATCTTCGGCACGGGACAACCCATGTTGATGTCGATAAAATCCGTCTCTCCCTGCGATACGATATGCGCCGCCTCGGCCATGGACGCGGGCTTCGACCCGAAGATCTGGAATACGACCGGCCGCTCAGCCGCATGAGTACGGAGCATGCCGTGGGTGTGTTTGTGCTCTCGGATCAGCGCCTCGACGCTCACCATCTCGGAAAACACGAGTCCTGCGCCCAGCTCTTTACAGATCACGCGATAGGGGAAGTCCGTGATGCCTGCCATGGGAGCGAGCACGAGGGGATTTTCCTTCAAAACATCTTGTATCAGCATGAGGCTATTATAACCGAACGGATTCAAAATGCGAGAGCTTTTTGAACGGGCTTTTTACGACGGTCAGAGCCGCAAGACAACGGGAATTGCCGCTGCGCTCTTTAACCGGCATTCGTAAAAGACTATTCACTTGAAGAATTTATTTTTTGGTGTATATTGTATTCTTCGTAATCGGGCTGTATGGCTTTCCTGATGCACCGGTCATATCTATTTCAATCAAGACGCAGCGGCCTGAAGCCGGACCTCTGCAAGGCACTCCGTATGAAACTAAGTATTCTTTCTCGATTATTCCTGGGATATTGTTTCCTCCTGGTCCTTGCCGCAGGCATGAGCGTGTATGCGATCGTGCAGCTCGGCCGCGTGACGGACGTCACTCGTTCCATTATCCTCGTGGACAATTCACTCATAAGCCTTCACAAAGACATGACCGACGCCCTTCTCTCCGAAACACGGTATGAGAAAAAGTACCTTATTGTCCAGGATCGGGCCCTGTATTCCGGCTTTCTTAAATCAAAGAGCGAGTTCGAGCTCTATCTGAAGGAAGCGTTACAGTTGACGATTTCCGACGAAGAAAAAGCGGCATTGACCAATGTGACGACCTTTCACAACACGTACCTGCATCTCTTTGAAGACGAATTGCAATTCCTGAAAAAAGGACAACCCTACTTACGGACCCGGTACAGCGAGGCAAAGGACCAGGCGGTCAATGCCGCGATAGAAGAATTGATCAAGGTCCGGCTCATGAGCCAAAAGAGCATTTTCAACAAAGTAAAAGGTTTGAGCGAGGCCGGCACGAGGGCGCGGGCCATTGCCATGGTCGTGAGCGCCGTGTGTCTGCTGTTCGGGATCGTCCTGGCGATATGGATCACCAGAAGCATTACGCATCCCCTCGCGGAGATGCAGAAGAAGACGAAGGAAATTTCCGAAGGCATTTTTGAGGCAGACCTGCATCTCCCGTCGCCGCCTGAGATCGGCGAACTCGCGCGGGCCTTCAATACCATGTGCAACAAGCTGAAAGAAGTCGACACGATGAAAATGGATTTTTTCGCGCTCATGTCCCATGAACTGCGCACGCCGCTCACCTCCATCAAAGAGGGCACCAACCTGTTCCTGGAGGGAAAGGGCGGCGAGGTGACGGACAAGCAGAAGCGATTGCTCACGATCATTTCCGAGGAAAGCGACCGGCTTATCGGGCTGGTCAGTTCCGTTCTGGACCTGTCGAAACTCGAATCGGGCCTGCTCGCGTTTAATTTCAGCCGGGCGGATTTGCCGCCGCTTATCGCGAGGGTGGTGAACGAACTGGGCCCGCTTGCGGAAGCGAAGCACATCAAAATCAGCCGGGATGTGCCGACGCTTCCGGCGCTCGTCATGGACACGGAAAAAATACTGCAGGTGCTGCGGAACCTTATTTCCAACGCGCTGAAATTTACCCCAAGCAACGGGACCGTGAGCATCACGGCCCGATATTCGGAGCATAGTGTCACCGTTGCGGTGGCGGACACGGGACCGGGCATCCCGAAGGAGCACGCGCCGGTCATTTTTGACAAGTTCCGGCAAGTCCTGGGCTCTGCCAGATTCCCCGGCACCGGTCTCGGCTTGGCAATCGTCAAACACATCATACAAAAACATGGAGGGACCGTATGGGTACACAGCGAAGAAAACCGCGGCAGCACCTTTACCTTTCAGTTGCCGGTCTGATCCTCTGCCTCCTTACGGCGTGTGCGCCGATGCGGATGTGGTTCTCGGATGGCTATCAGTGCGACCACCTGAGAAGCGTGGAAAGCTCCATCAGTCGGGGAGACTTCGAGGCTGCGCTGAAGGAGAACCAGGAGCTTCTTGCCCAATCGCCGAAAGCGTCGCCGGGAGACGCGGCGCTCATGAACCTGGGCCTGCTCAACGCCCACTACGCAAACCCGAAGAAGGATTATAACAAGGCCTTGGGGTACTTCATGCGGCTGGAAAAGGATTTCCCCCACAGTCCCCTCGCTGAAGAGGCGAAGATCTGGTCCGGCGTGCTGCAGGCATTCGAAAAAGCGAAGCAGGTGGACCTCGAGATCCAGAAAAAGAAGAAGGGATTGGGAATGTAGGCATGCAGACGACGCCGGGAACACTGCTGATCGTTGATGACGACCGGAACCTTCTGGAGCTTATGAAGATGCGCCTGGAGTCTTCCGGCTATACGGTAACGGCCGCGCCGGATGAAGATGAGGCAAACAAGGCCGTACGGGAGAAGACCTATGACCTGGCCATCCTCGATCTTCAACTCGTGCGCCAGGACGGTATTTCGCTCATGGAGGAACTTCACCGCGTAAGCCCCGGCATGCCCGTCATCATCCTGACGGCGCACGGCAGCATCGAGAGCGCCGTGGACGCGATGAAGCGCGGCGCTTACACGTATCTTACGAAACCCTTCGATGCCCGCGAACTGATCCTGCACGTGGTTCGCGCCCTGGAGAACAGCAGGCTTTCCACGGAGGTGACCCGGCTGAAAGAACTGCTGGCCGAGCGCTATGATCTTCACCATATTGTGACGCGAAGCTCGGTAATGCAGACCGTGCTGGAGGCCGTGGGACGGATCGCAACAACGGATTCTACCGTGTACGTGCGCGGCGAGAGCGGCACAGGCAAGGAACTCATTGCCCGGGCCATTCACCTTGCGAGCAACAGAAAAGACAAAGCGTTCGTCGCCGTAAACTGCGCCGCCCTTCCCGAAACGTTGTTGGAAAGCGAACTCTTCGGCCATGAAAAGGGCGCCTTCACCGGGGCCGTCAGAAGCTCAAAGGGCCGCTTTGCCCAGGCCCATGAGGGCACCATGTTCCTGGATGAAATCGGCGACATGTCGCTCCCTATTCAGGCCAAGTTGCTCCGCGTGCTTCAGGAACGCCAGTTCTACCCGGTGGGCGGCGAACAGCCTGTGGAGGTCGACGTCAGGGTCATTGTGGCCACGAATAAGGACCTTGACGAGCAGGTCAGGCAGGGACTGTTTCGGGAAGATCTCTATTACCGGATCCATGTGATTCCCCTTTTGCTGCCGCCCCTCAGGGAACGCAAGGAGGACATCCCCATTCTGGTGGATGCTTTTTTGAAAGAGTTTTGCGCGCAGATGAAGAAGGAGATAAAGGGTCTCTCGCCGTCCGCGCTTCAGCGGCTTATGCTCCACGATTGGCCGGGGAATATACGGGAGCTCAAAAACACCGTCGAATATGCCGTGGCCATGACCCAACAGGAGGTCATCACCGAGGACTTAATCCTGCCTGCGAAAGGTGAAGAAGAACCGTTCAAACCGCTGAAAGAAGCCCGTGAGTTGTTCGAAAAAAACTATCTTATCCGGCTGCTTAAACTGACGCAGGGAAACGTGAGCAATGCCGCAACCATGGCGGACCGGTACCGGGCTGACATGTACACCCTCCTTAAAAAACATAAAATCAATCCCGCTGATTATAAACGCGAGCAATAAAAAACGTCTTACCCCTCCCATTTTTTATTCTCTTTCCTGAGATCGCATCTGGACAGGCCTCGAACGCCGATCAAGAACGAACTCCTGCAACGATTCAAAGAAGAAATGTAGTCTCTGCGACAAATAACTTCTCTGGAAAGATAGCTAAACGCTCCTGTGCATAAAACACACGGTCCATTGATGACTTGTATGAAATTCCATGCACAGCTGCAACGTGTTGATCTTTCATCAAATATCCTATCTTTTCCATGATTCAACCTCGGCTATATGTACGGTAATCCATACGTTATTCATATCATAGTGAAATGGGGAGAGCGCATTATTACGCAGTTTATCCTTAAAAAACAACGTAACTGCGAAGACGGGCAGCTTTGGCATTCGATTTGCTCTATGAACAGGAAATTCCTAATAACAGAAAGGACCGGACATGCCGCCATATTTGCTGAATGAATGCAGTCAGAGAAACAAAAACGGAGGGGAAGAAGAAATGCTAAACATTATCGATCAGCATATTGCGTCAGGACGAATAGACAAACTGCTCGTTTTTTGTGACTGCTGCCTGTACAAGATCTTCGATGTAAAATTATTGGTATCAGAATGCGCACACTGCCGCATTCACCAGGCGAAAACTCAAATTTCAGAGGCGCGCCCTCAGTACTCCGGCCTGGTCGGAAATACATAGGTACGGCAACTGCCGTAGAGATTTTCCCATGAACGAGGTTGCTATGAAAAAAAATATTGCTCATATTCTGTATCACATTGCCGTTGTCGTGCTGAGTGCGTGCATCGCGTTTTCCCTTCCCGTTACCATAACGTATATAGCGGGGAAAATCCTGCGATACTGGTCTCTTGTCGAAAACCAGCGCATCCTTCTCATATCCGCGGAAGTAGCGGTGGCCGTTATCCTGATCGGGATGGTCAACGCCGTAGCGAGAGAATGGAGAATCAGAAAGCTGTCCCAGATCGCAAAAACAGCGGGAATGATCGTGGCCGCGCCGTCAACGGCGCCCCTTGCTCGCAGGGAGATACGGAAGCTGAAGGAAACCCAGGGATTCGGACGGTCCGTCATGCTGATCAGCTCAACGGGCTTTCAAACGTTTGCGGACCCTGCGTCGGAACTGCATCAGGTTCTGAAAAATTGCCGTGAAGCGAAAATCATGCTCCTGGATCCGTTGAAGGACGGTGTGATTGCCCGCGCAAAAAGTCTTGCCGACCCCCGGAGTACGCCTGAATGTTTTCGAGATCAGATCATTCGAAGCATCGATTTTCTTAAAGCGCTCAAGGCGAGCCAGAAGCAAATAAAACTGAAGCTCTACAGCGAGGTGCCTCTCCTGAAGATGGCCATTCTCGGCGACTATCTTTGCCTGAAGCATTATCCCACCGGACTGGATGTGCAGAAAATGCCTGAATACGTGTTCAAACACGACCGGAGCGGCGGTCTTTTCAACCTCTTCTACCAATACTTCGTCAGTCGTTGGTTCGATACCGCCATTCCGGAATATGACCTGGACACGGATGAACTCGTATATCGCGATAAGACCGGCAATGAGGTCAGTCGTGAGCAGTTCAATGAAGTTGTCATGGGATACTAAGCTTGCTACAGCGTGGCGCCATATCGGCCGGTCTTGCGGCCGCTTATCTCAAGGAGGGAACAACAATGAAGAGTAGAACAGCATGCGCATTCGGTTGTATCATGACCCTGCTTTTCTCAATTGAGGCATTTGGCGCGGACATGCCGGCCAAAACGGATACGAACAGCATCAAGGACAATCAAACAGCCGCCATGACGGATGCGGATACCCTGGTTGGCAAAAAAGTCGAGAGCAAGGACGGCAAGGACCTCGGCCACGTGAAGAAAATACTGAAGAATTCCACAAGCGGCCTGCCGGAGTATGCGATCGTATTATCGGCAAGCAAGCTATACCCGGTGCCCCTCAGTGCGCTTACCATGCAGCCGGGAAAAGATACCGTCACCCTGAGCATTGATAAAAAGAAATTCAACACTGCTCCCAGTTACCATGAGGACAAGATGCCGGATATGACCAGTCCGGCAATTAATGTGCTGGTAAATCGGTTTTATAGCGAGCCGCCTTCATAAAGAAGGCCTGACAGCAACCGGTAGTACGTAGTATCCCCGGCGTTCCGGCGGCCAGTTCATCCCCCCCCCAAAGAACTGCTGCCGGGGCGTCTTTTTTTCGTGGTCGTTGTGAAATGTGCGGCGCGGATCAGCGGGATACTGCGCCGGCAAAAAAATCCCTCTTTATTTTCTGAACATCTGATGGCATTGTACGCAGGCATTCATGAGTTGATGCGTAATTCTTTGCATCTCGCGCAGATTGTTGTGGCGCGCGGCGCGGTCAAGGGCTTCAAGCTTGTCATGGAAGGCGCGGTCCATTTCAATAAAATCCTTCACATGGACGGCGTTCTTAGGAAGGACCACGGTCCCGGCATGGATGCCCTCGTGGGTTTTTTCCCGGGTACCGCGCATGGACGCTATCGCCCGTTGCACGGCGTCGCTGTCATCAAGGACAACGGCGGACACAATATCGCGAAATGCCCTGTCGAGGGCCGTCATTTCGCTCATCAGGGGATTTGTCTCGGAGATCGTTGCTGTTGCGCGGGATTTCAGCGAATAACTTTCATGGCTGGAAACCGGTTTCACAGTAAGAACCGTCATCAAGAAGGACAGGGAAATCAAAACCATATTCCGAAAACCACTCTTCATTGCCACCTCCCTCTATCCATGTGCCGGACAACCTGCAAAGAGTTATACCCCAGATGGACAGGGGAAACAAGATAATTTATCTATCAGAATCTCAGAAAATGATCTTCAAAAAGATACCAATCGGACTAAATTCCTGGTAGCATAGTACCCGCCCCCTTCGATTCAAAGAGTAAAAACCACCTGAAAAAGGCCCCGGAAGCTACAGAAAATCCTTGACAATAAGGGGCTTATCTTATATATTCTATATTCTTTGCCAAGCGGGTGCTTTCCATGTTTGACTCCCTGACGGGTAAATTAGAGGCGGTCTTTAAGAAACTTCGCGGCAGGGGAGTCCTCAAAGAGGACGATGTCAAAGAGGCCTTGCGCGAAGTGCGCCTTGCGCTCCTCGAAGCCGACGTAAATTTTAAAGTTGTCAAGGAGTTCATAAACAGGGTCCAGGAACGGGCAGTGGGTCAGGAGATCCTTTCGAGCCTCACCCCGGGCCAGCAGGTCATCAAGATCGTCCACGAGGAACTCGCGGCGCTTTTGGGCGGCGCCCAGGCAAAGCTGCATCTTTCGCCGAACCCGCCGACCGTGATCATGATGGTCGGGTTGCAGGGCTCCGGTAAGACAACGACCTCGGGAAAGCTGGCAAAAAATTTCAAGAAGGACGGCCGTAGAGTCCTCCTGGTTCCGGCTGATACGCGCAGACCGGCGGCGATCCAGCAGCTCGTTACTCTGGCAAAACAGGTCGGGGTGGACGCTTACTCGTCGGAAGTCAAAGATCCTGTCATTATCTGCCGCGAGGCAGTAAAGCATGCGGCTTCGTCGTTGTACGAGGTCGTGATCCTCGATACCGCGGGCAGGCTCCAGATCGACGAGCCGCTCATGGAAGAGCTTCGGCAGATCAAGGCCGGGGTCAAGCCGCACGAGACCTTGTTCGTGGCGGACGCCATGACCGGCCAGGAAGCCGTGAACATCGCGGAGAAGTTCGACGCGTCCGTAGGGTTCGACGGCGTGGTGCTGACCAAGTTAGACGGCGACGCGCGAGGCGGGGCGGCCCTTTCGGTCAGGGCCGTGACCGGCAAACCGCTCAAGTTCGTGGGCGTGGGCGAAAAGCTCGATGCCCTGGAGCCGTTCCATCCGGACCGCATGGCTTCGCGCATCCTCGGCATGGGCGACGTAATGTCGCTCATCGAGAAGGCGCAGGAGGGTGTTGACCAGGAAGAGGCGCTCAAACTTGCAAAGAAGCTCAAGAAAAACTCCTTCGACCTGGATGATTTCCGCAACCAGCTCAAGCAAGTGAAGAAGCTCGGCGGTCTTGAGCAGATCATGGGCATGGTCCCGGGGATGAATAAAATGAAGCTCCCGGACGCGCAGGTGAACGAGAAGGAGCTGACCAAGGTGGACGCCATCATCAGCTCCATGACTCCGAAAGAGCGGACGGATTACACGATAATCAACGGGAGCCGCAGGGCCCGCATCGCCAAAGGCAGCGGCACCCAGGTGCAGGACATAAATCGGCTCTTGAAACAGTTTGCCGAGATGCGTAAAATGATGAAGTCCATGTCAAGCGGTAAGATGGGAAAGATGGGCAGGATGTTCGGAGGATTTCGGTAAGGCAAGCACCAAGACGTTTGGTTCATTGAAATTTGGTGTTTGGATATTATTTGTTATTTAGGATTTGAAATTTGGAATTTTCATGAGAGAGGTGGACACATGGCGGTAAGAATCAGACTCAAAAGGATGGGGACCCACAAGAAGCCTTACTACCGGCTGGTAGTGGCGGATTCCCGGTCGCCGAGGGACGGCCGTTTCATCGAGATGGTCGGCACCTACGACCCGCTCAAGAAGCCGGCGGAGATCAAAGTCGATCAGGAAAAGACGCTCGGCTGGCTCAAGAAGGGCGCAGTCCCGTCCGATACGGTAAAGACCCTGCTCTCCAAGGTCGGGGTCATGAAGCAGCACGCGGAAGCGAAGTAGCACTGAAGAACAGGCAAAGCGCATAGCGCAAAGTGTTCAGTCTTTTACGCTATGCTCCATGCGCTATGCTGATACTTATGCTCATAACGATCGGCAAAGTGCTCAAACCCTTCGGCGTTAAGGGTGAGATGAAGATCGAGCCTCTGACGGACTTTCCTTCGCGGTTTAAAGAACTGGGCCGCGTGTTCTTGGTCTCTCCCGCGGGAAAAGAGCTCACCTGCACGGTACTGGCGACGCGGTATGCCAATAATGTTCCGTTCCTGACCTTTTCCGGCTACGATACGCCGGAGAAAGCCAAAGCACTGAACGGGTGGTTTGTGAAAGTCCCCCGGGAAGAAGTTGTTCCGTTGCGGGAAGGCAGCTACTACTGGTTCGAACTCATCGGCATGGACGTATTTTCCGAAGAGGGCGAAAAGCTCGGCACGATCACGGACATCTTCGAGACAGGCAGCAATGACGTCTATGTCGTGAAGCGCGGTAAGAAAGAAATATACCTCCCCGCGACGCGCGAAGTGATAAAGCAGGTCGACGTAGCGACAAAAAAGATGGTAATCCATCTGATGAACGGCCTGATGGAGTGACAGAGCTTAAGGGCAATGTAAATTGCAAATAGCAAAGTGCAAATTGAAAAATGATTTTTTTCTGGATTTTGAACTTTGCACTTTTCATTTTGCACTTAATCTCTGTGGCCTTCGTGGCGGCTGCCTGAGTTATGAGAACATTAAATTTTGAGGTGCTCACCCTGTTCCCGGGTATCCTCGCAGGACCGCTGAATGAAAGTATCCTGAAGCGGGGCAGGGAAAAAGGGCTCCTGAACGTAACGATCCGGAACATTCGGGACTATACCGAGGACAAGCACAGAACCGCAGACGACAGCCCCTATGGCGGCGGCGCGGGCATGGTGCTGAAACCTGAGCCGATCTTTAAAGCCTTCGGGGCAATGAAGGCGGAATATCCAGAAGAACAATTTTTGACTATCCTGCTTTCGCCTCAGGGCAGGGTATTCAATCAGCACCGGGCGGAACAGCTCTCCGAGGAAAAGAGGAGGATCGTTCTGCTCTGTGGCCACTACGAGGCGATCGACGAACGGGTGGTCCAGACGCTCGTTGACGAAGAACTTTCCGTCGGCGACTACGTTCTTACCGGCGGTGAGCTTGCGGCGCTTGTGGTGATCGACGCGGCGACACGACTCCTGCCCGGGGTCCTAGGGGACGAAGAGTCGGCGTACCGGGATTCCTTCGGCGACGGGCTGCTCGACCATCCGCACTATACGCGGCCCGCTGAGTTCCGCGGTATGAAAGTGCCCGAGATTCTGCTTTCCGGAAACCATGCCGAGATCGAGAAATGGCGGCAACGTGAAGCGCTCCGGGCCACGCTCGTAAAAAGACCGGACCTTCTCGGGAGCGCGGATTTGACCGATGAGGACCGAAAGATACTGGTAGAACTTAAGAAGGACATTGATAAGCACCAATAATCAAGCACTAAATTACAAATAAGCTCCAAACGATTTTGAATTTGGTGTTTGGGTATTATTTGTAATTTACATTTTGACATTTGGAATTTAAAGCAGGAGGTTGCAATGAACATCATACAGTCGTTGGAAAAGGCATATTTGAAAGAAGGAATCCCAAGCTTCCGCGTGGGTGACACCATCCGCGTTCATGCGAAGGTTGTGGAAGGCGACAAGGAACGAATCCAGGTCTTCGAGGGTCTCGTAATCGGCCGCCAGGGCGAAGGCGCTCGCGAGGTCATCCGGGTGCGGAAGTTGTCTTACGGCGTCGGCGTTGAGAGGCTCTTTCCCATCCACTCCCCCATGATCGACAAGATCGAGGTTGCGAAGCAGGGCAAGGTGCGCAGGGCCAAGCTCTACTTCCTGAGGGAACTCCGGGGCAAGGCTGCGCGGATCAAGGAAAAAGAGCGCGTCTATGCGTCGGCAGCCGGCGCAACCAAGCCTGAAGCCGCTGCTGAACAGAAGTAAACGCCTAAAAGTTCAAACTACAAAGTTCACAGTTCAAATGAATGTCAAATGGAGCCTCAGAATGAATGGGTGCGCTGTTTGACATTCTGTTTTTAGAGATTGATTTGATATTTTGATTTTGAACTTTGATCTTTACTGAGGTGAATATGCCTCGTGGCCGGACCCGCCTGCGTGACCAGCATCCTGACGGAACCGATGATTTATTCGGCAATCAGCAGGCGTGCGACCCTTTGTATTTCGAGCGGAGCGCGCGTAAAGACGGCTACACGTGTATCGCGGGGCTGGATGAGGCAGGCAGAGGGCCGCTGGCAGGGCCCGTAGTGGCGGCAGCCGTGGTGCTTCCCGACGGGCTTTTGATTCCGGGACTCACCGATTCTAAGCAGGTTCCTGAACCGGAACGGGAGCGGCTCTTCGAGATCATAAAGCTTCAGGCGATCTGTTTCGGCGTGGGCATCGCTGACGAGCACACCATCGACGAGGTCAACATCTACCAAGCCACAATCATCGCTATGGAGAGCGCGCTCCAGGCGCTCTTGCCCCGGCCGGACTACCTGCTCCTCGATGCAATCACGCTTCCGCGTATTTCAATTCCGCAAAAACCTCTCATCAAGGGCGATTGCCGCAGCCATAGCATTGCCGCGGCGTCGATCCTGGCTAAGGTGACGCGTGACCGGATGATGCGGGAACTCCACGAAAAATTCCCCTGCTATAATTTTCACAAACATAAAGGCTACGGAACAAAGGAGCATCTTGCGCGCCTGCGGGAACACGGCCCGTGCGAGGCGCACCGGAAGAGTTTCAGCCCCGTAGCGGCCCTGATCAAAGGAGACCCACGGTGAGTCTCCTGAAAAAACTCCTCGGCAAATCGGGCGAGGACCGGGCCGCGAAGTTCCTGACCAGCCAGGGTTACCGGATCCTTGAGCGGAATTACCGCACTCCTCACGGAGAAATAGATCTCATTGCCCTGCACCAGGGGACCATCGTGTTCGTAGAGGTCAAAACCAGGACGAGCGACGCATTCGGCGCGCCGGAGCTTGCCGTCACCCCGCAGAAACAGCGCCGCATGGTAAACAGCGCGCTGGGATACATTAAATACCGGAAGCTGCACCAGGTCCCGTGCCGGTTTGACGTCGTGGCGATCAACGCTGCCGCGGAACAGGAGCTATCGCTTATTCAGAACGCATTCGAAATGGATCGGATGCGCTTGTAACGGAGGCTGCCATGCTGGAACTGCTCAAAAAAATTCCCTTGTTCGAGAATCTTTCCGAATACGAACTGGAAGAAATAGACAAAATTTGTATCAGAGAAGCGCACGCCAAGGACACGATCATCTTTTTTGAAGGCGACCCCGGCAATCGGTGTTACGTTATCGTCAAGGGAGAGGTGCGGATCAGCAAGCTCATCCCGAACATCGGCGAGGAAGCCCTGGCAGTGCTCAAACCCGGAGACTATTTCGGCGAGATGGCCCTGATCGATAATTTTCCACGGTCGGCCCACGCCATTGCCAATACGGACATCGAGGTCCTTGCCATCAATAAGACAGACCTGGACAAGGTTTTGATCGCGGACCGCGAACTGGGATACAAGCTCCTCTGGACGTTCACCCGGACGCTTTCAAAGCGCTTGCGCGAAACAAATGAAAAGATGGCGGGCTTTCTCGCCATGTCCGGAGGGTTTTAGCGAATTCTCTCTTGCCAGTTGTCTCCTTCGAGTGGTATAGTGCTGGTTCCATGCTGCTTGTTCAGTTGATAATCGGTGACTAAAAAATCATATAAAATAGGAATGATCAGCCTGGGCTGCCCCAAAAACCAGGTTGATGCGGAACAGATGCTTGGCGTTCTTGCGGACTCGGGCTTCGAGCTGACGTCCGACCAGGCCGAGGCCGATGTGATCGTGGTGAACACCTGCGGCTTCATCGAGTCCGCCAAGGAAGAATCCATCGAGGCGATCCTCGACGCCGCAAAGATGAAAAAGCAGGGCAAGTGCGCGAAGCTCATCGTGGCGGGCTGCCTTGCGCAGCGGTACAAGGACGACCTCGCGGCAGAGCTTCCCGAAGCGGACGCCGTGATAGGCACCGCCGAGATCAGCCGGATCAGCGAAATCTGCGAACGAATGCTCGCGGGAAAAGAGCAGGCGCTCGAAGTCGCGTCCCCTGCCATGGTCTACGGACTGCCGAGGATAAGCACGACACCGCGTCATTATCGCTACCTCAAGATCGCGGAAGGATGCAGCAATCGCTGCTCGTACTGCGCCATCCCGATCATTCGGGGGAATTTTACGAGCAGGCCCTCGGCGTCGATCATCGACGAGGCCCGCAGGCTCGCGGACGAGGGGGCGAAAGAGCTGGTCCTTCTGGCCCAAGACTCGACAGGATACCGCGACAACAAAATCGATCTTTCGCTGCTCCTGAAAAAACTGACGAAGGTCCGCGGAATCGAGTGGCTGCGGCTTATGTACGCTTACCCCGGCAGAATCAGCCTTGCGCTGATGGACGTCATGGCTGAAGAGAAGAAAATCTGCAAGTATCTCGATATCCCGATCCAGCATTTCGATGACAAGGTGCTTGCGGCAATGAACCGGCGCGGGACTTCGGACGATATCCGACGGACCATCGAGCAACTCAGGAAACGCGTGCCCGGAATCGCTCTCCGCACTTCACTTATCGTCGGGTTTCCCGGGGAGACCGAGGCTGCGTTCAAGCGGCTGCTCTCGTTCGTAAAAGAAGCCGAGTTCGAACATCTTGGCGTGTTCACGTATTCTCCGGAAGAAGGGACAACAGCCTTTGACCTGAAAGCGCAAGTCCCCCGTGAGGTTGCCGAGAACCGTCTCGCTCGTATCATGAAAGCGCAGGCCACGATATCGCTCAAGAAGAATCGCGCGCTAATCGGCGCGACCCGCACCGTGCTAGTCGACGGCATGGAAGACATGGCTCTCATCGGCAGGCTCTCCACGCAGGCCCCTGATATCGACGGCGTGGTCTACCTTTCCGAAACCGAGGCAGAGCCCGGAGAATTCGTGGACGTAGTGATCACCGACGCCACGGAATATGATCTGATGGGAACGGCACGTGAAACAAATGTCAAAGCTCAACGTTCAAATCAAAATTCAAACAGAAAAAAGTAAGCACGTGACATTGTTTCTTGATGTTTGCTTTGGCATTTGGATTTTGTAATTTGAACTTTCTCTGTGCTCTATGGCAGAGACCTTATATAATAAACACTGAAAGGGAAAACATGGACAGCAACCACGCAACAGAAGCGACCGATACCAACGAGGAAAACTTTGCGGAGCTGCTCGAACAGAGTCTGACCAAGCGCAGCGGAAGGCTTTCGCCCGGCCAGATGGTCGAGACTATGATCGTCAAGATCACGCCGGAATGGATCTTCCTCGACCTGGGCGGCAAGGGAGAGGGCTATCTCGACAGGAAAGAGCTGCTCAATGCGGAGGGGACCCTGACCGTCAAAGAAGGTGATACGATCCGCGCCTACTTCCTTTCCTCGGACAACAACGAGATGCACTTTACTACCAAGATCGGTTCCGGTCCCGCGGGCCACCAGCAGATAGAAGATGCCTGGAAAAACCAGATCCCGGTAGAAGGAGTTCTGGTGAAGGAAGTGAAAGGCGGATTTGAGGTCAAGATAGCGGGCAGCGTTCGCGCTTTTTGCCCTTTTTCTCAGACCGGAATACGGCGGGAGGAAAATCAGGCCGACTATATCGGCAAATCCCTGAACTTCAAAATTATCGAGTACTCGGAGAGAAACATCGTGCTTTCCCGCAGGGCCATTCTCGATGAAGAGCGGCAGGAGAAAAAGCAGGAATTGAAGTCCACGCTGAAAGAAGGCATGAAAGTTAGAGGCACCGTGACCTCGCTCCAGAAGTTCGGTGCTTTTGTTAATATCGGAAGCATGGAAGGATTGCTTCCGATATCCGAGATCGCCTGGAGCAGGACGGAAAAAGTGAGCGACATCCTCTCCGTAGGCCAGGAAGTCGAGGTTATCGTAAAATCCATTGACTGGGATAAGGACCGGCTATCCTTCAGCCTGAAGGACGCTCTGCCTGACCCGTGGGAGCGCGTGGCGGAAACGTACGCGGTGGGCTCTTTTCACACCGGGATGGTGTCCCGCCTTGCCCCCTTCGGCGCATTCGTCACCCTCGGCGCCGGAGTGGACGGGCTCATTCATATTTCGAAGCTCGGCGCGGGTAAAAGGATCAATCATCCGAAAGAGGTGGTGAAGGAAGGACAAACGGTCGAAGTGCAGATCGAAGCAGTTGACCAGGAAAAGAAAAAGCTTTCGCTCGCCCTGGCTGAGCTCAGCCGCGCGGAGGCGGAAGAAGCCGCAACCTTGAAAGAGTATAAGCAGCAGGTCTCGGCTGAGCCCAAGAACATGGGCACGCTGGGGGATTTGCTGAAAAAGAAGATGGAGCAGAAGTTGTAAGCATCTGTATTTTTATTGACGGCTATGCTATGCTCAAAGAAAGAACGGTGAGATGACCGTTTAAATCAGAAGGAAGTCAAGAATGGCCGAACGCACTACAGGCGTCGCAGCGGATCTGTCAAATACCGAAAGCCGTTTCCTGCTGGTCGTGGACAGCGATCCCAACAACCTCTTCCATACGGCCATGCTCCTCCAGCGATTTGATTACAAAATCCAAATGGCCGCAACTGCCGAGAGAGCCCTCGCAATAGCCCGGGGCGCTGTGCCGTCCCTCATCATCACCGCCCTGGGCCTCAAGGATATGCACGGCCTTGATCTTGTGCAGCGGCTCAAGCAGAACCCCGCTATCGCCGGCGTTCCCTTCATCGCCCTTATGAGGCAGGGCGACCTGATCGAGGAGAAACGTTGCTTTGAACTCGGGGCGGCCGACTGCCTCGGCCAGCCGATTTCGCCCGAATTGCTTTTTCGGGCCGTCCAGGCAGCCGTGGAAACAACTCCGCGCGCGAACATTCGCATCAGGACACGCCTGCCCGTAACGGTGAACAACCTGCAGCTTGATCGCCTGGAGGGCGAGTGTGTATCCATGTTGTCCGAGCGCGGGATGTTCCTCCGGACCAAGTCGATTGCTGCCGTGGATACGCGGCTCTCCTTTCAGCTCGATCTGAACCACGCGTTTATCACGGCCGAAGCAATAGTGCTTTACAGCTACCCAATCGGCGGCGGACCATACCATGAACCGGGAATGGGGCTTGAGTTCGTTGGGATCACGCCGAAGGACCGGGAACTTCTCCGACAGTTTATCAGAAACGAGGTTACGCGAGGCATCGCACCGGAGGACGATAATGGATATCCAGCGCCCGATGGACAGTGAACATACCGTATGACGGACAGCGCGATTTTCGGCTTACGCTTTCAAAAGCAGCTCATTGCGGACCGTGCGGGAGAATGACGTTGATGTCTATAGTATTGTATTGTTCTCTCCTCCACCTATAGGGCATATCGATGATCGTGCCCGCGTCGCGTATGCTATACAGCGCCCGGAATGCTTCAGCCAGGACCACTCGCTGCTGTGCAACGTTAAACGGCTCGCCAAAGGGATGGCCGAACGGCCACTTCAGGAAGATGGTTCTCGGCGGCTTGACCTTTTCCGAATATTCACGCACGATCGACACCCCGATCGTCGGGACCCCCTCCTTCTCTATTTCCCGCTGTATCAGTCCCACGGACTGATTGCAGATGCCTCATCCGGGCGTCACGATAACAATATCGACCTTGTCTTCTTTCAACCGTTGCGCAACTTCGGGAGCGGTCCTGTTGATCAGCGTCGGGAGATGTCTGCCCGTTATATGCCCCATAAAGCCGTAGTGAAGCTCCGCAACTTGTCCGATGAGCCCTTCCTTTTCGAACTCCTTCAGCCTTTCAATGGGGAAAACGATGTTGATGTCTTTGTCGGCATCGGCATGGTCATAGTAGTCATGGGTGATCATCAGACTCGAGAACGGGGCACTCAGATCAATGGTCCTGTAGGACGGATCGCCTTCGCGGTCCAGCATATTGAAGGGCTGCTGATCTTTATGGTGAACGCCTGCCGTCGTTACCACGGCTATTTTGGAATATTCGAGGGCTTTTGTCACCGGGGTCCACGGGATATCCTGCGATTCCCATGGAGCGTAGGCGGAAATAAATCTCTTGGCGAGCACGGGGAAGCGCGTAATGATCGTTGCAATGAATTTATTTTTTAGTCTCATGAGGTTCATCTAGCATGAAGTCCTTATTGCAGTAGTTTATCATAACCGGGAACTCCCTGCCATAGTGTGCTGCAAACTAACGTTAGGCCGCGCCGGCATCAGATAGAGCCCTCGCCCTTCCGCAATCGCATTGACAAACCGGGCTCTTTTCTTCATAATGAGCGCAATACCATTTCGCCGGGGTCTGGAATATGAGCTTAAGTGAGCTGGGAACTATCCCGTTTTTGAAAGAGTTAGCAGAAAAAATGCTGAAGTATTTATATCGGCAGGCTAGACTAGCTTATTTTAAGCTCGTGAATCGGAAGCCACCATTAAACGAGGCAGAAGCATCACACATAGCGCACTCTGTGATAGCGGGAGGAATTTTATCGGCAAAAGCTTATAAAAATCTTGGTTCTAAACATATTTTCATAGCTGGCGTTCGAGAAAATTCAGGGGAAAATTCAGATAGGCGAGTATTTTTACTTGAGCAGATCGGTAATACATATATGGCAATTTGGTTTAGTGATCCACTTTATTCAATGCAGCCAAAAATTGAAATTGCGGACATTAATCGAGACGGCATTCATGAAATTATTTATGCTGATGAATCTTTCGGTACTGGTGCAGGCTTGCGAAATCTAACCGTGTATTTGCCGAAGGATAACCAGGTAGTTCAATTATCAGAAAGTTATGATTGGCAAAATACAACTGAACCGGTAGCTCCAAGAATTGAAATTAAGCCGGACATTGATAGGAAATTATCTGAAACAATTGAACGCTATGCCACAAAGATAGGTTTTTTGCAGGAAAAAACAATCTCCACAAGTAGCTTAAAATACAGAGAACAATCGTGGCACTTGAATAATAATTCAAATAAAAGTGAATTTGAAATATCACTGTTCGCGGGTAAGCCCGAATATAGTAATAGCATAAGGGTGACAGTTGAATCGCAGGATCTTATTTGGACTGCTTATTTCAAGGGGCCGCTTATCGGATATATCAAATCGCAAGATCAGCATTTCATAGCTTATTCACCATTAAACATTTACGATTGGGTAACGGCCTTGGCTTTGGATGGAGGAAGGTTATGGTTTGCAACTCACAGCAGTTCTCGTCTCTTTTCATTTGAACTAAAAGGTAGAATAGGCTATTTAAGAAGTCATGCGCTTCCTCCTGGCGAAAAACTTTCTTGTATGGAAAGCTTGGAATTGCATGAAGGTAAATTGCTGATCAATAAGAAAATAAGAATTTCAACGAGTAATTTGCAGGAGCCTGCAGCGGCATCGAAAACGGAGGATTAAGTCTTTCTCCTTCCGCTATTGCGATGAAAACGGGCGCATGAAAAACACCTGTCAAATATACCACATCTGGTTCTTGCTGCTGTCTGACCTATGAATTTCGAGGAATCGCGCGATCCGGCGGGACAATTCATAGACATTCCGGCGTGTCACCAGGATTATACCATGATGCATTTTCCCTTCTTCGATGTACTGAACAGCAAGCTTTTCGAAATCGACGCGATTATGGGTCAGAAGGGCAGACTGGAGTATGATCGCATGTGAAAGCTGCTCTTGATCGGATTTGCCGCGCATTCCTTCGTCGTGCGTTGTAAGCACCTTAAACCCTTTGGCTTGAAGGAGAGGTTTGACCAAGACATCGACGTCTTCGTCGGTATAGATGGATATCATTTCGCGGATAAATCGGCGAGGTCTTCTGGGATTTTGTTTTTCACGATATATGATTCGATTTCGTCCTGGTGATCGCTGTAATAGCTTAAAGCGTCAAAGACCTGGGCGAGGTTAAGATGCGGAAGGTGCACGACGATCTCTTCGGGGGACAGACCGAGCCGCCAGTTTTCCACGACAGCCCTGACAGGCGTGCGCGACCCCTTGACGATCGGTTCGCCGTACAGGATTGCCGGATCTCTTAGAATGTACGCATGTTCTGCTACAGTGCTCATGATTCAATTTTACAGAGAGCATTCGGTTATGTCAAACTAAATTTGCCATAAAGTGAACTTCAGGAAGGCGATTGATGAACTATTTTACTTCAATCCTTTCCTTGAAATCTCCTCCCGCTCCATGCTAAACTGCTTCCCATGACCACCGCGCTTGTCATCTTCCTCATTACCTACGTCTTCATCGGCCTGCGCCAGATTCCACGGGTGCATATCGACCGGCCCGCGGGCGCGCTCGTGGGCGCGGTCTTGATGATCGTCTTCGGCGTGATCACCCTGGACCAGGCTTTTGCCGCCGTGGACATGCATACCCTGCTGCTGCTCCTCGGCATGATGATCATTACGGTCTATCTCAGGCTTGCGGGGTTCTTCGAGCTGATGGCGGACAAGATCCTGTCGCTTTCGCGCACGCCGCTCCAGCTCCTCCTCTTCGTCACATTTTCGTCGGGCCTTCTTTCGGCTTTGTTCGTGAACGATACGATCTGCCTGCTCTACACGCCGATCATTCTCGACGTGACGTTGCAACTCAGCGTGAAACCCCTGCCCTATTTGCTCGCGCTCGCGATGTCGTCGAACATCGGGAGCGTCATGACCGTCACGGGCAACCCGCAGAACATGCTCATCGGCATTTACTCGAAGATCCCCTACCTTTCTTTTTTAGGAGCCCTTTTCCCCATCGCGCTTGCCGGGCTCGGCGTGTGCGCGGCAATTATATGGTTCGTGTATAAAAAAGAGATGAAGCCGGACGCGTTCGTATTACGGCCCGCGATGCCCGCATATCAAGTCAGGAAACCGTTACTCGTAAAGGCGCTGGCGGTCTGCGCCGGCGTTCTCATCGCGTTCTCGCTCGGCTACTCGTACTCGCTGGTTGCCGCTGCCGGCGCTGTTCTGCTCCTGCTCATCGGCGGGGTGAGCACGGAGCGTGTTCTCGCGGGAGTGGATTGGACGCTGCTGCTGTTCTTCGCCGGTCTGTTCGTGGTGATGCACGGGGTGGAAGCCTCCGGCCTTGCCGCAGCCATGATCGGGAAAGCGGGTGATCTCACGACCTTGTCGCCATCCGGCAGGATCGCCGGCCTCTCAATCGTCTCCGCGGTCCTTTCGAATCTCGTGAGCAACGTGCCCGCGGTCATGCTTCTGAAACCGCTTACGCAGACGCTCGGAAGCGGGAATATCTTTTGGCTTGCGCTCGCCATGAGCAGCACCCTGGCAGGCAACTTTACGCTCATCGGTTCCGTTGCAAATTTGATCGTGGTTCAGCAGGCCAGAAGAAAAGTGGAGATAAGCTTCATGGAATATTTCCGAGTCGGCGCGTTGGTCACCGCTGCCACCCTTGCGATTGGAATCCTGGTGCTCGTCTTGGAAGTGCGCGTGGCGCAGGGGACTGAGAACGGTGCGGGGACGACCCAGATCAGGCAAGCGGTGGTAACGATTACGCCGTCTGGTCCCCCTGCATCATCGCGGATATTCCGCGTTGCGCTTCTCTGCGATACTCAGGAATCGAGGACGAAAGGTTTGCAAGGATTTCGACAGCTTCGGAAGGACGAAGCCGCCCTGTTCGTGTTTGATAAGCCCGAGGTCGTCGCCTTCTGGATGGGGAGCGTCCCGTACCCGATAGACATCATCTTCGTCGGTCCGCATAAAAGGATCACCCGGATTTACCGAAGCTGCAAACCGGGGAGCAAAGATCTTTACCCCTCTGGTGAACCCGCAAAATGGGTGATCGAGACCGCGACAGGCTCGGGGATCAAGGTCGGAGACAGGGTGAGTTTTGAATAATCAACCATGAACATCATCCCTCTTGCTGCTGAATCGCTCGGCGTTCGGAGCGCGGCCTTTTTCGTCGAAACCGAAGACGTCAAGGTCCTGATCGACCCCGGCGTCTCACTTGCGGCAATCCGTTTCGGGCTCCCCCCGCATCCAATCGAAATCAAGGCCATGAACGAGCGATGGAAACGGATCAAGGACTACGCTGCCCGCGCCAACATCCTCATCATTACTCACTACCACTTCGACCACTTCGATCCCACGGAACCGCTGATGTTCAACGGGAAGGTGCTTCTGATCAAGCACCCGGAGGAGAATATCAATGCGAGCCAGCGCGACCGTGCGAAACAGTTGATAAAGAATTTCCGTACCCTGCCGCGCAGGGTGGAATTTGCCGATGCTCATGAATTCGAATTCGGCAAAACAGTGATCCGGTTCTCTTCGGCAATGCCGCACGGTCCGACAACAACGGTGGGCTGGGTCGTGGAAGTCTCCATCCGACAAGAGAATGAATGCTTCTTACACAGCTCGGACATCCAGGGCGCGTGCCTGCCTGAGCATGTGGAGTTTATCCGCGCGGAAAACCCTGATACACTGTATCTTGACGGGCCGCTCACGTATATGATGGGCAGGGAGTTCAGCGAAGAAAATCTTCGGGCATCCATACGAAATACCTGCGAGGTTCTGGATATTACGCGGGTCAAAACGCTGATTCTCGACCATCACCTGCTCAGGGACCAGAACTGGAAAGAGAAGATGGGGGAGGTTTTTGTAAAAGCCGAAAAGAGCGGCAAGAAGGTCGTCACTGCGGCGGGTTTTCTCGGACAGGAGGACGAAATTCTCGAGGCGCACCGGCGGCAGCTCTTTGCCTTTAACCCCGATATGCCGGAAGAGCCGATCCAGCGGAGCGCGAATTTTCACCTCAAGAAAGAGCTGCGGAAATAAGGACGAGAAAGGTCAAGCAAACGAATGCGGCCACCATGCCCCAAAGAGCGATAAAAGCCGCAAAAACTCTTGTTTTTATTCACTCTCTTGGTTATAATACAAGTTCCAAAAAATAGTGAAGCAGCGGAGGTTGTTGTATGCCGGTTTATGAATACGAATGTGGGAGTTGCAACGGACGTTTTGAAATAGTCCAGAAATTCAGCGATCCCGCGCTCTCGGAATGTACCTTATGCCATGCCGCGAACGTGCGAAAAGTGCTTTCAACCCCGGCCTTTGTGCTGAAGGGAAGCGGCTGGTACGTGACGGACTATCCGTCGAACGACAGGAAAAAGTCGAGCGAATCGGAAAAACCGAAAGAGGAACCGAAGCCGGCAACGGGTTGCGCAGCAGGCGCGTGCGCGGGCGGCAACTGCCCTTCAAAAGGCTAAAGCCCGGATGGTCCCCCTGCACATCCATGTCCCCTATCCAGTCCTGAATGATTATTTTGGGCTCATCAGCCAGCGTCGCTATGATCTCGAAATATACTTTCCCGCCGCGGCGCTCGATCAGATCGGGCGGCCGGACCTTGAGGACCTGATCGGGCGTCTCGACTGGAACCCGGCGCTCACGCTTCATGCGCCGTTTATGGACCTGAACCCCGGCGCCGATGACCCCCTGGTGCGGTCCGCGACGCAGGTTCGGTTCCGCCAGATCCTGGATGTGGCTGCCGTTCTCAAGCCGCGCGCAGTAGTGTTCCACGCCGCCTACTACAAATGGCGCTACGCCGGAAAAACGGACGTCTGGCTCAAGAACGGTATCGATACCTGGCAGATGGTCATGGAGCGGGCATCCAAGATAGGCATGCGCGTGGCCGTCGAGAATGTGTTCGACGAAGACCCCGATGCCCTCCGGATGCTCCTCGAAAAGATTAATAGCCCGGATTTCGGGTTCTGCTTTGACACGGGCCACTTCAATCTTTTTTCAACAGTCCCGATGGAGCAGTGGTTCGAGGCCCTCGGCAGCCGTCTGGTGGAAGTCCACCTCCATGATAACGACGGGACGACCGATGCCCACCAGGCACTTGGCCGGGGAACCATTGACTTCGATAAATTTTTTAGTCTGATGAGTACGCGCTCGCCCATGCCGGTCTTTACCATCGAGGCGCATGACAAGGACGATATCGAGACAAGCCTGGAGCGGGTACAAGCGCTCATTAACAAGAGTTATCACTCCTCTCGGGATTAAGACGAGATAATCTGTCGCTGGTACGGGGTTTCCCTTGACACTTACGAATGCTTCGCATAGACTAATAATCATGAAAAATATCTTCATTATGCTGTTGTTCGCGGCCTCTCTCACATCCTGCATGTCGGCCCTTCCAGGGATTTCCGAAACAAAAATCGAATCCCCCGGAGCCGGTGTCCGTACCCAGGCTGACGCCTACTACCATTTTATGCTCGGCAGCACTCTCGAACAGGAGGGGGCGTTCGATGCGGCCATGAAGGAATACGAAGAGGCGTCCCGGCTCGACCCGCTCTCATCGGAAGTTGCCCTCTCGCTCGCCTCACTGTCCCTGCGCAAGGGGCAGTTCGACCAAGCTGCCCAGTATGCGCAGAAAGCCGCCGAGCTCCGGCCGAACAATGCGCGCGCGCTCCTGCTGTTGGCCGGACTGCACGCGAGCAAAAAAGAATACGACGAGGCAATCAGCGCGTACCGAAAAGTGCTTGAGATCGACCCTAAGCAGGAAGACGCCTATCTTTATCTCGGGTCGCTCTATGCTTCTCTGAAGAAGGATGATGACGCCGTGGCCGTGTTCCGGGCCCTTGGGAAAGTCAATCCCGGCTCCCTCATGTCGCCCTATTATCTCGGCAGATTTTATACCGAGCGGAAAATGTACACCGAAGCGCTGGTTGAATTCAAACGGGCCATCGGCCTGAACGACGAATTCGATCTGGCCTATACCGGCATGGCCTTCGTCTATGAATTGATGGACAAGGTCCCCGACGCCATTGAGGCCTACCGGAAGGCCCTCGACGTTAATCCCCAAAATATAGAGATCGAGCAGCATCTTGCGCAGCTCTATATTCAGCAGAATTCGCTCGAGGATGCGCTGGCGTCTCTCAAACGGGTCGTGGCCGCGGACCCCCGGAACTACGATGCCCTGGTGAAAATGGGGCTCATCTACGCGGAGCAAAAAAAGTACGACCTGGCAATGGAGTCATTTCAGACGGTTTCCCGCGCCATGCCCGCGGAATTGAAAATCAAGCGGTACCTTGCCTCCACGCTCGTGGCTGTCAAACGGTATGAGGAAGCGCTCGCGGAATATAAGGCGGTTCTGGCGGCCGCGCCGGACGACACCGAGACGGTTCTCCAACTCGCATCCCTCTTTGCGCAACTCAAGCGGACAGCGGAGGCCGTCCCGCTCCTGGAGAAGGCGCTCGCGGAACAGCCGGGAAAGCCGGAATTGTATCTCTATCTCGCCAACGCATATATGGATATCGAGAAGTATCCGCAGGCTGTCGAAACTCTGAAAAAGGGCCTCCAATTGGCTCCGGACCGGGATGATCTGATGTTCAGCCTCGCGGTCGTCTATGATAAGATGGGCAAACGCGACGAGATGATCGCGGCCCTTAAAAAGACCCTTGTGCTTAAGCCGGACAACCCTGATGCGCTGAATTATCTGGGCTATTCCTATGCTGAGAAGGGCGAATATCTGGACGAGTCCATCCAGCTCATCAAACGGGCCCTGGTGATAAAGCCCGATAACGGTTTTATTCTTGACAGTCTCGCCTGGGCTTACTACCAGAAAGGCATGCTGAAGGACGCGCTCGCAACCATGAAAAAGGCAATCGCGAAGGAGGGCGAGGACCCGACAATGCGCGAACACTTCGGCGATATTTTTCTGAAGCTTTCGCAAAAGGACCGGGCGCGAGAACAATGGCTGAAGTCGCTGGAACTCGATCCCAAGAACCAGAAACTCCGGGAAAAGTTTAATGCTGCGGGGTTCGGGAACCCCGATGAACTCTTAAAAAACATCCCTTTGAGGAAAAAAGACACGCAGTGAAGACCTTCCGAATCATCACCCTTATTGTTCTTCCTCTCCTGTTCGCGTGCGCGCCTAAAAAACCTGAACTCCCTATGACGGAAGTCCCGGCAGGGCCGCTGCTCCAGATGTTGGAAAAGCAGCAACAATCGTTCTCCGGGCTCAAAGCAATCGCCAGTCTTGAGGTGAAGCGGGGGGGGCGAAAACGCGCGTTCGATACCGTAGGCATCGTTCTCGATGCGCAGCGCCGACTGCGCGTGGAGGCCTTCGGGCCCTTGGGCCAGTCAATCGCTACGCTCGTATGGAACGGCCGAGAATTTCTGCTCCGTCTGCCCGATGATGATGGGATTCGGAAACCAGGACCAGTTGGAATCGAAAAACTCTTCGGTATAACCATGGATGGGACGGAACTGTCTGCCGCGATTACGGGCGTCATCCCCGCACTTGATCCGTCCTCAACCGTCAGGGCCTTCTGCGCGCAAGATACCATGTGTATGGTTGAGATATCCCATGGCGATGATATGCGGCGCGTTCGCGTATTGCCCGCTCCGGCAGATCCAACGCAAAAAGGCAGGGTCTTGGCCCAGGAGCTGTATCGCTCGGGGACCCTGCTGTATCAGGCACGTTATCACTGGGAAAAGAATGATCATGCGGATTTCATGCTGCCCAAATCGGTTACTGTCGAAAACCCATCGAATAATTCTTCTCTCACGATAGAATACGCTGAAACGGATATGAACGTGCCCGTGGACCAGGAGTTGTTTACGCTTTCAGGCAAGGAGGCCGGATCGCAATGAATTCGATCACTGTCCGGTCGCCCGCAAAGGTCAACCTCTGCCTGTCGGTGCTCGGTAAGAGGCCCGATGGTTATCATGATGTAGAGATGCTTATGCAGATGGTGGATCTCTGTGATGAAGTGACGGTTTCCCTCGCCAAAACAGGCTTAACCGTGCGCTGTGACTCCGGGGCAGCGTTGTCGGGAGAGAAAAACATTGTTTGGAAGGCTGCGACAGAGCTGCTCAGGATCTCGGGCGCGCATTCCGGGCTCTCGATTGAGATCAAAAAGAACATCCCCGTGGCAGCCGGTCTCGGCGGGGGGAGCGGCAACGCGGCAGCAGTGCTCGCGGCAGCAAACAGGCTGCTGGCCACAGGGCTTAACCGCGGCCAACTAGCTGAAATCGGGACCCATATCGGCATGGATGTGCCCTTTTTCCTCTCCGGGCCCACGTCCCTGGCCCAAGGGAGGGGGGAAATCCTCACTTCGCTGCCTGCGCTGCCCTTGTTCTGGGTTTTGCTAGCCAATCCGGGGTTCGGGACCTCCACGGCCTGGGTCTACCAAAACTTAAATTTGAGGTTGACAAAAAAAGTTGACTGTAATAAAATTGCAAGGCTTACGATCCGAAATATAGCGACGGCGCTTCACAATGACCTCGAAACCGTGACAAAAACCGCTCACCCGGTAGTCGGCACGATCGAACATGCTCTCCTTGGACAAGGCGCTCTGGGCGCCCTGATGAGCGGCAGCGGTCCGACCGTTTTCGGCATATTCGAGACCGAAGCCGCTTGCCGGGCCGCCTCACAAAACCTCTCCCGCGAGGGCTGGCGGCTCTACCCGGTCGGGACCTTGACTGAATCGCCGATTGCGGAGCATCTTACGGGATGAGTAAGCCGTCATCCTGATCGCGTTCAGGGCCGGATAAGACCGCGCTTGGCCGCATACGAGGGAGCACATGGACGTCACCGAAGTAAGGATCTTTCTGGTGAATAACGAGGAGCGGCTCAAAGCGTATGCAACGATAACGATCGACAGCGTCTTCCTGATCAGGGACATGCGCGTAATCAACGGCAACACGGGACTCTTTGTGGCCATGCCGAGCAGGAAAATAAAGGATGGGACGTTTAAGGATATTGCCCATCCGCTCAACAGCGAGACCAGGCAGATGATCGAGACAAAGGTCCTGGCCGCATACGAACGCGAGCTTGCAAATCCCACAAAACGGGAACAGGCCCAGCATACGCACGAAGCGCAGTAATACGAAACATACTACGAGTTTTGCCGATTCTGCATCGCATCAAGAGAGGATAGGCGTATGCCTATCCTTTTGATGTTTATCCGGCACGGCGGGCCCCGTGCGGAATCGGCCTTCGATCGGGGATCGTCTAATGGTAGGACAGAGGCCTTTGAAGCCTTTTATCGGGGTTCGAATCCCTGTCCCCGAACCAACATGTCGAGAATGAGGTTGCCATGGAAGTAGTCAGAGGTCAAGAGATCAAGATCTTTTCCGGAAATGCCAATCCCGCGCTGGCAAAAGAGATCTGCCAGAAGATGAATATCCCGCTCGGGAACGCGGTCGTCGGCATGTTCAGCGACGGCGAAATCAATGTGCAGATCATGGACAATGTGCGCGGCATGGATGTATTCGTGGTGCAGCCCACGTCGAGCCCGGTAAACCGGAACCTCATGGAATTGCTCATCATGATCGACGCGCTCAAGCGGGCCTCGGCCGCGCGGATCACGGCCGTGCTCCCCTACTACGGATACGGCAGACAGGACCGCAAGGTGCAGCCGCGCGTGCCCATCACGTCCAAACTCGTGGCGGATCTGATCACGGCCGCCGGAGCGAACCGGGTGCTCACGATGGACCTGCACGCGGGGCAGATCCAGGGATTTTTCAACATCCCGGTGGACAACCTTTTTGCCGCGTCGGTGCTCCTTGAGTATCTCCGGACGAAAAAGTTTTCCAACCTGACCGTGGTGTCGCCGGACGCAGGCGGTGTGGAGCGCGCACGCGCCTTTGCCAAGAGGCTCAACGCAACGCTCGCGATCATCGACAAGCGGCGGGACAAACCGAACGTGGCCCAGGTCATGAACATTATCGGCGACGTCAAAGGACACGATTGCCTGATCATGGACGACATGGTGGATACCGGGGGCACGTTGACCGAGGGCGCGGCCGCGCTCAAGGCGAACGGCGCAAATAAGATCTTCGCGGCGTGCACGCATGCGGTGCTCTCGGGCCCGGCGATCAAACGGATCAATGATTCCGCGCTCGAGGAGTTGATCACCACGAACACCATCGCCCTCGACAGCAAACAGCAGGAATGCAAAAAGCTGATGGTGCTGTCCGCCGCGCCGCTCCTGGCGGAGTCGATTGTAAGGATTCATGAGGAAACATCGCTCAGTTCGTTGTTCGTTTAGAAATACGGCGGTCTAAACCGCTTAAACCGTTTGAACCGTTTAAACGGATTCATATAAGTCAGTATCGGAGGAGAAATGGAAAAGATAGCATTGACAGCACAGGTAAGAGAAAAGGCGGGCAAGGGAATCGCCAGGGGCCTCAGACGGAACCAAATGGTGCCGGCGGTCCTTTACAGCCACGGCAAATCCACGCCTATTGCGATGGCCCATAAAGAGGTCACGAAAATCCTTAACACGGAAGGCGGAGAGCACGCGCTCATCACGCTGAAGCTTGAGGGAGCACAGAAGGCGGGAGACCGCATGGCGTTGATCAAGGACTACCAGGTCGACCCTATCAGCGGGTCGCTCATGCATGTAGACCTCATGGAAGTGGCCATGAACGAAAAGGTGAAGGTCCAGGTGGCCATTCACTTCACAGGCGCTTCCATAGGCGTCAAGGAAGGCGGCATTCTCCAGACCGGCCAGCGACAGGTTGAGGTCGAATGTCTGCCGAACAAGATCCCTGATGCCATTACTATCGATATCTCGGCGCTCAAGGTGCATGATTCCCTCCACGTCAAGGACATCACGCCGGTGGAAGGCGTAAAAATTCTGACCGACGCGGATACGACGCTGGTGAGTATCCAGCCGCCGATTACTGACGCCAAGCTTGAGGCCATGCTGGCCGCGGCCCCGGCTGCGGAGACCGGCGAACCTGAAGTGGTCAAGAAGGCGGCGAAAGAGGGCGAGGCTGAAGCTGCGGCTCCGGCTGCCAAGGGTGCCGCGGCACCTGCTGCTAAGGGCGCAGCGCCTAAAGAGGCTGCCAAGAAGGAAGCCGCGCCTAAGAAGTAACCGGGAGAACAAGCACCAAGTTCCAAGCGCCAAATCCCAAATAAACTTCAATAACCAAATGACAAGCTCCAGGTGTCTTGAAAATTGGAAATTGGTGTTTGGATCTTATTTGGGATTTGTGATTTGGGGTTTGCTTTAGATGAAGATCATTATCGGTCTCGGCAACCCGGGCAGAAAGTACGAACGAACGCGCCATAATGCCGGCTTCATGGGCGTAGATGAGCTTGCCGGAAACCTGCGCGTTGTTATCGCCCAGGAAAAGCACCACGCCTTGCTTGTCAGGACACGAATAGATTCCTCGGAAGCTATCCTGGCCAAGCCGCAGACGTATATGAACGACAGCGGCAGGGCAGTGGGTGCGATTGTCCGGGATTCGTATGCAAGTATTTCCGATCTTATCGTGGTCCATGACGATCTCGACCTCCAGCTTGGGGCCGTTCGCGTCAAGACCGGGGGCGGGCACGGAGGTCACAACGGTCTTCGCTCCATTATCGAGCATCTCGGGTCTGCGGATTTTATCAGAGTCCGTATCGGGATCGGCAGACCCGCGCCGGGAATGGATTCCGCGGACTATGTTCTGAGCCCCTTCTTGGCTGAAGAACGAAAAGTCGCTTCCGGGGTTATGGCCAAGGCCGCTGAAGCAGTAGCGGCAATTGTCAAGGAAGGCCCGCTCAAGGCCATGAATCTGTATAATCAAAAGTAACGTTCAGATGCCCGGACCTGAAGGATTACTCCGACAGTTCCGGGTTTTTTATTTTAATTTAGCCACGAATTTACACGAATTGGCACGAATTAAAGAACCAAACAAGTAAGAAGTCAAAAATAAAAGGCAATGCATACTGATTTCTTTTTTTCTTTTCCCCTTCGTGAAAATTCGCGTCAATTCGTGGCTGAAAAAAGGAGTTTCAAATGGGTTTCAACTGCGGTATCGTAGGACTTCCGAACGTAGGAAAGTCCACCATCTTCAACGCCCTGACCTCAGCGGGCGCTCAGGCCTCGAACTATCCCTTCACCACCATCGACCCGAACGTGGGCGTGGTGGACATGCCGGACGAACGGCTCGACAAGCTCGCCGAGATCTATAAGCCCAAGAAGGTGACGCCGACGATCATGGAGTTCGTGGATATCGCCGGGCTCGTGAAGGGCGCGGCCCAGGGCGAGGGGCTCGGGAACAAGTTCCTGGCCAACATCCGCGAGGTGGATGCCATCGCGCATGTGGTGCGTTGCTTTGAGGACCCCAATGTGGTGCATGTGGCCGGCAAGGTGGACCCCAAGTCGGACATAGAAGTGATAGAAGCGGAACTCATGCTTGCCGATCTCGATGCGATCGAGAAGCGGCTTTTCAAGGCCGAAAAGATGACCAGGACTGGCGACAAAAAGGCTGTTGAAGAACTGGACTTCATGAAACGGCTCAAGGACATGCTGAGCAAAGGCGAACCGCTTCGCCGCGCCACGCATTCCGAAGAGGAGGCCATATGGCTCAAGAGCTACAGCCTGCTGTCGGCCAAGCCCGTGCTGTACGTTGCGAACGTTGCCGAGGACATGGTAGACAAACCAAACCCATACGTGGATGCCGTTAAGAAGGTCGCCGCCGAAGAGGGCGCAAAGGTCGTGGTCATCTCAGGCCAGGTGGAAGGCGAGATCGCCCAGCTTCCGAAGGACGAGCGCAAGGACTACCTCGCGGGCATGGGGCTCAAAGAGTCCGGTCTCGACAGGATGATCCGCGCGGGCTACGACCTGCTCGGCCTTATCACGTATTTGACCGCCGGTGAAAAGGAAGTGCGGGCCTGGACCATCACCAAAGGCACCAAGGCGCCCCAGGCAGCAGGCAAGATCCACACGGACTTTGAGAAGGGATTCATCCGGGCGGAAGTATTCCACTTTGATGATCTGATGAAGCACAAGACCGAACAGGCCGTGAAGGCGGCAGGTCTGCTGCGTTCAGAAGGCAAGGACTACGTGGTCAAAGACGGCGACATCATGCTGTTCCGGTTTAATGTGTAGTTTCCCGGGTTTTCCTCTGCAATTCGTTTAAGGTCCTCTGTCTTATCTATCGCGCCCATTCCGGGCGCTTTTTCGTTTGTCCCCCGTAAGTCCTATTTTACCAGCTCTCGCTATTGTGACAGCCGGTAAGGCCTCCTGCGCTGGGGTTGCAGGTAGACCCGTTGAAGTTTATCGCATTATTGATCGTTGCGGATGCTGTTGCCGACGATATCGGCGCGGTAAACGAAGTAAAGTGGACCGGTGCGAGCTTTGTCGTGTCATGGCATACCGTACAGGCCCTTCCCTGCTCGTACACATGCCGCTTGTGCTGACCGGAATAGTAGCTATTGTTTTCCGGATTACCGGCCGAGGGACCCAGAACATGACATGCCGAGCACTGGGTGTTCACATCGATTGCGCCCGTCAGCCAATTAGGAGTCTGCCCAGGCGTAGACTGCGGCGGAGTGGCACTGCCTTGCGCTGTTGATTGAGTTCGAGGCCCGCCATGACACGCAACATTGGTGCAGGTGTTTGCAGTCGCATCGAATGCCGCTGCGCCAGCCTTGGCGTTGTAAGTTGTCAGGAATGAAACGAAGACCGATCCCCTGCCGTAGTCATGGTTCGCGGTTCTGGTCCCTCCTCCGTTATGGCAGGTATTGCATACCCCTGTTACCCCGGTCATTAAATTGTGCGTTGTGTGAGAACCTGTCCTATTCGGGGCTGTTGAGCCGGTCGGTGGGCTGCTGTGGCACGATGTGCAATTTGCCAACGTAAGGGGCGATCCGGCAGTGTGACAGGATGAACAGGCCGGCCCCACGCCTCCGGCAAGATTCACTCCATGACACAGTGCGCAGGCGTTTGCAAGATTTCCGGCCGTCATATGGCCTCCGGGCGCTGTCGCGGTAAGTCCGCGCCACTTGGTGGGATGGGCGTAATTCGTGTCATGACATCCCGCTGCTTCACATCCAGTTGGAAGGCTCCCGACAGTCACATTGAAGCGCGGGTTGCTCCCTGCTCCTCCGGCTGAGGGATTCGCATGACATCCCTCGCAGTAAGTAAAGTCTGCCTTAGCAACCGGACCGTGAAGCGAGGGGTCAGTAAACGGTATGGCGTGAGGCACTACGTTGCTGCCGTGACAGAGTGTGCTGTTAAAACATCCGGGCTGGGTACCTGGCGGCACGGGAAGATAGGACGGAGGCGTCCTGTTTAACAGGTGGCAGAGAGCGCATACTGTCGCGTTTGCAACATTAGTACTGGTATGAGTCCGCGCTCCACCTCTCCATGGCTTCGGTGAGTGAGGCGCGGCAACAGTTGCACCGTGGCAGCCCGCGGTATTGAGGCATGTTCGGCTTGCGATTCCTCCGGTGAAGTCTGGGCCATGGCATGACTGGCAGGAAGAGAAGCCCGTCACGTTCGCGGCATCCGGCACGGTCTTCGCGGCATTGCCGTGCGCATCAGGAGATGCCCAGCCCGTAGGATGGCCTGCGGGACCACTTGCATGGCAAGACATCCCGTTGAAGGAAGCAGTATAACAGCTGACGCCGGTAATACCGCCGTGAAGATCAACGCCGTGACAGGTCGTACACAGGCCCGGATTTGTGATGTACGAAGTCCGGTGGTCAACGTACCAGTTCGCGGCGTGCTTGCCGGTATCAGGATTTATGAGCGCGTCTTTATTCGCGCTGCTGCAACCAACAAGCATGAGCGCGCCTACAACGATGACGGCGCCTGCTCGTAAAAAAAACACCGTGATGATTTTTATGATCATAAATCTTGGCATAGACCTGCCTCCGTATTTTTTCAGCTCATAAGGGGAAAAGGCATCCCGATCTTCCGGACAAACTTCGCTGTTTCTTGCTCGAAGACACGGTTTTATTCTGGATAAAAACAGGCGCCCGCATCCCCGAGTCTCTCTGCAAAATTTTATGCGGATGTATAATTAACTCTCCGGTCTCAGTCTTGTCAAGAGTCTTTCGCGGAAGAGAATAAAAAAATGCGCAACAAAATATTATTGCTTTAAAAAAATCTATAATTCATGCAAACACATTAAAGTTGTTCATCAATATCGGGCAGAGATCGACAATGTAATTCTCGATTTTGTAGCGAGAGTAACGACGTTCCTCCACTCGCGCGCAATAACGGCGCAATGGGAATACAGGCGTTCACGCCAGAAAAAATGCAATAACATTGGAAATGTTTTTTTATATGAGGAAGGTAGAAAAATGCGAACAAGCGATCATAGGAAGAGAGACTATCAAATCTTTTTTGGTTTTCTGAGGTGACGCCGATATTTTTTTACAGGAGGTTCCTGAAAGGAAATGACGAGGTCCGGGTTTGTCCCCAGCTCAGCAAGCGCTTCAGTGCTTTCCCATAAGCGGTATCGTGATGAAGCCCCGAGCACTACCGTATAAATAAAACCCTTTCCCGTGTCCAGCGCGCCCACAAAGCAGTGTCGCGCTCTGCGCGTGAACCCGGTCTTTCCGCCCACCATATTGCTTCGGGACCAGAGCAGATTATCGGTATTTTCCAGGAATAGCTCCTTGCCCGCTTTCGTGGTAACGAGCGCTTCTTTCTTTGCAAGAATCTCTTTGATGAGCGGATAGGTAAGGGCTTGTTTCAGGATCACGGCCAGATCGCGGGCTGTGGTGTATTGTTCACCCTTGGGCAGTCCCGAGGCAGTGACAAAATGCGTATCGCAGGCCCCGATTTCTTCCGCTTTATTGTTCATCAATTCAACAAATGCGGCCTCTGACCCGGCTGTTTCTTCCGCCAGGGCCACAGCCGCGGAGTTGATGGATTTCATGAGCGCCAAATGCAGGAGGTCGGCAACCGTCAGTTCATCATTCAGCCGAAGCCCGGGCTTCACCGAGCGGGTCGCTGCGGCAAAGCGGCTCACCGAAACCATTTTCGAGGGATCGAGCCGGTCCAACGCCACCATCGCGGTCACCAGTTTTACCGTGCTGGCAGGTTGGAGCCTGGTTGAGGAGTTTTTTGCGTACAGGACAGTATCGTGATCGTCCATGACAATGCACGCCCTGGCTATTACAACTTGTGGGGAGGATGAAAAGGAAGAAGTCGGTTGCGCCATAAGAAACAACAGCACAACAGAGACAAGGGCGATAAATATTCGTTTCACATAAGCTCCTAATGCCGGAATCAGACAATCAACGCACAGAGAGTATCAGCCCTTGCATAAAATGTCAAATAGTAAATGCCTGCGCGTATTCGAGGACAGTTTTAATGTATCATACGCAAGGGAGAAACAACGTGATGGAAAACACATTTACGTTAATTTTGTAGAAATGGGGCAAGGGCCATGGAATGCTAGTGCAAAGTTCAAAGTGTAAATTGCAAAATACAAAGTGCAGGGTGATGAACGATTATCTGATGAAAAATGTGGTAAAATATCTCAAGAAGAAACCTGGGGATGCACGATCCTATTCTTTACGAAAAAGGGGAAAGAACGATGGACAAGGCAATCGCGAAACAGGCACAGGAATTCGCAAAGCTGTGGGGAGGGTTTCGGGCCGCGCGCGTTCTGCTGACTGCGAACAACTACAATATCTTTGAACACCTGAAAATTGCCAAGACTGCGGGGCAACTGGCTGATATTCTGGAGACGAATTTTCGCGCCACTGAGATACTGCTCGATGCTGTGGCAAGCCTCGGCATGTTAACCAAGCAGGGAAAACGCTACAGGATTACCGCTTTGGCCAAACAGTTCCTGTTGAAGGAGAGCCCCGTGTACCAGGGCGATATGCTGCGCCATGCCGACTCGCTCTGGAAGTCATGGTCCAACCTCGACGTTGTTGTCAAAACAGGCTTGCCGAGCCGATCGGAAAGCCGCGACCATGAGGCCTTCATCAGGGCCATGCATAATAACGCCGTATTTCGCGCTCCCGTGGTCGTGAAAGCCCTTGACCTGCGCAAGGTCAAAACAGCGCTGGATTTGGGCGGCGGGCCAGGCACCTACAGCATGGAACTGGCAAAGCAGGGCATTGCGGTCACGCTTTTTGACGTGCCCTCTACGCTTGATGTCGCGAAGTACTTCATACAAAGGTCAAAGACCAAAACGATCGAGCTCAAGGCAGGGGATTTTCATGCTGATCCGATCGGTAAGGGCTACGACCTCGTACTCCTCAGCCAGGTGTTCCATTCCTACTCCGAAGAAGAAAATTGCGCGCTTCTGGGGAAGGCGCACAATGCGCTGAATCCACGCGGGCAGGTCGCAATCCATGAATTTTTCCTCAAGCCGAACAGGGCCTATCCGCCTGTGGGAGCGCTCTTCTCGGTGAACATGCTTGTGAACACATCGATGGGTCGGTCTTATTCGCCGCAGGAAATGAAGAGGTGGCTTGCAAAAACAGGATTTAGGAATGTCAGGGAAAAACTGATCAATGATACAGTGCTGGTGACAGGGATAAAACAATAAGGGCTGCTCCGGTCAGCCCTTCCTGAGAGAGGTTACAACGAAAGCTCCGTCACCAGCTTTTCACCGACCACTCGAAGCCCCTCCGCACCCTTCACTTCAGTGAGCGAGAGCGGTAACGCGACAACAGGCTTTTCTCCTGCCATCGTTCTAAGTTCCTCGATATACCGCGCCTGTTGTGAACGCATGGCCACAAGGGAAGCGGAATCCGTCTCTTCGATAACTTTATTGATGATCAGTCCATGGATCGGGAGTTGGTAGTCCGTAAGCGTTTTGATTACTCTGCGCGCCTGATTCACCACCAGGGATTCGGGATTTGCAACAACAAGGAATGCCGATTTGTCGTGCATGAACCGGGCTATCTTTTCGGACACCATTACCCATTCATCCATGATTCCGGCGATGGACCGTTTCCCGACAAGCTGTTTGCCGATCTTATCCAATCCCTCATAGATTTTCGCGCCTGCCCGAAGATGCTTCTTGATGCTCTTGGGCATGTTCAGAAGATTGAGGGTCTCGCCCGCGGGCGCCGTGTCCCACACGATCCGGTCATACTCCCCGCTCTCCGCCATATTCACGATGATATCGAGCATGGTCTCTTCCCGCAAAGAGGGCGCAGACCCGATGTAGTCCAGAAGTTGGTGACGTGATTCATTGTCAAGACTCTCTATATCGATCAGAATGGTAAGGATATCGTAAAAATCCTTGCCGAATCGTTTCTTCCAATGGGCCGCGATGGACTCCTGGCTGAGCTCACAGGCATCGAGATTATTGCACACGGACGTAATCGTGTCGCCGATATTCTGTTCAAAGACGTCTGACAAAGAAGGCGTCATGTCTGAAGTAATAAGCAGGGTCCGGTTGCCCTGGTCCGCAAGGCGCGCGGCAATCGCCGCCGAGCAGGTCGTCTTCCCCACCCCGCCCTTGCCGCCGACCAGGAGCACAGGCTTGTGTGTTTTACTATTCGTCATGATTCAAAATCGATTCGCTAATCAAAGCCCGGAACCGCTTTCCGCATTTTCTTAACATTCCCCCTTTGCTTCTTGCTTTCTATGCGACGCTCTTTGGCCGCTCGGGAAGGTTTGGTCTTTCTCCTGGGCTTCGGCTTTTCCGTGGCCCTGCGAATGAGCTCAACAAGGCGCTCTATCGCGTCTTCGCGGTTTCGTTCCTGAGTGCGGAACTGTCTTGCCTCGATGATAAGGATGCCATCCTGGGTGATGCGCCTGCCTGCCAGGCGAATGAGTCTCGTGCGCACATCTCCGGGAAGAGAGGGAGAATTTCCCACATCGTACCGGAGTTGGACAGCCGTAGCAACCTTGTTCACGTTCTGGCCGCCAGGACCCGAGGCGCGGACAAAGCGAAGCTGAATTTCATTTTCGTCGATTGAGATGGAGGGGGTTATGGAAATCATGGCTTAATCCTACACTATTACGAGCAAAGACACAAGAAAGCAGGAGCAAATGCGTCTCTCGCAGAGCTCGCGAAGAGCGCAGAGAGAAGACAAATCTTTGATTGGTGTCTTCTTAGATATCTTGCCTTAAAACCTGAATGTTTTGCCTTTCTCTGCGACCTCTGCGCCTCCGCGAGAGAAGACGTGCCTTCAGCTTTTTCTAATACAGCCTTGAAATCAAAGCAGGCACAGCAGTCTCAACACTCAGTATCCGTTCTCCCATCTGTACGACGGTGAATCCGCAAGCAACAAGCTTCTCGACTTCATAGGGGATAAAGCCCCCTTCAGGACCAATAGCAAGCGTCACTGCGCTCTTAATATCTCGCGGACAAGAAGCAGAGGCAACCGGGTGAGCGACGAGCGAAAGCGAGTCTTTGATGAGGCCGGGCAGCTCATCCTCTACAAAGGGCTTGAATAAGGGCCGGAGCAAAACTTCAGGAAGTACCGTGTCTTTTGCCTGCTCAAGCCCAAGTACCAGTTGCTCTTGCAGAGCATCGCTATCCAGCACCGGGCTCTGCCAGTAACTTTTTTCAACGCGAAAACAGTTGAGCAAAATGATGCGCTTCACACCCATGGCGCTGACGGACCGGAGCACCCGCTTCAATACCTTCGGCCTCGGCAGAGCGAGGATGAGCGTCATCGGAAGCGGAGATGGCGGCGGCTGATCGAGCAACACATCCATTTCCAGGACCGATTCGTTCAGAAGGGTGACGCGACCTGTTCCGATGTTGTTGTTCAGCATCCCCACGCAAAGATCGTCACCTACGGAAGCGCGGTGCACATCGAGGACGTGTGTGAGCCTGCGGCCCTGGAGCCGCGCGTGATTGGTATGGTTAGGAAAATCTTCAGGAAAAAGAAGGATGAGGTTCAGCGGAGCCTCCTGGTATTGCTCCCGCAATCTGGACACGGAGTACGTTGCCGTGAGGGGCGCGTTTCTCAGCGACCCTCTCGACTGCGTGTGATTGGGATCATTGTGTCGGGTTTCATTCTGCTCTACCCGACCTCTCCGGCTTAATGGGTAGATTGAATGGTTCGGGTTTTAAATTTATTCTCGACAATTTTGAACGACTTGAATGCTAATCTACTTTGAATCAAGGTTACTTCATGCTTATAGCTCTGAAGGATATCTCTTACCTCTGAAATGGTTTCGTTACATCTAGCCCCTAAGATGACCTCTCGCAAAACGAAGCTTTCGCTAAATTCTTGAAAATAGTTCCCTGCTTCTTCTGTCTTTAGATAAGGGAATATACGAACCTCATCCTCGTATTCCCATGCCTTGAATTTTGTACTAAGAAGCCTAATCATGAATCCGCGTTTTTCGTCAATTGTACCTTTTTGCAGTACTTTATAAATGTCTTGCGATAGTCTCTTTGTATTGTAAGAAACATGTACGACTGACTCATCAGGAATATCAATGCCTAAACAAATACCGCGATGTTTGTCCGCATAGTGGCTCCACAATACAGGGTTGCTCCAAGACTTACTAAAACAGATGATCCCATGCTCCGAATTAAGGCGCGCCTTCATTTTCCCAAACATGTGTCTGAGCTTACTATCAGACAACTCCAATGACAAGAGCTCAAAGGGGTCATTCAGATCCTGCAACCGAGAAATCTTTATGTGCCTCTTCTTAAGATCATCGATAGCATATATCGCAGGTATGAAATTGTATGCACGCATTGTTTTTAGTCGCCCAACAAGATACTATTTAAACGAGACTATAGCACGAGTTGATTGAATTATCAATGCGTTAGCGAAATAAGGGTTTTAACAATATTATTTTCTAAATCAACTACTCCGAAAATACGGAATAGTCAATTTGTATCTGCGCCAAATTGGACATGGTCCTAATCATTTACTTCTTAAAACGCCTCATACTGCACACGCACGATCGTAAAGACAGCGTCGCCTTTCGGACGTTTCACGACGACTTCGTCTCCTGCCCTTTTTTTCATGAGAGCATGGGCCATGGGCGAGTCCATGCTGATCAAACCCGTGGCTGCGTCGAACTCATCAGGACCCACGATGCGGTAATCGTAGACCGTCCCTTCTTCATCCTCCAGCCGCACCCAGGCGCCGAAGAACACCTGCGAATCATCGTGAGGCCTGCTGTCGACAACGACGATATGCTCCAGCCGGTTTTTCAGGTGATGGATGCGGCTGTCGATCTCGCGCAGCTGTTTCTTGCGGTAAATATATTCCGCGTTTTCCGACCGGTCTCCCTCGGCAGCGGCCGCCGCAAGCGCCGCTGTCACCTCCGGGCGTTTTGTCCGCCAGAGGAATTCGAACTCATCGGAAAGGCGCTTCTTGCCTTCAGGGGTGATGAATTTTGATCCCGGTTTTTGAGGAGTTCTATATCTTGCCATAATTGACAATCTCGTAAAAAGTCTAAAAACGCTCTATTTGTCATTTCGAACAAAAGTGAGAAATCTTGGTGTTCCAAATAAATTGAAAGACCCCTCTCGGAGCCCGCCCCGAGCAAGATTCCTCAGTCACGTTGTTCCTTCGGAATGACACCCGAAGGGTTCGGAGCGACACATTTTGATTTTTTCGAATGTATCATAATTTGTAAATGCGATCTCAGCGGCCTTTGGCGCTGCTTATCGACACTATAAGAGGTTTACCAAATATTGTCAACGTTCCTTTCCGGTACGTCCTGCGCGGTGCTATAATGTATTTAATAGAACATCCTAACGAGAAAGGAGGTGTTAACCATGAAGCGTATCGTACGGAAAATTAAGGAGCTTTGGGCGGCATCCATCTTCGAGAGCGCGGAAACGCTAAAAGACGAGATGGATACGGCCGCAGGTGTCACGGAACGGATGCCCGGAGAAATCGCGCATGCAGAGCCCGGATCGTTCGAGGCAATCAAGAGCGCAGTTCTGGGCCACGGCGAACAAACAATCCTTCCGGACGACTACGAATTTCCGGACAACGATTTATGCTTTGTTGAGGCGTGAATGCTCGCCAAAAGCATCCCTGCTTACGGCAGCCGGATGCACCCATCACCGGAAAAGAGGAGGGGGAGGCATTAGACCATGATGTCCGCCACCACCGTCTCTTTTCCTACCTTGAATCGTTTCCCCTCGTCGATCAAGTGATCGAATTTTACCACGTCTCCCCTGTTCAAGTTTTCAAAAGCCTGGTTGAAGGTTGTTCTGTCCTTATCGAGTCTCGTACACATTCTCCTGCCGCCGGGTCCGCAGATAAAAAATTCCATCTTGCCCTTTGAAACAATCGGTTCGCTCACCACCCGGAACGCGTTGTGGCCGAAAACGTCCGACAGCGAGAGGGCGTCTTTTCTCAGAACAAGATAGGAAAACTTGAGAGAGTCTTTTCTGAGTCCTATCAGCTTGTCTATTTCTTGAATAAGCTCGGGTGGGTCCCAGGCAAGATCTTCGTGGCACCAGTCCTTCGGGTTCTCGAGTGCAGGACACTTCCCTCCCTCAAGGCAAGGAGAATAGACGTGGAAGCCGTGGCTCATCAGTTCGTCTCTGACCACAAGCATTTCGCGCGAGGTCTCCCGCAAAGCCGGTTCAATGATGATGCAGCTCCCGTCATCAGCGAGAAGCTTGTTCAAGAGGCTGGCCAGAAGAGCGGCCCGCTTGACGATCCGCTCCTGATGCCGGGAGAACAGTTCGTTCAGGACATTCGAGAGCAGAATCACATCAAAACGTTCATGAAGCAATCGCTCCGCGTCTTTGATGTCCGCTTGGACAATATGCAGCGTCGCGTCCAATCCCAACCGGTCCTGGAAGGAAACGAAAAAATCATTGGCAGCCCGCAGATTCTCAGCCACCTGGTCCAGGGCCGTGCATTCAAGACGGGGTTTTGATTCTCGCTCTGAAAAAAACTCCATCACCCCGAGCATTGCTGAGCCCGGCCCGGAACCGATATCGAGGATGCGGAGCCGTTCCTTTGATAAGGGTTCGTTGGGATGGAGCGCAAGCTCCTGGAGCGGCACGCGTATTTTTCGGATATTCACCGGTAAAAAGTAGGCGCTGTAAGCTTCGCGCAAACCAACATCCTGAAGATATGCCTGGGGCATGGCATTTCGTTCGCGGGTCAGCAGCCGCGAGAGTCGGGCAACGTTTGCGGCAAGGGATTTCACCCGATCGCTCATCTGTTTTCGTTGTCGGTCCATTGTCTATGACAATTTTATACCATGTTTCATCAAGCAATGTAAACGCCATTTTGAGGCAACCGCGTTGAGAATGACGCGACAAAAGACAATTGACAAAAAATCCTAATGCTGTAAAATTAAAGAACAACAAGAAAAACAACAGAGGAGCGACCCATACCGTCACACACAGATCGCTTTTCACGGTATGGATCCCGAGAACGGTCCTGCGTCCAAAAAATAATTTCATGAATTTGAGCGTCACAAAAAAACTGTCTGTTGTTTTTTGTCTCGGGCTGCTCTGGCTTGCCGGCATCGGTTACCTCCTCTACTCCGATACCACGCTGCGGGAAACATTCCGGGGTCCCGCTGAACCTAATTCCACCCTCCTGAAGATTTCCTACGATAGAATACGCTCCGGCATGAAAGACCTTGAAACCGCCGAGCTTGCCTATGCCCTGTTCGGCGGACCGGGGGACCTTGCCGCCGCTCGCAGCGCTTCGGCTGTGCTTCGCCATGCCGCGGGCGAACTGAAGACGCTCTTCAATGATGACGCTGAACGACTGCGCGATCTGGGACGCATCGAATCTCTCATCGAACAACGGCTCCAGTTCTTCGAGCAGGTGGTCATTGCACGGAGCCGAAGTAATGGGAAAGCCGTCGATGCATTGGTGAAGAACGGCGCCGGCAGGTTGCTTTCGCAGCAGATTGCAACCGCCCTCAGCGGATTCGAACAGGCCGGGCAGAGCGCGAACGCGTACCGTAGCAGTATGCTGTCGCGGCGATTCCGGAACGTGGTCTATCTTATGGCTGCGGGCTTTGCCGGAGCGTTGGCAATCGTGCTGCTGTCCATGGCGATCATCGGACGTGAGTTCACTCATCACCGACGGTTGGGCCATGCCATGCACGACTTGCGGGAACGCCTCCGGGTATTCGCCGAAGGCTTCAAAGATTCCGCGTTGTTCACGCTGAGCCAGGATGGAAAAATCAACCACTGGAATGCGGCAACCGAACGTTTACATGGCTTCCGGTCAAATGAAGTGCAGGGTAAGCATTATTCACTGCTCTTCCCCGAAGAAGACATTCCGCTCGGGAAACCGGAAAACTGTTTGAAGCAGGCGCAGGAAAACGGGCGCTTCGAACACATCGGGTGGAAACTCCGCAGGGACGGTTCCCTATTCCAGGCACACACCGTCATCACGCCGGTCAAGGACCAGGGCGGAGCGTTACGGGGATTTTCCGTGGTGACCCGCGATGTCACGGAGTTGAAACGGGCCGAAGAACTGTTAAAGAAGCTCTCGTTGACGCTGGAACAGACCGCTGACCTGATCTTAATAACCGACCGGCACGGCAAAGTGGAATTTGTGAACAAAGCCGCTCAAGAAGTGACCGGCTTTACGCGGGAGGAGTTCGTCGCCGGAGGCATTGATCTGCTTCAGGTCAAGCAGCAGGACGTGAAGCAATACCAGCAGTTATGGAACACGGTGCTCTCGGGACGAACGTTTCAGGCGGAGCTGACCGGCGTCAGCAAGAACGGAGAACTGATCCATATCGACGAGGTGGTCACGCCGATCAAAGATGAAACCGGAAAGGTTTCTCACGCCGTCTTTACGGGGACCGATATTACGCCGATCAAGCTCATGCGGAACAAGCTTGATTTCCTCGCGTCGTACGATGCCTTGACCGGGCTCCCGAACCGCGACCTGTTTACCGACCGGCTGAACCGGGACATGGCCCACATCAACCCTGCCCGGGGAGCTGTTGCGGTCCTGGCTATCGACATCGACCGCTTCAAATACATCAACGAAATTTACGGGCTTGAGGCGGGCAATAAGGTCTTGAAGCAGGTCGCGGAAAGCCTCTCGGTTTCGGTGAGCAAGGGCGACACCGTAGGGCGGATGGGGAGCGATGAGTTCGGTATCGTGCTCCACGACATCAAACGTCCCGCGGACGTGGTCCTATTCGTAAAAATGATCATGAAGAACGTGCCGCAGATCATCATGTCCGGAGGCGAGGAAATTTCCGTGACCCTTGCCGCGGGCATCGCCGTACACCCCACCGACGGGCGGGACGCGCTCATGCTCATGAAAAACGCCGACACCGCGCTGTCGAAAGCAAAGGCCCTGGGAAGAAACCGCTACCAGTTTTACACGCCGGATATGAATGTCGGCATCACCGAGCTTGTGTTCATGGAACGGCGCCTATCCGATGCGCTTAAAAACAAGGAGTATGTCCTGTCCTTCCAGCCCTACTGCTACCTGTCCACGCGCAAGGTCGCGGGCGCCGAGGCGCTGCTCAAATGGAATAATGAAGAATTCGGCCAGGTCTCTCCGTCAAAGTTCATCCCCATGCTCGAGGAAACGGGCATGATCATCGACGTCGGAAAGTGGGTGCTCACCACTGCATGCAGGCAGATCAAGGAGTGGACGAACGGGAAAGCATCCATGCCTGTTTCAGTAAACCTTTCACCGAACCAGTTCAGGCATGAGCACCTGGTGGAAACCGTGGACCGGGCGATCCGGGAGACCGGCATTGACCCGCACCGTCTTATCCTTGAGGTGACGGAGAGCACGTTCATGAAAAATCAGGAATTCGCCGTCTCGGTGCTCAAGCGGCTCAAGGATCTCGGAGTATACATCGCTATCGATGATTTCGGCACCGGCTACTCGTCCCTGAGCTACCTCAAAAAATTCCCCGCGGACTTCGTGAAGATAGACCAGTCCTTCGTCAAGGACGTCGCCACCGACCCCGATACCACGTCGCTCGTCACCGCCATCATTACCATGGCCCACAGTCTGAACCTTAAGGCCATCGCCGAAGGAGTCGAAACCGAGGAGCAGTGGAATATCCTGAGGCTTCTCAAGTGTGACATGGGGCAGGGCTTCTACTTCAGCCCGGCCCTTTCACCGAAGGACTTTGAAAAGCTAATGGCCTGAGCCGTGTATATCACTTTTCCCCTTGCGTTTCCCTAACACCCTCGCTTATTAACAGTCTCAAGATAGAATTGGCATAACAGACGCCTACCTACTGTTTGTCATCCCCGAATGACTCTATCGGAGATATGGTTTTTCAATGAACAAAACCCAGATTCCCGCTCAGAGCCTGCCCAGCATGATTTAAGCAGGGGCGGGAACGACGGAATTTTGGATTAGCGGTACTTTTTCAAAATACCGGCAGCCCACGGCACCATCGCTCGATCGCCTCTCTCATCTCGACCGGTTTTTCGGTCGGTATCCAATGATGGGAGTCGAGCACCACGGTCTCGCAATTTCCAAGGGACTCGCAAAGCCTGCTGGCTATTGCAGGATCGCTGAATACTTTCCCGGTTGAAAACAACAGCAAAACCTTCATCGTGAGGCCCTCAAGGGATGGAAGCGGGCGGAGAAGTTCCCGGAGGCTCTGTACATATGCCGCAGTCGGCATGAAGCGCAGATCGAGACCGAGCGAGGCATAGCGTTTCACGAGCGCTTCCGGCGTACCCGCTGATGCCATAAAGGCTCTCGTTTCGAGATCGAGCTGTTGGAGATCCAGAAGCGGGAAATGCCGGCGGTAGAGGCCGAGGCGATTCAGCAGATGGATGAGAAAGATTGCCGATGGAAGCAGCTTTTTAACACACTGGACTTTCTTAAGCACACCGGAAAAAGACTGGGGAAAAAGCGGTTCGATCAGGACCAGGCCTGCTGTTTTCTCGGGGTAGCGGGCAGCGAACCGGACCGCCAAGTTTGCGCCCAAGCAGTGGCCGACCAGCACCGCCCGCGCATAGCCTTCCCGGTCGAGGATGTCGGCAAGGTCTTCGCACCACGCCTCCATGGTAATTCGTTCGCGATGGATCGATCGGCCGTTGCCGCGCAGATCAAGCCGCAGCAGGTCCCAGGAATCCCCGAGACTGGTCTGCTCAACGAACTCGGACCAGCGCGTCATGTTGCTCGCCATGCCGTGGATCAGGACCATGACTCGTCGCGGCGTTTCTCCCCGCGCTATGCGGTACGAGATTTCCGCGCCGTCATGGGTTGTCAGAACACGGAATCGTTCCATGCTTGCGTAAAGGCCGTCTGCTTATTCAACAATCGTAACAGCCACTCTGCTCCCCTGCATGACGATCTTGTTCGCGACGGTCCCCATGAGAAATAGTTTTCCCTCGGAGTTATTGCGCCGTCCCAGCACGATCGTCTGATACCCGAAGTCCTTTGCTTCCTCAAGAAGACTCTCAGCCGCATCCGTGGAGTCGGAGATGAATTTCGTCTTGATCTGCGCAGCCTGCATGCCCTTCTCGACCAGCACCCGGACACTTTTCTGAAACACGGGCTCCATCATGGCCTTTCGGCCGCCCAGCCACGTGTCCACGACTTTCCGCCGCTCTTTTTTTTCTTCCTCGGACAAAATATGCCCTTCATCCCAGAAAATGGCCGGAAGGTTCGGCAGCACATACACAAGCCCGACCTCCAGGTCTTTTATGCCAGCGAACTGCTGCGCGACATACTCCACCGCCTTCATTGCGCTCGGTGAGTCATCGATTGCTACAAGTACTTTTCTCATGTATTCCCTCCAAAAGAGATATAGTTAATCCGCAATTTTGATGATCCCGTAAAAAGTCCGAAAACGCTCTTTTTTGTCATTTCGAGCGAAGCGAGAAATCTTGGTTTTCCCGGAGGTTGAAAGACCCCTCTCGGAGCCTGCCCCGAGCAAGATTCCTCAGTCGCTTCGCTTCTTCGGAATGACACATGAGGGGTTCGGGGTGACACCTTTTTACTTTTTACGAATCCATCAATTCTAAAAACCGTCGCTTCCCTGGATCGCCCGCACGAACTGCTCGGCAACCCGGCCGTTCCTGCCCCCTGCGCCGAAAGCCCACTGCAACGCCATCCGTTTGAGCTTGTCCTGGTCCATGTGCACGCCGTACTTCGCGGCATAGGAAACGACAATCTCGAGATAGGTATCCTGGGAAAAGTGATAAAACCCCAGGCGCAGCCCGAAGCGGTCCACGAGCGAGACTTTCTCCTCGACGGTGTCCGAGGGCCGTATGTCGTCGCTGTCGTTGTCCGAGAATTTCGTGGGGATGAGGTGTTTCCGGTTCGATGTGGCATAAAACAAGACGTTTTCCGGTATTTCCTCAAGCCCGCCGTCCATGATCGTCTTCATTTCCTTGTAATCGGTCTGGTTCTCCTCGAAGGAGAGGTCGTCGATGAACAGGATGAAACAGTGCGGCTTGCTTCGCGCGATGACGGCATACAGCTCCTGGATCGTAAGAATATCGTGTTTATAAATCTGGACCATTTTGAGCGATGTGCCGTCGAAGACCGTCAAGAGGGCCTTCAGGAGCGATGACTTACCCGTGCCGCGCTCTCCCCAGAGCAGCACGTTGTTTGATTTCCTGCCCTCGATGAAATTTTTTGTATTACGCACCACCTGCTTTTTTATGGACTCAATGCCGATGAGGTCGTCCTGGTCGATTTGAACCGGGCGCTTGATCGGTTTCATTCTTCTCCGAGTGCCGTCCCAGAGAAAGGCCTGGTATTTGTCGAACGACGGTGACTCCGGCCCCACATCCACAAAGCGGTCGAGCAGCTTATCGAGTTTTACTAAAAGGTGTCCGATCTTCGGTCTTTCCATACTGGTTGTCGCCGTTCTTTTTTATCTAGAAAAAAAATCGGCCGCTCACATCTCCCGTGATTATCGGCCGACCCCTTATTTCGCCTTCACCGGTTCGTAGGTGCAGAAAGGCTCGGCCGCGAGGTAGTCGCCGGAGATGGCGAACGCCCGCGCGCGGCACCCGCCGCAGACTTTACGGTACTCGCAGATGCCGCACTTGCCGTGGTAGTGGTCCAGGTCGCGCATCTCCTGAAAGAGCTGCGACGTGTTCCATATCTTAGAGAACGGTTCTTTCTTGATGTCGCCGGCCTCTTCTTCGAGAAATCCGCAGATCTGCACCTTGCCCACGTGGGATATGAACGCGAAGCTCTGGCCGCCCATGCAGCCCTTGGTCATGGCATCGAACCCGTGTGACTCAGGGGTGACGGTCTTGCCTTTCTTCTTTTCACCCTGCCGGAAAATGCGGTAGTAGTGCGGCGCGCAGGTGGGTTTAAACTGGATCGGCGCTTTGTCGCGCATCTCATAGAACCACTGAAGCGTTTTCTCGTACTCGTCAGGCGGGATCTCCTGGTCCGCCAGGTCCTTGCCGCGGCCGGTCGGAACAAGCAGGAAGGGATGATACGCCACGGCGCCCAGCTTGATCACCATCTCAAGGAGTTGCGGCAAGTCCTTCACGTTGTGCTTCGTGACCGTGGTATTGACCTGGAACTCCATGCCGACCTTTTTAAAGTTCTCGATGGCCTTCATCACGCCTTCGAATGCGCCTTCCACTCGGCGGAAGGCATTATGGCTCTCGGCGGTCAGGCCGTCGATCGAGAGCGATACGCGCATGATGCCCGAATCTTTCATTTTCTGCGCGAGTTCCTCGGTTACCAGAAGGCCGCAGGGCGCCATGACCATGCGAAGCCCCAGTTTCGTGCCGTACGCGGCAATGTCGTAGATGTCGGGGCGCATCATGGGCTCGCCGCCGGTAAGGATGATGATGGGTTCGCTGAAGGATTTTATGTCGTCGAGGACTCGGTAGCATTCTTCGGTGGTCAGTTCGCCTTCGTACGGTCCATAGCGCGCCGCGGCACGGCAGTGGACGCAGTTCAGAATGCAGCTCCTGGTCACCTCCCAAGCGATCAGCCTCGGGAGATATTTTTTCCCCTGGGCCGTGCCCCCGGGATGGCCCTGTCCGTGCGGTGTTTTGGCTGCATGGGGATGGGACATGAAAACTCCTTTATTGCAGACTGACAAAGTTCAAAATCCAAAGTTCAAATGAAGTCCAAAGCAGTTGACCTTTTTGACATTCAATATTGTTCTTTGAACTTTAAGTTTTGACATTTGAACTTGCTGAACTATATTAACCAAACAGGCGGGAATAGTAAAGACCAATTTCAGGCGCAAACACGGTTCCTCCCCTGCTCTTTAGCGCGGTAAAGCGCCGCATCAGCCCGGCGGATCAGCTCTTCATGGTCGTCTTTCAAAGAAGGTTCCCAGGTGCTGACGCCGATACTGACGGTCACCGCAAGACGGTTCCCGCCATGTTCGAACGCGGCCCCATCCACGAGATACCTCACCCGCTCGGCAAGCACAAGCGCCCCGGCCTGTTCCGTGCCCGTTGCGATCACACAGAACTCCTCTCCTCCGTATCGCGCGATCAGGTCTGTTTCACGGAGCTTCCACTTGATGAGCCCGGTTACTCCGGAGAGCACTGCGTCACCCGTCTGGTGTCCGTACGTGTCGTTCACCTTCTTAAAATGGTCTATGTCTATCATCAGCAGGGACACGGGGGGGCCGTAACGTCCCACCCGCTTCACCTCCTGCCTGAGCCTATCCATGAAATAGCGCCGGTTGTACACCTGCGTAAGAGCGTCGATAATGGAAATTTCCACGAGTTCCTTATTCAGCGCGGAAAGGCGGGAATTCGCCCGGGTGAGTTCTTCGGTTCGCTCCTCCACTTTTTTTTCGAGCGAAAGATTCATATCGCTGAGCCTTTTGTACAGGTCGGCGTTTTCAATCGCCACGGCCGCCTGGCCCGCAAGGGCGGGAAGCAGCGCTTCATCATCCGCATCGAACAGGCCTGATTTCTTATTCAGCACCTGCACAGCGCCGATAATTTCTCCCTGCCTGTCCGTCATGGGTACGCAAAGGATGCTCCGTGTGCGAAATCCGGTCCGCAAGTCAAATTCCGGGTTGAACCGCGCGTCCTGGTACGCATCGGGAATATTGATGCTCTCCCCCATGATCCCGACCATGCCGGCAATCCCGACGCCAAGGGGAAAACGAATTTCCGTAACGTCCACACCCTGGGCGATCTTTGCCCACATCTCATGCTTTTCCCTGTCGATCAAAAAGAGAGAGCTGCGCTCCGCATCCATGGCGGCCGTCGTCTCCTCAATGATCATGGACAGCAGCTTGTCGAGATCTCGTTCAGCCGCAAGCCGCTGGCCCACTTTGAGGAGGATCGCAAGGCGCTCCGGTTTTATGTGTGGATTGAACTCTGTCATAGCATCACGTCAAGGGAGTGAATAGTTTTTTTAAATCTGAAAAGTCATGGATGATATAGTCCGGCGAAAGTGCCCTCAACTCCGTTACTGAGCGAAAGCCATAGGTTACGCAGCAGGTGATGATTCCGGCTGCCTTGCCTGCCCGAATATCGGTAGTGCCGTCTCCTACGATCAGGGTGTGTTCTTTCGGCGCCTTGAACTCGGACATGATCTTCAGGAGCGCATCCGGAGCAGGTTTGAGCGGCAGCCCGAAATCCGCTCCGATGACCCGCTTGAAATACCGGCCGATAGTGAGGCGATCCATCAAGGGGCCGACAAATTCCATGGTCTTGTTGCTGATCACCGCCATAGGCAGGGCCTGAAAATATTCAAGCGTCTCCCTGACCGACGGGTAGAGCGCGGAGCGGACCACAAGATTCCGCCGGTGGTGTTCTTTGTAAATACCGATGGCCTCTTTTAGATGCGCCCTCCGTCCGCCGAGAGAACGCTCCATCAGCGCTTCGACTCCGTCTCCCACGTATTGCCTGACGGCATCTAAGGAGAGGGGGTCATGCCCCAGACACGCCAACGTGTGGTTTACGGATGAGGCTATGTCCTCAAGCGTGTTCACGAGCGTACCGTCGAGGTCGAATAAAAGAAGGCTGATAGGTTTCATGGTAGATACCGAAAGCATGAAATAGTAGCGCTTAAGAGATGTCCGTTATTCCCAGGTACTTCATAGGATTGCTTGATGCGAACTGGAAGGCGCGTTCCTGAGGCACGCCGAGCGCAAGCAGATTTTTCACGCCGTCTGCCAGGGCAATACCGCTTCCCAGCAGGATTCCGCCGGCGCCGCGGATAGGCCCTTTCCCCCAGCCTGATCCCTTGATCGAGTCGGAGATCAGGAGGATTTTATCCGGCGATTTCATGTCAAAAAGCATCTTGAGGCTTTGTGCGTGAAGATGCGCCATATCGGCGATCACCTCTACATAGACGTCCTCGTCCATAAGCCCGAATCCCGCAAGGCCGGGTTCGCGGTGATGGAAACCGCGCATGGCGTTGAATACGTGCGTAATGCCCGTGGCCCCGGCGCGCTTCCCCTCTTCCGCCTGGTCAAACGTCGCATCGCTGTGGCCCATATGCACCAGAAAGCCCTTTTCTTTGCAAAGCTCGATCACCCGGAGCGCGCCGGGCAATTCAGGGGCGATGGTGATTATCTTGACGAGGTCTTCAAAGTCTTCAACAAGCCGCGTGAGCAACTCCGGGGAAGGTTCTATAAAGTTTTTCCCGTCCAGGGCGCCCGCACGCGACGGATTCAGGAACGGTCCTTCAAGATGCACCCCGATGATCCTTGCTCCCGCGCGTTGAGCATTCATCGCGCGCTTCACCGTGTCCATGTTCTCTCGCATATCTTCGATAGAACCGGGGTAGATGGTCGGCAGAAGGGCGGACGTTCCCCGCTTGCCGTGGATGTCGGCAACATGGAGAATATCGTCCTGTCGCCGTGTGCGCGTATCGTAGTTTTCCGCGCCGTGTACGTGAATATCAATGAGATACGTGTTGGTCTTGACCGTGTATGCCATGAGGACCTCACTTCAAATCATAGGTATCTACTTTACTCAACCAGGCACAATATGTGGCGTCTCTCTGAAACACCAGATCCCCCCTGCTTCACGCATGCTGGGGCAAGCTTTTAAAACCGCGGGAATGACATGCTATCTATTTGTCATCCCCGAGTGCTTCTATCGGGGATATGATTTCAAGATGTTGGGGATAGCTGAGTCGATTGGATTACGTTATCTTCCCCCGTCGCGAAAAAAACTCGCTCAAGGCAAGCCGCACCACCGCGCCCCGGTCCCAGGGCTGCTTCAACTCGCTGGTGAGCTCAACAGCCGCCTCGTCAAGCGCGTCGAGGTGCTCATCCTCGAGCAGCAACGTAACCTCCACGAGTCCGTGATGCTCATGGCCCTCATGCCCCTGACCGTGGTGTCCGTGGTCGTGATGTTTGTGAGAAGAATCGTGCTTGTTGCCCATAAAAACACCTCGCAAAATCGCAGAGCGCATGGGGCGAGGAGCCCCCATCGCCTTGTGTCTTATGCTCTCTGCCTAGAAGAGCATCTTCATCATCACCGGCATCGTAAAAAACAGCGCTACGGTCGAGGCCGCAATACACATTGCGGTAAGCGGCACGTCCAGCTCGAATTCGTCCGCGATCACGAGCGAGATCACCATCACCGGCATACCCCCTTCGATGGTGAGCGCCTTGAGCGTTTCTCCCGTGAGGCCGAACCGCGAGCCGATCCACCAAGCCAGGACCGGGGCAAACAAGAGCTTAAGCGCAAGCGCGGGAATAATGAGCGCCAGGCGCTTCACATCCTGAAAATCGAGCGCCAGCCCAACCGTAAATATCATGATCGGGATCACGGCCTTGCCCATAAGCGCCGTGGTATCCAGCACCAGACGGGGTACCGTCATTCCCGTAACGTGGACCACGATACCTGCTGCCGCGCCCCAAAGCGGCGGGAGCAACAGCACCCTCTTGAGCGATGAGGCAAGCGATACGCTTTTGCCGCTCCCATATCGAGAAGCAATCAACACGCCGATGGTAAGCAAAAGCGGCGTTGACGCAAACTGGTCATACAGGATCGCCACGTACCCATGCTCCGCGCCGAACATCTCGGTGATGATCGGCAGACCGAGAAAGGTCACGTTCCCGAAAGCAGCTGCGAACAACATGACCCCGAAGGCAGGACGCGGTATATTCTTAAACCAAGGAAGCAGCGTATACGCGGCATATCCCATTGCCAGGCCCGCGACAATGATCATGCCGCCCGTCAGCGGGATTACAATAAAACTCGAATCAAATTGAGCGGCAACCACGAGACCGAACGCCAGCGCGGGCAAAAAAACATTGAGCACGGTCACGCTCAGCACATGCCGCACCCGGTGGCGATCAAGCCCTCCAGGGTCGAAAAACCGCCATGCATACCCGGCCGCGATGATAATTCCGAATGAGAACAGAACCTTGTTAATAGCCGCTCCTTCTATACATTATACCAGTTCATCCATCAACGTCAAACCGCAAATCCCTTTTTTTAGCAGCTTCTGGGCGGGAGATCGGCATATCCGCGGTTTGTGATATTTTATGTTTTGACAAACTCCTGACGGTTGCCTATAATGAGTGCGCGCTTGAGAATTCACCCTAGGGGCGCATATATTCCATCGAACGGAGGAAAAATAATGTATTTTCAACTATGGATCAGCTTAATCGTGGCGCTTATCATGGCAGGAGGTCTCTGTGGTATTTTTTACCTCATCATTAAACAAAATGCGACCCTCGGAACAAAAGCCATCCAATTTTTAGCAATTCTCTTTGTGGTCCCGCTGCTCATCATTCTCGGCATATACGACAAGATCGAACGAGGGACCATCAGCACGCTTCTCGGCGTGGTCGTCGGGTATGCGCTGTCCGGGCAGTGGAAAGAGTCATAAAGACACCGGTACATACACAAAATATCGCATGGAGGCAGGCCGTTTTGGCCTGCCTTTTTTTATTATGACCGGGCGCTGTCCATCTTGTCCTTCGGAATAAACGGGATCGTCAGTATTCCGGGGATCGTCATGAAACACACCGTAACGAAAAACAGCTTGTACCCAATTGCCTGCTGGAGCCAACCGCTCACAAACCCCGGCAGCATCATGCCGAGTGCCATGATCCCCGTTGAAATCGCATAGTGGGACGTCTTATAGTTCCCGTTTGCCGAATACATGAGATAGACCGTGAACACGGTGAACCCCAACCCGTATCCGAACTGTTCCAACGCCACGAGAGGGTAGACCCATCCGATCGAAGGTTGCTGATACGCCATGTACACAAAGAAGAGGTCCGGCAAATGCATGGCAATAACCATGGGCCAGACACACCGCTTGAATCCGAACCGTGATATGAGCCACCCCCCGAGGACACCGCCGAATACGAGGGAGAGGACACCCACCGTACCGTAAACCAGGCCGACATCCTGGGTCGAAAGCCCCAGCCCCCCGACAGACGGCTTATCCAGAAGAAAGGGAGTTACCAGCTTCAGAAGCATTGCCTCGCCCAGGCGGTAAAAGAGGATAAAGGCGAGCATGACACCGATTTTATGCTGCCCGAAATACGATCGGATGATTTCAAGAAATGACGCTTCATCGGTCGTGCTTTTGAAAGTGTGTTCGCTGTCCGCCACCGGGAACGGAAGCATGAACTTGTGATACACACAGGCGCCCGCAAAGATCAGACCGGAGACTGTCAACATCGTTGACCAGCTCCAGGCGATATTGTTGCTCGATGATTCAAGAATGCCTGCGAGGTATACAAGGAAACCTGAGCCGAAAATCATGGCCAGCCGGTAAAAGGCGGCCCGCAATCCCACAAAAAGCGCCTGCTCCGTTTCCGTAAGCGCAAGCATATAAAATCCGTCCGTGGCAATATCATACGTTGCCGAGATAAAAGCGGCAGCGCAGAACCCGGCAAGAGACAGGAAGAAGAACGATTCAGCCCTGAGCGAGAAAGCAATCACGAACATGCATAAGCTCATGGCCGCCTGCGTGGTCAAGATCCAGGTGCGTTTGGTGGAGTAAACATCCACAAACGGGCCCCAGAACATTTTGATCACCCACGGTAAATAAAGCCAACTGGTCCAGAAAGCGATATGCGCGTTGTCGATCCCCATGCGTTTATAGAGAATGACCGAGACCGTGTTAATGAGCACGTAGGGCAGTCCCTCGGCAAAGTAAAGGGTGGGAAGAAAGATCCAGGGATTGCGGGAGGCACGACGATTTCTCATGTGCAAAAGAGTAGCAGATTAACGGACAAACATCCAGGAAAAAAGGCGGAGAAAACATCTCTGCTTTTCTCCTGTGGCAATTTCGAAGTTTGACCCCGTACGGTCCATTGGCGTCAAAATCAAGGGAAACGACTTGTCCCTAAACGTTCTTAACTATATTTATTCGTTCCTTCTCATCATGCTATTGACTTTATTGTATCGACAGTGATATGGTGACTCGCAGTCCTTTTCTGCCAGCGGATATCCGAACGTGTGACTCACGGTATTACTATCACAAAAACTATTGAGCCGCTTTCGAAACCCTATGAGACATAAAGCAATAGCCCTTTACTCAGGAGGTCTGGACAGCACCCTTGCCATCCTTCTGATGCAGCGGCAAAACATAGAAGTTCAAGCCGTTACCTTTTTAACCAATTTCGGCTGCGATGCCGGCGACACCTCGTCATGCTCTAAAAACCCGGCCCCGGCCGCAGCCCAATTCGGATTTAAACTCAAACTCTGCCACCTCGGCGAAAAATTCACTCAGATCGTCAAGAAGCCGCGCTTCGGCCACGGCAAGAACATGAACCCGTGCATCGATTGCCGAATTCTCATGCTGCGTGAAGCAGGAGACTTGATGAAGATGATTGGCGCGGACTTTGTTATCACTGGTGAAGTGCTGGGACAGCGCCCCATGTCGCAGCGCAGAGATACCTTCCCTGTCATAGACCGCGAAAGCGGGCTGAAAGGCCGCATCGTGCGGCCGCTCTCGGCCAAGCTGCTGCCGATAACAATTCCGGAGGAACAGGGCATCCTTCAGCGCGAGAAACTTCTTGGTCTAAACGGGCGAACGAGAAAACCCCAGATGGCCCTTGCCCGCGAGCTCGGCTTGACCGACTACCCCACGCCGGCAGGCGGCTGCCTGCTGACTGATCCTATATATTCGCGCCGACTGCAGGACCTGCTCCGCGCTGTTCCCGATCCCGATGCCGAGGAGCTCAGTCTTCTTCGGTTAGGTCGGCATTTCCGCATGTCGAAAAAATGCAAGATTATTGTTGCCCGGAATGAACTGGAAAATAATCGCATCGCACAGGTAAAAAAGTCAGAGGATATCCTCATGTATGCAGTAAATGCGGGCAGTCCTTTTGTTCTTCTTCGGGGATCAGATGCCGGGGAGTTTATTGAAATCGGCGCAGCGCTTTGCGCACGTTACTCGGATGCGAAACATCTTCCTGAAGTGACCGTCTGCATTGCTGAGGGAAAACGCGAACGGACCCTGAAAGTAAAGCCGGCAGATGAATCTATGATAGAAAAATACAGGGTGCGATGAACTGTCAAAGCAAAAAAATGCCGTCCTTTACCTCACTTTCATCCCGAGCGCCCGCTCCTCCTGTCACAACTTCCTTACCTAATAATTTTTGATCGCAAATCGACCGAAGAACCAGGCGGCCCTCTTGCCTTCGTCTTCCTCGGAACCAACAGTTACAATCATAAGCACCGGACTCGTGCAAGCCTGTCCCGTTCACCTTAGCTTCATGCTACTTTATTCTTAAATCACACCAAAATAATCCTGATTTAAAAATCCTGTGCTATAATTTAAAACATAAGCAACATCGTTTGTACGACACCCGGGAAGAACAGTCGGCCTCCGGGCGAGATACATTCTATGAGTACGGAACGATCAATACTGAAGGCAACAACACTAGGCTCGGCATTCGCGATCCTGGTCCTCTCCGGTTGTGCAGTAGGGCCGGACTACCGGCCCCCGGAAGCGCCGAGCGTGAAGACCTATACCGCAGAAGGGTTGCCTGCGGAAACAGCCAGGGCTCGGGGAACAGCTGGTACGGTCCAACGGTTCAACGCTGGAAGGGATATCCCGGCGGAATGGTGGGCCCTGTTTCAATCGGACCAGCTCGACCAGGTAATCCGCGAGGCCCTTCACAACAATCCTACGCTTGCCGCGGCGCAGGCTACGCTGCGGCAGGCCCGAGAAAACCTGAAGGCCGTGGCGGGAAGCGCGCTCTTTCCGAGCGTGAATGCAAACGCATCAGCAACGCGGCAGAAGATATCCGGCGCGGCTTTTGGGCAGCCGGACAACAATTTCAGCCCCTTTACCCTCTATAACGCTTCGGTCCAGGTTTCGTACCCCCTCGATTTTTTCGGAGGAGCCCGGCGCGAACTGGAAGCTTTGAAATCCCAAGTTGATTTTCAAGCGTTCCAACTAGAAGCCGCTTATCTTACAATATCGGCTAATATCGTGACTACGGCAATACGGGAAGCGTCGTTGCGGGCCCAGCTCAGGGCCATGGAGGAGATCACTGTATCGGAAGAAAAGCAGCTTGCGCTCGTCGAGCGCCAGTTTCAACTCGGCGCGGTCTCCCGACCGGACGTACTTGCCCAACGCGCCCAGCTCGGACAAACGCGGGCCCAGGTCCCGCCGTTGGAAAAAGCGCTTTTCCAAACCCGTCACCAGCTTGCGGTCCTGGCCGGAAAGATGCCGGGTGATTCAGGAACAGTGCCGACGTTCGAGCTCGACATGCTGCGTTTGCCGGAGGACCTGCCCGTGAGCCTGCCGTCTACGTTCGTACGCCAGCGTCCGGATATCCGGGCGAGCGAATCGCTGCTGCATGCGGCAAACGCACAGATCGGCGTGGCAGCGGCAAACATGCTTCCCCAGATCAACTTGAACGCAAGCTATGGTTCGGAGGCAGTGCGGACCGGGGCGCTCTTTTCATCAGGTTCCGGCGTCTGGAGCCTCGGCGCAGGCCTGACGCAGCCGATTTTTCATGGGGGTGAATTGACCGCGCGAAAGCGCGCTGCCGTGGCAGCGTACGATCAGGCCGCGGCGCAGTACCGGGCCGAGGTGCTGCAGGCCTTCCAGAATGTGGCTGATGTCTTGCGCGCGCTGGATGCCGATGCCAGGGCATTGAAGGCTGAATCAGAGGCCTCGGACGCGGCGGAGGAATCCTACGAGCTGACACAGAAGCAGTTCTCCCTCGGCGCGGTAAACTACCTTTCGCTCTTGAATGCGCAGCGCCAGTACCAGCAGACAAGGATCAGCCTGGTCCAGGCCCAGGCGGCTCGGTATGCCGATACCGTAGCGCTGTTCCAGTCGCTCGGCGGCGGATGGTGGAATCGCACCGAGAATTCAGGCGCGAAAACAGTCTCAAAGAAGAATTGACGGGCATAGTACTCCTGCAAGCAAGGAGATGACCTTATGAAAAAAAGAATGCTGATCATGGTAGCTGTTGTCATAGTCGTCTTCGGAAGCATCTTCGGCGTGAAAGCAGTCAAGGCCAAGATGACGCAAAAATACATGTCTTTTAAGCAGCCGCCTGCGACAATAACGGCGCTGAAAGCAACGTTCCAGCCATGGCAGCCGCAGCTCAAAGCAGTGGGGTCTTTGCGGGCCTACCGCGGCGTGGACGTAACAAGCGAGATAGCGGGCCTGGTACGCGAGGTGAAGTTCAGATCAGGACAGCAGGTCGACGAAGGACAGGTGCTGGTGCTGTTGAATGCCGATGCGGACATTGCTCAACTCCACGCGCTGGAGGCGGCGGCTAACCTGGCGCGAACAACTTTGGAGCGGGACAAAAAACAGTTTGCGGTGCAGACCGTAAGCCAGGCAACGGTCGATGCCGAGGAGGCGGACCTCAGTAGCAAGAACGCCCAGGTGGAACAGCAGCGGGCGCTGGTCGATAAAAAGACCATCCGAGCGCCTTTTTCAGGACGTCTCGGCATCAGCACGATCAATCCCGGGCAATATATGAATCCCGGGGACAAGATCGTGACCTTGCAGGAACTCAATCCCCTGTACGTTGATTTTTATCTGCCGCAACAGGAGCTCGCGCGCGCGGCAAACGGACAGGCCGTATCGATAACCACGGACTCTTTTCCCGGCCGCGTCTTTCAAGGAAAAATTAAGGCCATCAATCCGAAGGTCGATCCGGACACGCGAAACTTTCAGGCAGAGGCCTTGATAAGCAATACCGGGGGAGTCCTGCTGCCCGGGATGTATGCTACGGTCGATGTCCGTGCAGGCTCGGTCCAGCGCTATCTGACGGTGCCGCAGACCGCGATCACCTATAACCCCTACGGAAACACGGTCTTTATCGTAAAAGAACAGGGGACCGGTCCGGACAACAAAGCGCAGTTGATCGCGCAACAGGTCTTCGTTACGGTCGGTCCCACGCGCGGCGACCAGGTAGCTGTCCTGAGCGGCGTGCAGGACGGAGATACCGTGGTCACGAGCGGTCAGTTGAAACTGAGAAACGGGAATCCGGTGACTATCAGCGATCAGGCTTTGCCCGCGAATGAGGAGAAACCGGAACCGACGGATGAGTAAAAGGATTGTTTAGGATTTCAAAATTCGAATTTCGTATTTTAGTGGGTTTGACTTATGCATTTCACCGACCTTTTCATAAAACGTCCCGTGCTTGCCACGGTGGTCAGCCTGTTGATCCTGGTACTGGGCCTTCGCTCGATCGGGCTTCTGCCGGTCCGGCAGTACCCGCTGACCCAGAACGCGGTGGTGACGGTACAGACCGTGTATTTCGGCGCTGACCCGGGCCTCGTCGCCGGATTCATCACCACGCCGCTCGAAAACTCCATTGCCCAGGCGAACGGCATCGACTACCTTACGTCATCCAGCGGGCAGGGCATCAGTACCATTTTGGCGACGTTGCGCTTGAATTATGATCCGAACAGGGCACTGACCGAGATCAACACTCGTGTCAATGCGGTGCTGAACCAGTTGCCTCGGGATGCCCAGCAGCCGGTCATCACCGTAGCCATCGGCGAGACCATCGATTCCATGTATATCGGATTTTCGAGCAAGGTCCTGGCCACGAATAAGATCACCGATTACCTGATTCGCGTGGTGCAGCCGAAACTGCAGGCCGTGGAGGGCGTGCAGACGGCCGAGATCCTGGGCAAGCGCCAGTTTGCGCTCAGGGCCTGGCTGGAGCCGGAAAAGATGGCCGCCTACGGCGTGAGCGGAACCGATGTGAGCAATGCCCTTGCCGCGAACGACTTCATCTCCGCCCTGGGCCGCACCCAGGGACAGATGGTGACCGCCAACCTCACCGCAGGTACTAATCTGCATTCCGTGGAAGAATTCCGCAACCTCGTGATCAAGCAGAAAAGCGGGGCTCTGGTCCGGCTGGGCGACGTGGCAAAGGTGTCTCTCGGCTCGGAAGACTATGACACCGCGGTCAGTTTCGACGGTCAGAGCGCGGTCTACATCGGCATCAAGGTCGCGCCCACAGCAAACCTTCTGACCGTGATCGACGGCGTCCGCAAGGCGTTCCCTGCGGTGCGTGAACAGCTGCCCGAAGGACTCGATGGACGGATCGTGTACGACGCGACGAAATACGTGAACAGTTCTATCCGCGAGGTCGTCACGACCCTGGCCGAGGCCCTCTTGATCGTGACCGTAGTGATCTTTCTGTTCCTGGGCACGGTGCGCTCGGTCCTCATCCCCACGATCGCCATGCCCCTGTCTCTGATCGGCGCCTTTTTCATCATGCTCGCGCTCGGGTACTCGATCAACCTCCTGACCCTGCTTGCGCTGGTCCTCGCCATCGGCCTGGTGGTCGACGACGCGATCATCGTGGTAGAGAACGTCCATCGCCACATGGAGAGCGGTATGAAGCCCTTTCCGGCCGCGATCCAGGGCGCGCGGGAGCTTGCCGGACCCATTATCGCGATCTCGGTGGTGCTCATTGCCGTGTATGTTCCGATCGGGTTCATGGGAGGATTGACCGGCGCCCTGTTCACAGAATTCGCCTACACGCTTGCCGGTGCCGTGGCGGTCTCAGCCGTGATTGCCCTGACCCTGTCGCCCATGATGTCATCGCGGTTTCTCAAACCTTACAACCATGACGGCCAGGGCCGGTTCGCGGCGTTTGTCGACAGGCAGTTCAACCGCCTGCGCCGCGGCTACGAAGGCGTGCTGCACAGCGCACTCAACACGCTTCCCGTGATCGGCGTGTTCAGTGCGCTCATCTTCGTGAGCATCTATTTCCTGTACGCCACCTCAAAGAGCGAGCTCGCGCCCGACGAGGACCAGGGTCTCATCATCGCGCTCACGACGGCGGCCCCGGACGCCACCCTTGAGCAGACCCAGCTCTCGACGCGGCAGGTGTTCCGGATCTTTTCCTCGCTTCCGGAGACGGACCATGTATTCCAGCTCGCGGGCGTGAACGGATTGAACAGTGGGATCGGTGGCATGGTGTTCAAACCCTGGGACGAGCGAAAGCGTACCTCCATGCAGGTGCTGCCGCAGGTGCAACAGCAGCTCAATGCGATCCCGGGCTCGCGCTCGGCAGCGTTCCTGAGGCCCCCGCTGCCGGGCAGCAGCGGGCTGCCGGTACAGTTCGTGATCGGGACCACGGAGTCCTATGAGCGCCTGAACGAAGTGTCGCAGGCGCTCCTGGACAAGGCGCGGTCGAGCGGCATGTTCCTGTTCCTGGACACGGACCTCAAGATCGACAAACCGCAGATCACGGTCGAGATAGAACGGGACAAGGCCGCCCAGCTCGGCTTGAACATGCGCGACGTGGGCGGGGCCCTCGGGACCATGCTGAGCAACGGCTATGTCAATTATTTCAGTCTTGCCGGCCGTTCCTACAAGGTCATACCGCAGGTGATGCAGCGTGACCGCCTGAACGCGGAGCAGCTCGGCAACTACTATATCACCACGCCGTCCGGCGCGTCGATAGCGCTCTCGACCATCACGCGTCTGAAAACGGAGATCGTTCCGGAATCGCTGAACCATTTTCAGCAGCTTAATGCCGCGACCATTTCCGGCGTTTTAACGCCCGGGGTTACCCAGGGCCAGGCGCTGGAAATGCTCAAGAACATCGCGAAGACGGTCCTGCCGCAGGGATACAGCACTGATTACGCGGGCCAGTCACGGCAATACGTGCAGGAGTCGTCGGCCCTGGAAGTCACGTTCTTCTTCTCATTGATCATCATATTCCTGGCCCTGGCCGCTTTGTTCGAAAGCTTCCGCGATCCGTTGACGGTCCTGATAAGCGTCCCCATGTCCATCTGCGGGGCGCTGATATTCATCAGCCTCGGCGTCGGAAATGCGAGCCTCAATATTTATACCGAAGTTGGCCTGGTGACGCTGATCGGCCTTATCAGCAAGCATGGAATATTAATCGTCCAGTTTGCGAATGACTTGCAACGGGAAGGCAAGGGAAAGCGCGAGGCCGTGGAAACAGCTGCGGCGATACGGCTCCGACCGATCCTGATGACCACCGCGGCCATGGTCCTGGGCGTGCTGCCGCTTGTAACCGCGTCCGGCGCGGGAGCCGCGGGCAGGTTCAACATGGGCCTGGTGATCATGACCGGCATCTCGATCGGGACGTTGTTCACGCTCTTTGTGGTGCCGGCGATGTACCTGTTCCTGGCTGCGGAGCATAGCCGGAAGGAAGCGGCGGCGGAAGATTCCACTCAAGCAGCGCCGCCGCAAGGGGCAATGCATGCGTAGTGAGAAGAAAAGGTGAAGTTAAAATCCGGACGGGCAATGGCAATAGAAGGAACGGATACTCAAAAACCTACAGCAAGCACGCTGCGAATGTCTTGTTTTTCTCCTGTCCCTGGTTTGACAAGCTCCTGAAAACGCATCGCCAGTTTCGGACCTTTGGCCCCGTCATCCTCGTGCTTGAAAAAAACGAAAGCCTTCTCCCATTGTTGCGAAAGGATTTTTTCCGCCCAGTTCGACAAGTCCGCGTCCGTATAATCTGAACGACGCAAGCGCAAATATCCCCATGGCGCCGTACTGAGGATTTCCTCTATCGGCTGATCGTCCGTATCCTCAATGCACCAGCTAAACCCCTTGTCACGAAGCAGGTCCGGAATGCCCCCTTCCAGCCAGGACGGGCTTCGGAACTCAAAAGCGCATAACGCAGTGCGGGGAATCAGGGCCAGGAAATGTTCAAGCACTTCCTTGTCTGCCCGGAAGGTTTTGGGAAACTGAAAAAGGACCGGCCCCAGTTTCCTGTTCAGAATGGACAACGACTTGAAGAGGTATCCGGTCTCCGAGCTCACGCTTCTGAGCCTCTTGATATGCGTTATGACCTGGGGCGCCTTGAGCGCAAAAATAAAGTTATCGGTGACCTGCTCCGCCCAGGCTGCGAGCACGTTCGCTACGGGCATATGGTAAAAGGTATTGTTGATCTCCACCGTGTTGAGACGTTCGGCGTAGAAACGCAGCATTTCTTTTGGCGAAATCTTTTCAGGATAGAATTTCCCCTTCCATTCCTTGTACCCAAATCCGCTTGTACCGACATGGATTTTCATAATGTGCCTCCTCATGCATTCTTTTCTCGCACCACTTCCCGTGCGTCTTTATCTTCGCGTAGCCGCAGGAAAACAGGCTGCCTCATAACAGCATCCTCAGTCCAACCGGATAAAGCGACTTCACAGACCAGCTCCGGCTTTACCCAGGTCACGCGGGCATTGGTCTCCGGCTCCTTCGTAAAGGGGCATTCCTTCTGGACCAGGGGCTCCAATTGTTCCCTCATATCCTGTAAATCTTTCGCCGAGAACCCGCCTCCCACATGGCCGATATACACCAGCTCGTTGCCTTTGTATACGCCGAGGACAAGAGCGCTGAAATGTCTTCTCCCTTGCTCCGACTCCGTGAATCCCGCGATCACACCCTCCTGCGTGAGCCGTGTCTTTATCTTCATCCACTGCTGGCTCCTCCTGCCTGTTTCGTACACGCTTTGAGTATGTTTGGCAATGATCCCTTCCAAACCTTTGTCTTTTACTACGTTAAAAAATAGAACCCCTTCCTTTCCCACATGATCGCTGAACCGTATTTTCGGGGAGGACGGAAGAATTTTTTTTAAAAGGTCCTTCCTCCTTAGCAAGGGCAGGCTTGTCAGGTCATGTCCCTGGAAGTAGAGGAGATCAAAAACGGAGTAGAGCAGATGGCCGCTTCCGGAGTCACGGTAATGCTGCAGCATCTGAAAGTCAGCGTGTCCCTGTTCGTCCACGACAACGATTTCACCGTCCAGGACAGCGTCAAATCCGAATTTTCGAAGCGCGTCCGCAACAGGAGAGAACTTTTTGTTGAACGAAATGCCGTTCCGGGAATAGAGCGAAACGGCCCTGTCCCGAATTTCCGCAATAGCCCGATACCCGTCCCACTTCACCTCAAAGATCCAGTCCGGATTATCAAACGGTTTCTCGATCAAGGTCGCGAGCATAGGTTTGATGCCATGCGGCATGGGTTTGGTCAACGCATTTTTCAGGTCTTCGCTTTCCATTGCTTCGTGTACACGAATTTGATTTGATTTTTTTTGTTTGAAAGGTTTTTGCGCTCCGGTTTCGATCATCTCTTCCAGGGTTTTATGGGACACGACTGAACGGTTCTCCTTGAGAATGTCCCCTTCGTTTGCGTTTCGATCTTTTTTCTTCAAGAGCAGCCACGACCTTCCGTCCTTGCCCATCTTTACGAGCGCGAATTCACCGCGAAGCTTTTCCCCTTCGAGGACGAACTTCATATCCCCCTTTCTGAGTCCTTCCAGAAGAAGTTTTTCGCTTTCGTTTTCATCCCGTGTGGAGGGGTGATGGTAAAAGCCCCGGTCCCAAATAATGACGCTTCCCGCGCCGTAGCTGCCCTCCGGAATGATGCCCTCAAAGTGTTGGTAATTTATCGGGTGATCTTCGACCATGACAGCCATTCTTTTTGTGGAAGGATCCAGGGATGGTCCCTTCGGCACGGCCCAGCTCTTCAACACCCCTTCAAGCTCCAGCCTGAGATCGTAATGAAGCGCCCGTGCCGCATGCTTATGAACAACGAACAAGAGGCGGGGATCCCCCTCATGATCAACTCCAGGCTTCGGTTCGGGTGTTTTCTCGAATTCCCGTTTGGATATGTATTCTTTTAACGCCATCGTGGTCGCCTTAAATCCTAAGCGCGAATTTCTAAACTCAAATATTTAAATTTCGCTATTTGTATTATTTAGGATTTCGAGCTTGGTATTTAGCGCTTTTTCCTTCACAGATGCGGCAGTTTCTGCTCTTGAACAAGCACCTCTTGAAACAGCCCCCCCTTTTCTTCGACCCTCCGAACAACTTCGGTATGAAAGACATGAAACCTTTTCGGGTCACCTTGCGAGGACAGGTACTCCAACTCCTTCCATGCAAGGGGAAATGAAACAAATGGCTTTTCCCGGGCCCGCAGAGAGTAAACGCAGATCATCGTCTTCGAAGCATCGTTCTGAGACCAGTTGATGAAAACCCTTGCTATCCGTTCCTGCTTCGCCATTTTTGCGGTCACCAGGTCCGGATAATGCTTCTGCATGGCCCCTGCCACGGCTTTTGTAAAAGTCTTGGTATCCTCAAAGGTCGTCTCTTTGTTGTTCAAAGGGACAAATACATGCAGCCCTTTTTGGCCCGAGGTTTTTACGTAGCTTTCAAGCCCCATTTCGGAGAGCAAATCCCGAAGCAGCAACGCCACACGGCTGCAATGGAGAATGTTTGCCCCCTCGCCGGGATCCAGGTCAAAGACCATGGAGTCAGGCGTCCCGGGTGATCCGGCCCTGGACAGTGGCACATGGAGTTCAAGAGACGCAAGGTTCGCGACCCATATCAGCGTTTCCAGATCATTGACCAGGCAGAAGGTAATCGGCTTTCCGCCATTTTGGGGGACCGCCGCTGTTTTCACCCACTCCGGACGGTGCGAAGGACAACGCTTCTCGAAAAAAAAATCCTTGTCCACTCCCTCGGGATAGCGCTTGAGGGTCAAGGCCCGGTCTTTTAAATGGGGCAGAATATACGGCGCAATCCCGCGGTAATATTCCAGTACCCCGGCTTTTGTGAAACCGGAGAACGGATAAAGGTCCTTCTCAAGATTCGTTAACGAGAGTCGCTGCCCCCTGATATCCACGAATGTTCGGCTCATTGGTTCGCCTTCACTTTCCGCATGCTCTCTTCCAGCGCTGCGACCAGGTCAGCCGGGCTCTCTCCCTCTTCTTCTTCCACTACCGGAGCTGCCACCAAGGCATTTTCTTTTACTTTCGTTTGCAGCAGGTCCACGAGCTTTTTACGGCGCTTGTCCGCGTATTTCGCCGGATCAAAATCTTCGATCATTTGCTCAATGCTTTTTTTCATCCGACTTTCTTCTTCGGCCCCGATTGTTCCTTTCTTCGACGCACTGTTTTCATCTGGAAGTATTTCGTCGTGGTAATGCAGGGTAATCAGTTCAAGCGTGTTGTCCCTGCTTTTGATTGCTACAAGATACTCGCGTTCAGCCAGCACGAATTTCGCCAGGCCGGCCTTGTTGGTCCGGCGCATCACCTCGACCAGCAGCTGATACGCTTTCTCGCCCCCTTTCGAAGGAACGAGATAATACGGATGATCATAATAGATCGGGTCCACGTCCTTCATGTCGATGAACTCGGTGATCTCGATGGTGCGGCTCCGTTCCGGGGACACGGATTCCAGCTCTTCGTCCGTCATCAGGATGTATTTGTTCGGCAGGATTTCATATCCTCTTACGATCTCATCCGGCGGGACCATGGCGCCCTCTCCCGGACAAAACATTTTCCGCGACAAACGGGAGTAATCCTTGCTGTGGAGCAAATGAAAAGAGACGCGCCCGGGCTCGATGGCCTTGACCAACCGCACCGGTATCGCCACCAGACTGAAACTGATCGTCCCGCTCCATAGTGCCTGCGCTGCCATTTATCTCTCCTTGAAAGCTGTTTTTGACATAGACAAAAGCGGATTTAACCATGGTAAATTCGGTTTTTTATTCGTCGTTATCATGTTAATCCGTGTAAAAAATGTTCTTTTTCTGCCCTCACGCGGCTTTCTTCAGGCTCGCTTCAAGGGCCTGAAGCAGGTTGTCCGGTTCCGTGGGATTCAAATGCCTGGGGGACAGGACCGCGATTTTTTCTCCACGGGCTTTTTTATCGATCATGTCTTGCAACTTCTTCTGGTGCTCATTCTCAAACTTTTGCGGCTCAAACGGCTCGGTCAACTGTTTGATCAACTCGCTCCCAATTCTCAGTTCTTTTTCCGACAAAGCCACATCCTGCAGCCCCAGCGATGCCACCGGGATCACTTCGTCAACATACCGCAGCGTATTCAGGCGAAGGCCTTGCCCGCTCGCCTGCACGGCCCCGACATGGGTCCGCTTTCTCATGCTCCAGGTGCAGATGCCTTCAACGTCCAACTCCTGCAAGGCCTTGACAAGCGCGCTATATCCTTTCCCCTGAACATTCGCAATATCCGGCTCCAGGTAGTAGACGCGATCAACGTAAATGGGGTCGATTTGCGCTGTCTTGACGAATTCATGCACCTTGATCATCCGGTTGTTTTCAGGAATTGTTTGTTCAAGCTCCTCCGGGTCGATGATGATATATTTCCCCTCTTCCACTTCAAACCCCTTGGACTGTTCTTCCGAAGGCACGGGTTGTTTTTCGTACGCACAGACCATCTGCTGGCGCAGTCTCACCTGGTCACGCGCGTGGAGCAGGTGAAACTGGATCCGCTCTTCCCTGACCGCGGAATGCAGCTTGACCGGCACGTCCGTGTCTCCAAAATGGATAAACCCCTTCCAGATCGTTGCTCCTGCCATCAGATCCTCCTGCTTGCAAAAAGGACTATTTAAATCCTCAATTAAAGGATAGCACCGGCTTGCGCTTGCGTCAACGATACCGCGAAGTATCGGGCCGCGTCTTTTGATACGAAGGTTGCACTTTATAGTGCACTTTGATAACGCGCTGTTTTTTGAAGGAACACTTAACTAAAAATCAGTGTATCGGGGTGATTAAACCATCATTATTTTAATCACAAATAAAAAAAGGCAGGGGAAATTCCCCTGCCTTCGTATTCTTTCTCTGTCACGGGCCAGGCATTATGCCCGGCAACACCGACTGCCCCGCTATTTTGTCCCTTCCTTCTTTACGTCTTGCTTCTCTTCTTTTTTCTCTCCTGTTTTCTCTTTTTTTTGCTCGGCCTTTTTCTCCACCAGTGGCTCGGCCTTCACGAGATCAAGCGTCTTCTTGGCGTCCGGAATCAGCGCGCTGTCGGGATACTGCTTCATAAACTCATCCAACGCTTTGAGTGATTCTTCCTTATTGCCTTTCTCTGCCAGGTCCACTCCCGCCTTAAATTTCAAAAGCTCCTCTTCCGTCACCGCCTCGTCGCCCTTTTTGCCCTTCCAGTAAAGTTTGACCGCGGCGTCCTCTTTTGCCCCGCGCACCCCGGCCACTCCCGTGGTCATGGGAATGGTCTTCTTCGGTGTCATCTGCGCAAGTTTTGTCTGCAAGCTCTTAAGCCAGGCCGAAAAACCGGAACCGGCCTTCTTCTCCTGTTCCTGCGCCGCTGCCAGCGTGCAACAGAAGCCGAGAATCAACGTGAGATAGAACAATTTCTTCATCATAGCAAACCCCCTTGTCTGAATTCCAAAATCACTTCACTCCCAGGCCAGCGGAAAGGTCCGCATACTCACGCACTATCCGCGGATCCATTGTAGCGGCTTCCTGGAACAGCTTCTTTGCTTCCTCTTTTTTGCCTGACTGCAACAGAACGCGGGCAAGATTCACCATGACACCTGACTCGCCGGGCGTTGACTTGAGTGCGGCTTCGTAGGCCAGGCGGGCGTCATCGAGCCTTCCCTGCAGGTAGTTGATGTTCCCGATGTTATTCAGCGCCAGGGCGCTTGTCTTGTCTAGGGCCAACATTTTCTGGAACTGCTCAAGCGCCTCTGCGAAGAGCCCGTTCTCCCCGTACAGAATGCCGAGCTGCGCCAGCGCCTGCATATCTTGTGGGTTTTTTTTCAGCAGGCCGAGATATCCGGCGGAAAGATTCTCCAGCCGCTGATGAGCGAGGGCTTCCAGTTCGCCCTTGTATTTTGCTTCGATCTCTTCGCTCTTGACCTTTCCCGGGCTGAAACTGGAAGACGGCAGGGTGACGGGCTTGAACTGCTCCCATGCCTTATGGATGCTGATAATGTCCGCTTTTCCTTTTGCCGTCCAATCACGGTACTCCTCCGCGCCCTTTTGCCAAGCCCGGGTAAACGACGATCCCACCATGGTCATCTCCAGCGGAATCCAGGCGGTACCTTGATACACGACCAATGACTCATCGGGGAACCCGAGTATGCTCCGGTCCTTTTCAGCGATCCCGGTATTGAACATGACGAATACATGACCCGGCACGTCAATGAGCGCCGTCTCGATCCCGATGTTCTCTGCTGCGGCGGCAAACATCACGGAGAGGCCGTCGCAGTCCCCGCTCTTCTGCGAAAGCACGTCGCGGGGATACAGCGTGTAGTCCACAATAGCGGAGTTTACGGAAAATTCCGCATAGGGCGTCGGGTCCACAAGGTAGGCGATCCCCATGACGCCCAGGGCGTCATAGATGGCGCGCGCATACACGATGGACTTGTCCAGATTAGGATACAGCTCTATATAGGGCTGGACCACGGACCGGGTAAAATCCGTTACGACTTGATCTTTAAACGTCACAAACGACCCCACCTTGAGCTTCTGGTCCCATCGAATCGCATGCCGTTCATACAGCGTTACCGGGAAGGTGCGGGTAATGGTCTTTGGCTCTCCCGCCACGTAATACGTCAGGACGATCTCGCTCTGCAGCGGGGTATTTTCCGTCACGTCCAGGATCTTGTTGCTGAAGACCGGCTTGAGCTGCAGTTCCACGCTCTGCTTCGGCGCGATTGCGGCGATCTCGATCTCCGTTGGATAGTCCATGAAATCCTTGATCGTAAAGCCCAGCTTCACCTTCGCATAGGTGCGCTCGGTGTTGTTCGTGACCACGATCTTCCCCAGGGCGTGTGCTTCGTAATATTTGTACGCTGCCGAGAAAATCTCGCTGATTTCGATCTTGCTGATCTCGATCGGGGGCGCGGTAAGCGGGGCCTTTGGCGTCGTGGAGAAGATCACCTCGCTTGCGGGGCTCTCGTCACCTTCCTTGCCCACCGCGGTAATCTGGTAATAATAGAGCGTTTCATCCTTAAGCGGCCCATCCAGGAAGATGGGTTTGTCCGTTTTGGTCAGGAGCTGGAAGCCTTCCGACAACTGTTGCGTGCGATATATTTGATAATAACTCACGAACGGCTCCGGGTTCGGAAGCCAGGAGAGCAGCATCTGCTTCTCAGACGGATCGAGCCGGACCTTTTTCGGCTGCGAGGGTATAAGCTTCGGCGTTACCGCCGTTACCATGCCCGATACAGCGCTCTCGTTCCCTTCCTTCGCCTGGCTGCTCACCCGGTAGTGGTAGGACCGGTTGCTCGGCAGGTTCTTGTCCAGATAGAACGGCGTCGTCGACGCGCCGATCAGCGTAAAGGGGCCAACAGGGGAATCAGCGCGGTATATTTTGTACTGCTCCAGATAGGTCTCGGCATTCGCCTTCCAGCTCAACTGAATCTCGTTGATCTTCGGCTGCGCTGAGACCTCTCCCGGGACCGCAGGCGTATTTTTGAGGAGGAAGACCTGCACCCGCTTGTTTCCCCGGTCGCCGACATACAGCCACAAACCATCATCCAGGGCAAGCCCCCGGGGGTTCCTGAACTCACCCGGTCCTTCTCCCTCGCTCCCGAATTTTCTCGAGAATTTCCCGTTGCTGTCGAATACCTGAATGCGCGCATTCCCGGCATCGAGCACATAGACCTCTCCGTCCGGGGAGACTGTGATGTTTTCCGGCCTGTTGAATTCACCATCCTGTTTGCCGGTCTTGCCTGTTTCCCAGAGAAAAGCGCCGTTGCTGTCGGTCTTTGTTATCCGGTCATTCTTCCGATCCACGACGTAAATATTTTCGGAAGTGTCCACGGCAATGTCCGCAAGCTCATTGAACTGACGGGCGAGCTTTCCGCCCTTGCCGAAAGCGCCCAGAAACACTCCCTTGGGGCTGAAGACCTGCACTCGGTTGTTTCCCGTATCAGAGATGCAGAGGTTCCCCTTCGGGCTGATTGCAATGCCGGAAGGTTCTCGAAATTCCCCTTCCCCGCTGCCGGATTTTCCGACGACTTGGAGCAGGTTGCCTTCTATACTGAGTTTCTGAATGCGGTCGTTGCCCGTGTCAGCCACCCAAAAATTCCCCTGCCTGTCCACTGCCATCCCGCGGGGGCTCTTGAGTAATCCCGGCTCGCTGCCGCGGGAACCAACGGCGCGGCCGCCAAAAATGCCAAGAGCGGCAAGGGAATCTTCC
>Ga0209068_10000052_pt1 | contig 73033 bp, 60 predicted proteins | sample ColStrG_CSR_2012_FD_187200 | JGI IMG/M metagenome (GOLD analysis project Ga0209068, IMG submission 187200) | Freshwater sediment microbial communities in response to fracking from Pennsylvania, USA - Cold Stream Run_MetaG_CSR_2012 (SPAdes)... | ecosystem: Environmental > Aquatic > Freshwater >...
CCCGACCACTGGACCCCCGACCACTGGACCCCCGACCACCGCCCTACCCTGAGGAAGCCACCATGACCGTCGTGTCCGGACCCCGACCCGTCCGCAGCCCGCGAGGCAACGCCTTGTCCTGCAAGGGATGGCAGCAAGAAGCCGCGATGCGGATGCTGATGAACAACCTGGACCCTGAGGTGGCCGAGCGCCCCGACGACCTGGTCGTGTACGGCGGGACCGGCAAGGCGGCCCGCAGCTGGGCCGCCTACGACGCGATCGTGCGCACGCTGCAGACCTTGGAGGGCGACGAGACCCTGCTGGTCCAGTCGGGCAAGCCCGTCGGGGTGATGCGCACCCACGAGTGGGCGCCCCGGGTGCTGATCGCCAACTCCAACCTGGTCGGCGACTGGGCGACCTGGCCGGAGTTTCGCCGGCTGGAGCACCTCGGCCTGACGATGTACGGGCAGATGACGGCCGGCTCGTGGATATACATCGGGACCCAGGGCATCCTGCAGGGCACGTACGAGACGTTCGCGGCCGTGGCCGCCAAGTCCTTCGGCGGCACCTTGGCCGGGACGCTGACCGTGACCGGTGGGGCAGGGGGCATGGGCGGTGCCCAGCCGCTGGCGGTCACCATGAACGACGGCGTGTGCCTGCTCGTCGACGTCGACCCGGCCCGCCTGCAGCGCCGGGTGGAGCACCGCTACCTCGACGAGTGGACCACCGACATCGACGACGCCCTGGCGCGGGTGAGCGCGGCCAAGGCCGAGCGCCGGGCCCTGTCGGTGGGTCTGGTCGGCAACTGCGCCACAGTCCTGCCCGAGCTGCTGCGCCGCGGCGCTGCGGTCGACATCGTCACCGACCAGACCTCGGCACACGACCCCCTGTCCTACCTGCCGCAGGGGGTCGAGCTGGCCGACTGGCACGCCTACGCCGAGGCCAAGCCGGAGGAGTTCACCGAGCGCGCCCGGGCGTCGATGGCCCGCCACGTCGAGGCCATGGTCGGCTTCATGGACGCCGGGGCCGAGGTCTTCGACTACGGCAACTCCATCCGCGGCGAGGCCCAGCTGGCCGGCTACACCCGGGCGTTCGACTTCCCCGGGTTCGTCCCCGCCTATATCAGGCCGCTGTTCTGCGAGGGCAAGGGCCCGTTCCGCTGGGCGGCGCTGTCCGGGGACGGCGCCGACATCGCCGCCACCGACACCGCGATGCTCGAGCTCTTCCCGGACAACGAGCCACTCGAGCGCTGGATCCGCCAGGCCCGCGAGAAGGTCGCCTTCCAGGGTCTGCCGGCCCGGATCTGCTGGCTCGGCTACGGCGAGCGGCACCTGGCCGGCCTGCGGATCAACGAGCTGGTCGCCGACGGAACGGTCTCGGCGCCGATCGCCATCGGCCGTGACCACCTGGACTGCGGGTCGGTGGCCTCCCCGTACCGCGAGACCGAGGCGATGGCCGACGGGTCCGACGCCATCGCCGACTGGCCGCTGCTGAACGCGCTGGTCAACACCGCCTCGGGTGCCTCCTGGGTCTCGATCCACCACGGCGGCGGGGTCGGGATCGGGCGCTCGATCCACGCCGGTCAGGTGTCGGTGGCCGACGGGACGGCACTGGCGGCGGCCAAGCTGGAGCGCGTGCTGACCAACGACCCGGGCATGGGCGTGATCCGCCACGTCGACGCCGGGTACGACCTGGCCGGAGACGTCGCGGCACGGCGCGGGGTGCGGATCCCGATGAGCGAGGGATGAGCGCGACCTTCGACTCTTTGTGGGAGTCGCTGCTGCCGATCGGGCGCGAGCCGTCGACCGGCGGATACCGCAGGTACGCCTGGAACTCCGCGGACCTGACCTGCCGGGAGTGGTTCACCGATGCGGCCGCCGCAGCCGGGCTGGACGTGGTCGCCGACCGCAACCACAACCTGTGGGGCTGGTGGCTGCCCGAGGGCTGGACCGGCGAGCCGCGGGACGCGTTCGTCACCGGCTCGCACCTGGACTCGGTGCCCGACGGAGGGGCGTTCGACGGCCCGCTCGGCGTGGTCAGCGCCCTGGCCGCCGTCCATCGCCTGCGCGCGGCGGGGACCCGGCCGGCCAGGCCGGTGGCGGTGGTGGTCTTCGCGGACGAGGAGGGCGCCCGATTCGGCCTGGCCTGCGTCGGGTCCCGGCTGGCCACCGGGGCCCTGGAGCCCGACCGGGCGCGGGCGCTGTGCGACGGCGAGGGGGTCACGCTGGCCGCCGCGCAGACCCGGGTGGGGCTGGACCCGGACTCCCTGGGCCGTGACGACCAGACGCTGGCCCGGGTCGGGGTGTTCGTGGAGCTGCACGTCGAACAGGGCCGCGGTCTGGTCGAGCTGGACTCCCCGGTCGCGCTGGCCTCGACCATCTGGCCGCACGGGCGCTGGCGCTTCACCTTCACCGGCGAGGCGAACCACGCCGGGACAACCCGCCTGGTCGACCGCGCCGACCCGATGCTCGGCTTCGCCCGCACCGCTCTGGCTGCTCGTGCCGAGGCGCAGCGGGCCGGCGCCCTGGCCACGTTCGGCCGGGTCCTGGTCGACCCCGGCGCCACCAACGCCGTGCCGGCCCGGGTCCGTGCCTGGCTGGACGCCCGGGCCGCGGACCAGCCCACCCTGGCCGCCCTGGTGGCCGCCATCGGCGTGGCGGCGGCCGGCGGCGACGGCTCGGTGCCCGACCGGACAGTGCTGGAGCTCACCGAGGAGTCGGTGACCGCGGCAGTGGCCTTCTCCGGCCCGGCCCGCGCGCGGCTGGCCGAGGCCCTGCGACCCTCGTTCGGCGCCGTGCCGACGCTGGCGACCGGCGCCGGACACGACGCCGGGATCCTGGCCGAGCGCGTCCCGACGGCGATGATCTTCGTCCGGAACCCGACCGGGGTGTCGCACTCCCCCGCCGAGGCGGCCGAGCCGGCCGACTGCCACGCCGGCGTCGACGCGCTGGCCGCCGCGATGAGCGACTGGGTCAGCGAGCCGGCGGTCGGCCGGTGAGCGCCAGCTACCTGTGCGAGCACGCCTGGCTCGGCGGCCCGCAGGCCAGCACGGACGTCCTGGTCGAGGTCTCCGGGGACCGGATCACCGCGGTGACCCAGGACGCGACACGGCTGGGCGCGGTGCCGGCGGGGGCGACCCGGCTGGCCGGGCTGACCCTGCCCGGGCTGGCCAACGTGCACTCCCACGCGTTCCACCGGGCCCTGCGCGGCCACACCCAGGCGGGCCAGGGCACGTTCTGGACCTGGCGCGAGCAGATGTACGCCGTCGCCGAGCGGCTCGACCCCGACTCCTACCTGGCGCTGGCCCGGGCCGCCTACGCGGAGATGGCGCTGACCGGGATCACCTGCGTCGGGGAGTTCCACTACCTGCACCACGGCCCGGGCGGCGCCCGCTACGACGACCCCAACGCGATGGGAGCCGCCCTGGTCCAGGCGGCGCGCGACGCCGGCGTGCGCCTGACCCTGCTGGACACCTGCTACCTGGCCGGCGGGATCGGCACCGCTCTGGCCGGGGTGCAGCTGCGCTTCGGCGACGGCACCGTCGACGGCTGGGCCCGGCGCGCCCAGGACCTGGGCGACGCGCTCGCCGCAGACCCCTTCGTGCGGGTCGGGGCGGCGGTGCACTCGGTGCGCGGGGTGCCCGCCGACCAGATCGCCACCGTGGCCGCCTGGGCGGCCGGTCGCGGGGCACCGTTGCACGCGCACCTGTCGGAGCAGGTCGCCGAGAACGACGCCTGCCTGGCGGCCTACGGGCGCACGCCGACGCAGGTCCTGGCCGACGCCGGGGCGCTGGGACCGCGCAGCACCGCGGTCCACGCCACTGTGCTGACCTCGAGCGACGTCGCTGTGCTTGGCGCCGACGGCACCGGGGTGTGCCTGTGCCCGACGACCGAGCGCGACCTGGCCGACGGCATCGGCCCGGCACGCGACCTGGTCGACCATGGCGCCGCCTTGTCGCTCGGCTCGGACAGCCATGCCGTGGTCGACCTGTTCGAGGAGGCCCGGGCGGTGGAGCTGGACGAACGGCTCGCCAGCCGGCGGCGCGGACACTTCAGCGCCGCCGAGCTGCTCACGGCGGCCACCTCGACCGGGCACGCGTCGCTCGGCTGGGCCGGCGCCGGGGTGATCGCGGCGGGTGCCTACGCCGACCTGGTCACCGTGCGGCTGGACTCGGTCCGCACCGCTGGCTGCGGGGCGAGCCCGCAGACCGCGGTGTTCGCGGCCACAGCCGCCGACGTGTGCCACGTTGTGGCCAGCGGCACGGTGGTGGCCCGCGACGGGGCGCACACCACGGTCGGTGACGTCGGGAAGGCGCTCGGCGAGTCAATCGGGGCGCTGACGCGGTGACCACGCCCGAGGCGGCCTCCCCGGCCGGCCCGTCGAGCACCCTGGTCACCGGGATCGGCCAGCTGGTCACCTGCGACCAGGCCACCGGTGACGGCACGGCACTGGGGGTGCGGTCCGACGCGGCCCTGGTCATCGCCGGCGCGCGGATCGCCTGGGTCGGCCGCGCCGCGGATGCACCCGCCGCCGACGCCCGGGTCGACGTGGGCGGCCGCACAGTGGTCCCCGGTTTCGTCGACAGCCACGCGCACCTGGTCTTCGGCGGGGACCGCGCGGGCGAGTTCGCCGCCCGGATGAGCGGGTCGGCGTACTCCGCGGGGGGCATCGCGAGCACCGTCCAGGCGACCCGGGCCGCCAGCGACGCCGAGCTGCTGTCCACCGCCGGCCGGCTGGTCGCGGAGATGCGGCGCGGCGGGACCACGACGGTGGAGATCAAGAGCGGCTACGGGCTGTCCGTGGCCGACGAGTCCCGCTCGCTGGCGATTGCCCGCCGGCTCACGACCGAGACGACCTACCTCGGGGCCCACGTCGTGCCGCCGGACTTCGCCGACCGGCGCGAGGACTACGTCCGGCTCGTCATGGGCGAGATGCTCACCGCCTGCGCGCCGCACGCGCGCTGGGTGGACGTCTTCTGCGACCGCGGGGCCTTCGACGCTGACGAGACCCGGGCCATCCTTGGAGCAGGCATCGCAGCCGGGCTGCTGCCCCGGCTGCACGGCAACCAGCTGCAGGCCGGACCGGGCGCCGCGATCGCGGTCGAGATGGGCGCCGCCAGCGTGGACCACTGCACCTACCTGTCCGAGGCCGACATCAGCGCGCTCGCCGGCTCGGCCACCGTCGCGACCTTGCTGCCCGCGGCGGAGTTCTCCACCCGCTCGCCGTACCCGGACGCCCGGCGGCTGCTGGACGCGGGCGTCACGGTGGCGCTGGCCACTGACTGCAACCCCGGCTCGTCGTACACCTCCAACATGCCCTTCTGCCTTGCCCTGGCCGTTCGCGAGATGAGGATGACCCCGGCCGAAGCCCTGTGGTCGGCGACGGCCGGCGGCGCCGCGGCGCTGGCCCGCTCCGACATCGGCGTCCTGCGAGTGGGCGCCGGCGCCGACCTGGCGGTTCTGGACGCACCCTCCTATGTCCACCTGATGTACCGACCAGGGGTGCCGCTGGTGCACGCGACGTGGAAGGACGGCGTCGCCTCCGGGGCCGGCTGACCGTGGGCGGCCCGCAGGGGGCGAGGTGAGGGGCGAGCCAGGGCGACCGGTCGGCCCGGCGAGGCGCCGACCCGGCACTCCGGCCTTCGCGGCGGCGCCGCGCAGGACCTCAGCCGCGCAGGACCTCAGCCGAGCAGGGCGTCGACGAACGCGGACGGCTCGAACGGCGCGAGGTCGTCGGCGCCCTCTCCGAGGCCGACGAGCTTGACGGGGACGCCCAGCTCGCGTTGCACCGCCACCACGATCCCCCCCTTCGCCGTGCCGTCCAGCTTGGTCAGCACGATGCCGGTGACGTCCACGGCCTGCGCGAACACCCGCGCCTGGGTCAGGCCGTTCTGACCGGTGGTGGCGTCCAGCACAAGCAGGACCTCGCTGAGCGGGGCTAGCTTTTCGATTACCCGCTTGACCTTGCCGAGCTCATCCATCAGGCCCGTCTTGGTGTGCAGGCGCCCGGCGGTATCCACCACGACCACGTCGACGTCGGCGTCGCAGCCGGCCTGCACCGCCTGGAAGGCCACGCTCGCCGGGTCGGCGCCTTCGGCCCCGCGAACGGTCGCCACGCCCACCCGGTCACCCCAGGTCTGCAGCTGTTCGGCGGCGGCGGCACGGAAGGTGTCGGCGGCCCCGAGCAAGACGGTGCGGCCGTCAGCCACCAGCACCCGGGCCAGCTTGCCAGTCGTGGTGGTCTTGCCGGTGCCGTTCACCCCGACGATCAGGACCACGGCGGGCTGGCCCGCCGGCCCGCGATCGGTTGTTATCGAGCGGTCCATCGAGGGGTCGACCAGCGCCAGGAGCTCCTCGCGCAGCATGGCTCGCGCTGCCGCCACGTCAGCGACGGGCTCGGAGCGGGCCCTGGTCCGCAGCCGCTCGACCAGCGCCGCGGTCGGGGCGACCCCCAGGTCCGAGACCAGCAACGTCTCCTCCACCTCGTCCCAGGTGGTCGAGTCGATGCTTTGTCGGGTGAGCAGGGTCAGCAACCCGAGCCCCAGAGTGGACTGCGAGCGGGCCAGCCGGCCACGCAGGCGAAGCAGGCGCCCTGCGGTGGGTTCCGGTGTCTCGACCAGCGTCGTGCCACCCGGTCCAGCCGGCCCGGGCTCCGGGGTCGAGCCGGCCGCGGCCGGCTCGACCCTGGTGTGCGGGCCGGGCTCGCGAAGGGAACGCCGGGCTCGCGCCGTGACCAGCCCGACACCCAGCAGGGCGACGACGGCGATGGCCAGGATGACCAGCAGGACGGGATCCACCCGGCCAGTCTTCCATCACGGCGCTGCCCCGGCCGCCGCAGGCGGCCAGCCCACGGCAGGCTTCAGGGTCAGGGCAGGTCGAGGGGGGTGGGGCGTAGGTCGAGTCAGGTCGGGTTAGGTCGCGGCGGTCAGGCGGGCTGTTCCTCGCGGAGCCGCTGGCTGATCACTGTGGTCACGCCGTCGCCGCGCATCGACACCCCGTAGAGAGCGTCTGCGATCTCCATGGTGCGCTTCTGGTGCGTGACCACGATCAGCTGGCTGGACTCGCGCAGCTCCTCCAGCAACGTGAGCAGCCGCTCGAGGTTGGAGTCGTCCAGAGCGGCCTCGACCTCGTCCATCACGTAGAACGGGCTGGGCCTGGCCTTGAATATGGCGACCAGCAGCGCGACCGCGACCAAGGAGCGCTCGCCACCGGACAGCAGCGAGAGCCGCTTGACCTTCTTGCCCGGCGGGCGGGCCTCCACCTCGATGCCGGTGGTCAGCATGTCCGCGGGGTCGGTCAGCACCAGGCGTCCCTCGCCGCCGGGGAACAGCCGGGCGAAGACGCCTTCGAACTCTCTGGCGGTGTCGTGGTAGGCGGCCGTGAAGACCTGCTCCACCCGCTCGTCGACCTCCCGGACGATGTCCATCAGGTCGCGCCGGGTCTTCTTCAGGTCCTCGAGCTGCTCGGTGAGGAACTGGTGGCGCTCCTCCAGTGCCGCGTACTCCTCCAGGGCCAGCGGGTTGACCCTGCCCAGCAGGGCCAGGGCCCGGTCGGCCGCACGGGCCCGCTTGTCCTGCTCGGCGCGCACGTAGGGGACGGCAGCCGGCGCCGGGGCATCGGCATCGGCATCGGCGTCCGCATCGTCCCCCGGAGCCGGTGGGGACGGGGGCACGAGCTGGTCGGGTCCGTACTCCGCGAGCAGCGCCTCGGGGTCGACGCCGTACTCGTCCAGGGCCCGGGCCTGCAGGGCCTCGATGCGCAGGCGCTGCTCGGCACGGGCGACCTCGTCGCGGTGAACGGAGTCGGTCAGCTGCTCGACCTCGTGGCCGAGCTGGCGCAGCCGGGCCCGGACCTCGCTGACGGAGGCGGCCAGCTCCGCGCGCGCAGCCTCAGCGGCGCCGCGCTCGGCGGCCGCCGCCGTCAGCGAGACCTCGATCCGAGCCAGGGCATACTGCGCGCCCAGGGCCACCGCACCGGCAACCGCGAGCTCACGCGCCCGGCGCAGGCGGCGAGCCTCGGCCCGCTGGCGTGCCGCACGCTCGTCGGACGCGGCCTGCTCCAGGGCCTGCGCCCGCCCCGCCAGCCCTCTGGCGCGCTCCTGCCCGGTGCTCACGGCCAGCCTGGACTCGACCTCGACCTGGCGGGCCGCGGACGCAGCCACGGCGAGCGCGTCGCGCTCGTCGGTGCCCGCCTCGGCAGCGTCGCCACCCCCGGCAGTCCCGGCAGTCCCGGAAGGGTCCACCGGCTGGGACCGGGCAACGGCCAGCCGGTGGCGGAGCTCGGCCTCGGCGGCGCGGTCTTGCTCCAGGGCCGACTCGGCGAGGTCGAGCGCCGCCTGGGTCCGCTCAGTCTCACCGGCGGCGGCCCGGGCGGCGCCGCCCAGCTGTCCGAGCTGCTCGGCGACCGCGGCCAGGCGCGCGTCGGACTCGTGCAACCGGACCAGGGCCGCCTCGACACGCTCGGAGGCCTCCTGCTGGGACTCCGTGGCCCGCGCCAGGTCGAAGCGGATCCGCTCGACGCGGTGGCCGGCCTCGAGCAGGCGGGCGGAGGCATCGTCCACGGCGGCGCTCACCTCGATGAGCGAGGGCATCGACGACGAGCCGCCGTGCGCGAAACCGGCACCCAGCACATCGCCGTCGCGCGTCACAGCCACCCAGTCGGGCAGCTGCGCCACGAGCTCGCGCGCCTGATCGAGGGTCTCGACGACTGCCGTCGAGCGAAGCAGCGCGTGCAGGGTCGGACGTAGCGCCTCAGGGGCCTGGACCAGCTCCTCGGCCGGCACCGCCCACGAGCGGGCGTGCGCGGGTAGCGCGACGGGCCGCTCCCCGTCGGGGTCGGCGGCCCGGTGCGCCGCACCGACCAGCAGGGGGGCCCGGCCGGCGTCGTCGGCTTTCAGCAAGGCCAAGGCGCCCACGGCGGAGTCCAGGCCGTCCACGGCGACCGCGTCGGCGGCCACCCCCAGCGCCGCCGCGACGGCAGCGGAGTACCCCGGGCGCACCGTCACCAGTGCCGCCACGGTCCCGAGCACCCCGGACAGGCGGTCTCCCGCGGCCAGCACGGCGCCCGCACCGTCCTTTCGGGCCAGGCCCATCTCCAGGGCCTCTTTGCGCGCCACCAGAGCGACCCGCTCGCGGTCGGCCGCCCGCTCGGCCTCGCGAAGAGCGGCCACGGCCTGCTCGGCCTCGCTCAGGCGCGCCGCGGAGCGCTCGTGCTCGCCGTCGAGCCCGACCTCGCCCTCGTCCAGGCCGGCCACCTGTGACTCCAGCGCGGTGAACTCGCTACGAGCCGACGCAGCCCTGGCCAGGGAGTCCTGCAGCGACTCGCGCAGCCGGCCGATCTCGGCCTCCCGCGTCTCCACCCGGGTGCGCGCCGTGGCGACCTCCCCAGCCAGGCGCGCGAGCCCCTCGCGGTGGTCAGCCTGGGCCCGCTGCCAGGCGGCGACGCGTCGCTCCTCCGCCACCAGGGCCGCCTCGGCGTCACCTCGGGCGCTGACCGCGGCGGCCAAGGCGGCCCGGTCACGCTCGACGTCGGCGAGCAGCGTCGCCTCCTCGGCCCGCGCGGCCCGGGCGGCCGCGTCGAGCTCCTCGGGGTCGCCACCGGGCCGGTCGTCATCGGGCTCGACCGCCAGGATCCGCAGCCGCTGGGCGGCCAGGCCGGCGGTGCCGCGCAGCCGTTCACGCACCCCCGACAGGCGGTACCAGACCTCCTGGGCGGTGGCCAGCATCGGTGCCTGCGCGCCTTCAGTGGCGTCGAGCTCGGCCTCGCGCTGCTGGGCGGCGGCCAGCGCGCCCTCGACGGCGGCCCGGGCCTCCCGCAGGGCGTTCTCGTCGGCGACCTCGGCCTCGAACGCGTCGCGCATCGTGACCAGGTCATCGGCGAGCAACCGCAGCCGCGAGTCCCGCAGGTCGGCCTGCACGACCGCTGCGCGCCGGGCGACCTCAGCCTGCCTGCCCAGCGGCTTGAGCTGGCGCCGCAGCTCGGCGGTCAGGTCGTTGACCCGGGTCATGTTGGCCGCCATGGCCTCGAGCTTGCGCAGCGCCTTCTCTTTGCGCTTGCGGTGCTTCAGGACCCCGGCGGCCTCCTCGATGAAACCCCGGCGCTCCTCGGGGGTGGCCGACAGCACCTGGTCAAGCTGGCCCTGGCCGACGATGACGTGCATCTCCCGGCCGATGCCCGAGTCCGAGAGCAGCTCGCTGATGTCCAGCAGCCGGCAGGGCTGGCCGTTGATCGCGTATTCCGACGTCCCGCCCCGGAACATGATCCGCGAGATCGTGACCTCGGCGTACTCGATCGGCAACGCCCCGTCGCTGTTGTCCACGGTAAGCACCACCTCGGCGCGGCCGAGCGGGGGCCGGCCGGCGGTGCCGGCGAAGATAACGTCCTCCATCTTGCCGCCGCGCAGGCTCTTGGCGCCCTGCTCACCCATGACCCAGGCCAGTGCGTCGACGACATTGGACTTGCCCGAGCCGTTCGGCCCGACGACGCACGTGATGCCCGGCTCGAACCGCAGGGTGGTCGACGACGCGAACGACTTGAAACCTCGAAGGGTGAGGCTCTTCAGATGCACAGTCGGGGCACTCCGTTTGCCGTGGCAGCCGAGGACCGCTGGTGCAGCTGGCAAAACGCCAGCGAGCACGGTCAGCCGGGCAGCGGCTAGGTCGGGCGGGTCGGGGAAGACCGCAGCCAGCCTACCCGGCGGGACCGAACCTTCGGCCCCGGCGCGCGCAGTGCGCGCCGCTCAGGTGAGGGCCGGCTCGCGCTCGGAGGTGAGCGAGAGCAGCTGGTCTTCGGCCACCAGGGCGGTCAGCGCTTCGTTTGCCGCGCGCAGCCTCTCGACCTCGTCCTCGAGATCACGGGCGCGTCGGCGGAGCCGGGCAAGTTCGGCCATGACGACCGGGTCAGGGCCGCCTAGATGTCCGAGCAGGGCCTTCGCCATCGAGGGTCCTTCACGGTCGCGGTGCCTTGGGCGGGCACGCAGGTGGGTGGTCAGGTGGTCAGGTGCTCGCGCGGAATGCAGGAGCGCTCCGGCGGCGACATGTCTCGTCGACTCACAGGTGCTGGTCTCAGCGTGGCACTAGGTCACGAAACGGTCAACCTCGACGCGCGCCTCTCACCCGGACGGGTCACCGCTGCGCTGCGGGGGCGCCGGTGCCAGAGCACACTGGGGGGGTGCGAGAGCTTCGGATCGAGCCCTGCCGGGCCGCCTGCACCTGGGTGCCCACAGGTGCGCAGCTGGACGGCCTGGCCCTGTTCCGGTGCGCAGGGTGCCGCTCGGAGTGGGTGCGCACCCAGGGCTGGACACCCGTCGGGACCGACGGGGTGGTACCGGACGAGGTGGCCGCCGAGGTCGCCCGGCGCGGCTGAGTCCCGAGCGGCTGAGTCCCGAGCGGCTGAGTCCCGAGCGGCTGAGTCCCGAGCGGCTGAGTACGCGCCTACCCGGCGGCGCGGGCCCGCGGAGGCTGGCAGCGGGGGCAGAAGAACGACGAGCGGTTCATGAAGGGCTCGCGGCGGATCGCCGTGCCGCACCGCGCGCACGGCTCACCGGCCTGGCCGTAGGCGTCCAGCGAACGGTCGAAGTACCCGCTTTCTCCGTTGACATTGACGTAGAGGGCGTCGAACGACGTGCCGCCCTGGTCCAGCGCCTCGCCGAGCACCGCCCGGACGTGGGCCAGCAGCCCGGCGGTGGCAGCCTTGGTCATGGTCTGGGTGGGCCGGGCGAAGTGCAGCCGCGAGCGCCACAGTGCCTCGTCGGCGTAGATGTTGCCCACCCCGGAGATGAGTGACTGGTCCAGCAGGGCGCGCTTGAGCCCGGTCCGGCGCCTGCGCAGGGCCGCGGCGAACGCGATGTCGTCGAACTGGGGGTCCATCGGGTCGCGGGCGATGTGCTCGACTGAGGCGGGCACGCCGGCGCCGGACAGCGGCTCGACGGCCATGCCGCCGAAGGTGCGCTGGTCGACGAAGCGAAGCTCAGGTCCGGCGTCCGCGAACGACACGCGTACCCGCAGGTGCCGCTGGTCACCGGCAGCGGCGGGCTGGACCAGAAGCTGCCCGCTCATCCCGAGGTGGCCGACCAGCGCCTCCTCGGGCTCGCCCGGGCCCAGCGGCAGCCACAGGTACTTGCCGCGCCGGTTCGCCGGTCCCAGGGTGCGCCGCAGCAGCCGGGCGGCGAAGTCGGCCGATGACCCGTCGTGCCGGCGGACGGCGCGCGGGTGCAGCACGTCGACGTGGGCGACGGTGCGGCCGGTCACCGAAGCCTCGAGCCCGCGTCGCACGACCTCGACCTCGGGGAGCTCAGGCACGTCAGCTCACGGTCAGCTCTCGAGCCGCAGGGCCGACCACGCGGCGGCCGCAGCCTGCTGCTCGGCCTCTTTCTTGCTCCGGCCGCTGCCGCTGCCCCGGTCCTGGCCGGCGACGCGGACGACCGCGGTGAACGTCTTCTCGTGGTCGGGTCCCGCGTCTTCGATCTGGTAGTCCGGCACCCCCAGGCCGCACGTGGCGGTGAGCTCCTGCAGCGAGGTCTTCCAGTCCAGTCCGGCGCCGAGCTGGGAGGCAGCCTCGATCAGCGGGTCGAAGATCCGGTGGACGAACGCGTCCGCCGCGCCCAGGCCAGCGCCGATGTAGACGGCGCCGATCACCGCCTCGACGGTGTCGGCGAGGATCGAGCTCTTGTCGCGGCCACCGGTCGTCTCCTCCCCGCGCCCGAGCCGGACCTGGCTGCCGAGGTCCAGCTGGCGCCCGACGTCGGCCAGGGCTCGCGCGTTGACCACCGCCGAGCGCAGCTTTGCCAGCTGGCCCTCGGGCAGCTCGGGATGGGCCCGGTAGAGGGCGTCGGTCACGACCAGGCCCAGGACGGCGTCGCCGAGGAACTCAAGGCGCTCGTTGGTTGGCAGGCCGCCGTTCTCGTAGGCGAACGAGCGGTGCGTCAGGGCGCGCTCGAGAAGCGCCGGATCCAAGGAGGTCTGCAGGCGCGCCTCGAGCTCGGCGTACGGATGATCATGCGTCATGCGGCAGACCCTCCAACGACGTGCTCAGACAGGAAGGACCTGGCGCTTGTTGTAGGTCCCGCAGTTCGGGCATGCGGTGTGCTGCAGCTTCGGCTGCTTGCAGCGGTCACAGGTCGACAGCGCCGGGGCGGTTGCCTTCCAGGCCGAGCGGCGGTGCCGGGTGTTGCTGCGCGAGGTCTTCCTCTTGGGAACGGCCACGGCTTAGCTCTCTTCCTTGACGTCGAGTCGATCGCTGGGGTCCCGCTGTACCTGACCGGCCTGACCGGCCTGACCGGCCTGACCGGCCTGAGCCGCCTGCAAGGGTTCCAGGACGGCCCACCGTGGGTCGACCTGGTCGTGCTGGTGGTCGGCGACGTCCGCGAGCCGGGTCCCGCACTGCGGGCACAGCCCGGGGCAGTCGTCCCGGCACACCGGTTGGAACGGCAGTCCCAGGACCACCGCGTCACGCACCACCGGTTCCAGGTCGAGCGCGTCGCCCTGGAGCCGGTAGACCTCACCGTCGTCGACGGCCTGGTCGGGGTAGAAGAAGAGCTCCTGCAGCGGGACCGTCTGGGGAAAGGCCAGCGGGTCCAGGCAGCGAGCGCACTCGCCCTCGAACCTCATCTGGGCCATCCCCGACACGAGCACGCCCTCGACAACCGACTCCAGCCGGAGCTCGAGCAGGATGTCGGAGCCCTCCCGAACACCGATGACGCCGACCCCCAGGAGCGCCGGCGCCGACGCGGTGCGAGTCAGCTGCCGCATCGACCCTGCGCGCCGGCCCAGGTCGCGAGTGTCGACGACGAAGGGGTTGCGCAGGTCGAGCCTGGACAGCTGAATCCTCCGCTGGGCGCGACGAACCACGGGCCTCGGACGAGACCGACGCACCGAGGATACCGGAGCGCGGCGGGGCACCCAAACCAGCGCAGCCGCAATCAGCGGCGTCGGTGGCTGCTCACGGCCGCGCCGGGCCGACCGGCCCCGCCGGGCGCGGCTTCGCCCGTGGCTAGTCCCGGATCGCGGGGATCTCGCCGGTCTCGGTGCCCAGACCGGCCAGGGCGTCCAGGTCGCCGCGACCGCGCAGCTTCTCCCGGCCGCGGTGGACGGCGTTGAGCGTCTTGTTGAGAGTGATCTCGAACGTGGCGAGCTTGCCGTCGACGTAGGCGTCGATCTGCTGGCGCATCGACTCGGCCTCGGCCTCAGCTTCCCCCCGGATCCGGCTGCCCTCAAGCTGGGCCTGGGCGAAGACCTCAGTCTCGGAGACCAGCCGCATGCGTTCGGCGTGCGCCGCGGCGACGATCTGGTCGGCCTCGTCGCGGCCCTCTGCGACGACCTGGTCCCGACCGGCGAGCAGCTGCTCGGCGAGGTCGAACTCTTCGGGCAGCAGCGCACGGAGCTCTTCGAGCAGGGTGACCACCTCGGCCCGGTTGACGATGCACGAGGCCGACATCGGCATCGCGCGGGCCGACTCGATCATGGCCGTGATCTCGTCGAGCTTCTCGTGGACGTCCACGGCGGGGGTCTCCTCTAGCCTCAGGGTCGAGCTCAGCGGCCCGCCAGACGCTCCCGCAGCCGGGTGGCCACCACATCGGGGACCAGCCCGGCGACGTCACCGCCGTGGGCCGCCACCTCCTTCAGGAGGCTGGACGACAGGTAACTGTAGGTGGCACTGGTCGGGACGAACAAAGTCTCCACGCCCGCCAGCTGCCGGTTCATCTGCGCCATCTGCAGCTCGTAGTCGAAGTCGCTGACCGCACGAAGCCCCTTGAGGATCGCCGGGATGCCCCGCTCGCGGCAGAAGTCCACGAGCAGTCCCTCGAAGCTGTCGATGTGGACGTTGGGCCACTGACTGGTCACCTGGGCCAGCAGCTCCATCCGCTCGGCGACGGTGAACAGCCCGGCCTTGTTCCGGTTGTAGGCGACCACGACGGTGACTTCGTCAAACAGGGCCGCGGCACGCCCGACGATGTCGAGGTGGCCGTTGGTCACCGGGTCGAAGGACCCCGGGCAGACGACTTTGCGCACGCTCAGCTCCTCGGTCCCGCGTTGGCAGCCGCCCCGGGCCCGCGCGACCCACCGGCGGCGCGACCGTACCAAAGGGTCGCCTCGCCGTAGCGGCGGGACCGGTCCGGGCGTACGGCGTCCGGCCACGTCCACCGGCCGCCTCGGCTGGGACGCTCGACCACGACCACCGCCTCCGGCAGCAGCCAGCCCTGCGTCGACAGGTCCGCGACAACGCCCGCCACCTCGGCGTCCGGCATCGAGTACGGCGGGTCGAGCACGGCCACGTCGTACCCGCCGGTCAGGGCGGGCGCGGCGACCAGCTCTTCGACGACTTCCCGGCTGACCACCGCGCCAGCCAGGCCCACGGCAGCAACGTTGTGCCTGAGAACCTCTGCAACACCGCGGTGGCTGTCCACCATCAGGACGTGGCCCGCCCCGCGCGACAGCGCCTCCAGGCCGATGGCGCCGGAACCGGCGAACAGGTCCAGCAGCCGCCGGCCGACCAGCGGGCCGATCATGGACTCCAGCGTAGAGAACAGGCCCTCGCGGGCCCGGTCGGAGGTCGGACGGGTGCCGCCGGCCGGGACCGCCAGCCGCCGGCCCCTGGCGGCGCCGGCGACGATCCGGGTCACGCCTTCTCCAGATAGTCGCCGCGCTCGGCGTCCAGGTAGGCGTCAAGGGCGGCCAGCAGCGCCGGGTGGGCGGCCAGCTCGGCGTCGGCGCCCACCACGTCGGCTGCCTCGGACCTGGCGTCGGCGATGACCTGCTCGTCGCGCAGCACGCTGAGCAGGCGCAGCGACGAGCGCTTGCCGGCCTGCGAGGCACCGAGCACGTCACCCTCTCGCCGGGTCTGCAGGTCGACCCGGGACAGGACGAACCCGTCCAGGGTCTCGGCGACCGCCTCCAGGCGGGCCCGCGCCGCGCTGCCCGCCTCAATCTCGGTGACCAGCAGTGCCAGCCCAGGCGCGGAGCCGCGACCGATCCGGCCGCGCAGCTGGTGCAGCTGGGAGACCCCGAAGCGGTCGGCGTCCATGACCACCATGACGGTGGCATTGGGGACGTCCACTCCGACCTCGATGACTGTCGTGGCCACCAGAACGTCGAGCGTCCCGGCGGCGAAGCGGCGCATGACGTCGTCCTTGGCCTCGGGAGGCATCCGGCCGTGCAGGACCTCGACCCTGAGCCCGGCCAGCGCTCCGCGGACCAGCTCCGGAGCCAGGTCCAGCACGGCGACGGAGGGCCTGCGCTGCTCCTCGTCGACCGGTTCGAGATCACCCGGGCCTTCGGCCTCGACGCCTCCGATCCGGGGGCACACGACGTACCCCTGGTGGCCGGCCGCCACTTCCTCGCGCACCCGCTGCCACGCCCGCTGGACGTAGTGGGGCTTCTCCCCCGCCGGCACCACGTGGGTGGTGATCGATGAGCGCCCGGCCGGCAGCTCGGTCAGGGTCGAGACGTCAAGGTCGCCGAAGACGGTCATCGCCACGGTCCTGGGGATGGGCGTGGCGGTCATCACCAGCACGTGCGGCGGGGTGGCGCCCTTCGCCGAAAGGGCCGCTCGTTGCTCCACTCCGAAGCGGTGCTGCTCGTCCACGACAACCAGGCCGAGGTCGAAGAACCCGACCCGCTCCTGCAGCAGCGCGTGGGTCCCGATCACGATCCCGGCATCCCCGCTCGCGGCGTCGAGCATCGCCTGGCGGCGAGCGGCGGTCCCCAGCGAGCCGGTCAGCAGCGCCAGGCGGGTCCCGGAGTCGGTCCCGCCGAGCAGCCCACGCTCGGCCAGCGGGCCGAGCATGGCCCCGATCGAGCGGAAGTGCTGCTGCGCCAGCACCTCGGTCGGGGCCAGCAGGGCAGCCTGGCCCCCGGAGTCGACCACCGCGAGCATCGCCCGCACCGCCACGACGGTCTTGCCGCTGCCCACCTCGCCCTGGAGAAGCCGGTGCATCGGATGCGGGCGGGCCAGGTCGTCCGCGATCACCTTGCCCACCTCGACCTGCCCGGCAGTCAGCTCGAACGCCAGCCTCGCGTCAAACGCCTCGAGCAGTCCCGACGGCCTGGCCACCCGCGCCACCGCCGGTAGCGCGGCCGTCTGTGCCCGCCGCCGGGCCAGCTCGACCTGCAGGACGAAGGCCTCCTCGAACACGAGCCGCTCGTGGGCCGCCTCGACGTCGCCGCGGGAGTCGGGGCGGTGGATGAGCCGGTAGGCCTGCGGCAGCGAGACGAGCCCGCGCCGGGCCCGCAGCTCCCCCGGCAGCGGGTCCGGCAGGTCCTCCAGCGTGTCCAGCACGGTTCCCACGCACTTGGCTATCTGCCAGGAGTTCAGCCCCTGGGTCGCGGGGTAGACCGGGATGAGGGCCCTGGCGAAGGCGGCGGCGGCCGCCGCCACGGTTTCGGTGTCAAGGTCGGCCTCGGCCTCCAGGCCGGTCGCCTCGCCCGCCTCGACGGCGTCCCGGCCGTCCGGGCGGGGTGAGCCGTCCGGCTCGTCAGAGTCCGCGGACACCGAGACCAGCACGTAGTCGGGGTGGGTCAGCTGCCGCTTTCCGTTGAAGACGCTGACCTTGCCCGAGAAGAGCCCGACCCTGCCGGCCAGCAGCTCCTGCTGGCGCCACGGCTGGTTGAAGAACGTCAGCCGCAGCCGGCCCCGGCCGTCGGTGACGACGACCTCGAGCAGGGAGCCCTTGCGTCCCCTGGTGGGCCGGGTCGGACGCAGGCTCACCGTGTCGATCTTGGCCATCACCGTGACGAACTCGTCGAGCTCGAGGGAGGCCAGGTCGGTCAGCTCGCCACGCTCGGCATACCGGCGGGGGTAGTGCCGCAGCAGGTCCCCGACCGTGTCGATGTCCAGGCGGGTGCGCAAGATCTTGGCGGTGCGCTCACCCACCACCGTCCTGACGGGGTCGCCGAGCACGCTCCTACTCCACCCCGACAAGCAGCGGGTAGTGCGGCTGCCCGCTGTCGTGCACGCCCACCTCGACCTCAGGGCGCGTATGGCGAAGGTGGCTCTGCAGCGTGGCCGCAAGGCCCGCCTCCGCGCCGCTTCCCAGCAGCAGGGTCACCAGCTCACCGCCGCCGTTGAGCATCCGGTCCAGCACGTCCTGCGCGACTCCGGCCACGTCCGACCCGATCGAGACCACGTCACCGTCGACCAGGCCGAGCACGTCGCCGGGGCGACACACCCCCGCCGAAGTCAGCGACTCGCGGACGGCCGTGGTGACCGCGCCGGTGCGGGTGGCCCGCGCGGCCGCGGTCATCGCGACCACGTCGTCCTCGAACCGTCGGGCGGAGTCGTGGACGGCCAGCGCGGCGAGGACCTGGACCGAGGCTCGGGTGGGGATGACCGCGACCCGAAGGCCCCCCGAGCGGGCGAACTCCGCGGCCGCCTCCGCCACCGGAACCGTGTCGGCGTCGTCGGGCAGGACAACCACCTCCGCCGCGTGCGCACCCTGGATGGCCGCCAGGACGTCGCGGGTCGCGGGCCGGTTACCGGGACCAGCAGCCACGGTGACGGCCCCGCACTGGCGCGCCAGCGCGGCCAGGCCCTCACCTGGGGCGAACACCACGACGGCGCGGGGCTCACCGCCTGGGCCGCCACGGCTGGCGACCTGGTCGGCGAAGTGGGTGACCTTGATCCGGTACGGGCGTCCCGCGGTGATGCCGGCCTCGATCGCCGCACCCACCTCGTCCGTGTGGACGTGCACGTTCCACAGCCCGTCACCGCCGACGACGAGCAGTGAGTCGCCCAGGCGCTCCAGTTCCACCTTCAGCGCGGCCGTGCCGGTGTCGTCAGCCTCCAGCAGGTACATCACCTCGAACCCCGGACCGTCGGGGTCGCGCGGCTGCGTGGCCGCGGGCCGTGGGCTCGGCAGGGCGCCCCTGGGGGGCGGGCTGACCGGGCGGGCACCAGTGACCGCGGGGAACAGGGAGTCCAAAAGTACCGTCACCCCGCGACCGCCGGCATCGACGACCCCGGCGCGGCGCAGCGGCTCGAGCAGGTCAGGGGTGTGCGCCAGCGACACGTGGGCGCCGTCGGCCGCGGCCCGCAGCACCTGGGCCACCGAGGGCCTCGGCCCATCCGGGGCTGCGGCGGCAGCAGCGCGCGCGGCCTGCGCCGCGGCCCGGACCACGGTCAGCATCGTCCCCTCTACCGGGTGCGCCACCGCCGCGTACCCGGCGGCCGCGGCCCGCTCGAGCGCGACGGCCAGCACGTGGCCGCCATCGGTCGCGGACCCCGGCTGGGACGCCATGACCGACAACGCCTCGGCCGCCCCGCGCAGCAGCTCGCTCAGGATGACTCCGGAGTTGCCCCTTGCACCCAGCAGTGCCCCGTGGGTCAGGGCACGGATGGCGCGCGGCAGGTCCGCATGCGCGAGCCCGTCGAGCTCTTGGACGGCGGACTCCATGGTCAAGAACAGGTTCGTGCCGGTGTCCCCGTCCGGGACCGGGTAGACGTTCAGCGCGTCGATCTCCTCGCGGGCCCGCCCTAGCGCGTCGAGCGCGTCGGTGCACCACAGGCGGACGGCTTCGGCGTCGAGCATGGGCGCAGGGTAACCGGCTGGGGTGACCCGGGGCCGACTGGCGCCGACTCTGGCCGACTCTGGCCGACTGGCGGGGTCCCGGCGGCCCACCCGCCCGTTGGCGTCCGGCCGCGCCGGTCGGGTAGCCTGATGGAGTTGCTCGGGCCTGCCGAGCCATTGTGGTGAGTCTGCAGCGCGCGTGTCCGGATCGCGTGCCCCTGGAAACGTTGGGAAGTGTCGACCTTGGCTGCCAACTGCGACGTCTGCGGCAAGGGGCCGGGCTTCGGCAACAGCATCTCGCACTCCCACCGTCGGACGCGGCGGCGCTGGAACCCGAACATCCAGCGGGTGCGCGCCGTAGTGAGCGGGACTCCAAAGCGGCTGAATGTGTGCACCTCCTGCATCAAGGCCGGCAAGGTCACTCGCTAGCCTTCGCCTGCCCGCCAGGCCCCGGCCAGCTCAGCCGGCGCCGGTCCGGCCGGTCGAGTAGTGCCGCCAGCCCCCTGGTCCCTGGTACTCCCCCGCGGGCAGCCCAAAGACCCGCACGCCGGAGCCCAGCAGCACGCGTCCGATGACCACGAACCCCTCGGGCAGCGATGCGCCGGCCGGGAACGTGGCGACAAGTGCGTGGTCCTCCCCGCCGGTCAGCACCCACTCCAGCGGGTCACGGCCCAGCGCCGCGGCTGCGTCCCGGACCGGGTCGGCGACCTCCAGGGCCGCGATGTCCAGCTCGATCGCCACCTTCGACGCCTCAGCCAGGTGGGCCAGGTCCGACAGCAGGCCGTCGCTGACGTCAACCATCGCGGTGGCGCCCGCGAGCGCGGCTGCGGGGCCGCTCGCGTACGGGGGCTGGGGCCTTCGGTGCGCGGCGGCCAGCACCCGCGGTGACCGAAACCCGCGGCTGAGCACCGCGAGCCCACCGGCGGACCAGCCCAGGCGGCCCGCGAAGGCCACGATGTCGCCGACCTTCGCGCCGGCCCTGGTCAGCGCAGCGCGCCCGTCCAGGGCCCCGAGGGCCGTAACGGCGATCACCAGCTGGTCGCAGGACACGACGTCGCCCCCGACGACGGCCGCACCCACCGACGCGGCTTCGGCGCTGAGCCCGTCGGCCAGCCCGAGCGCCCAGGCGACCGGCAGCGCTGCCGGGGCGGCCAGACCGACCAGCAGCGCCGTGGGGCGGGCGCCCATGGCGGCCACGTCGGCGAGGTTCTGCGCGGCGGCCTTGTGCCCGACGTCGATCGGGTCGGACCAGTCCCGGCGAAAGTGAACTCCCTCGACCAGCAGGTCCGTGGTCGCGACCACGAGCTGGTCGGTCGTGCGAACCACCGCGGCGTCGTCCCCGGGACCCAGGGCGACCGCGGCCCCCCCGGCCAGCCGCGCGGTGATGGCGGCGATGAGGCCAGCCTCGCCCAGCTCGCCGACGCTGTCGCCGTTCTGGGTGCCCATGGGCACCGATGCTGTCACGTGACCCACCGGGGGCGGCCCCGCCGCGCAGGCCGCCGTCGCCACCGGGGGGTCGACGCGGTAGCGTTCCTGCTCCGAGCCAGGTCAGCTGCGGGGAGGCACCAGCATGGTCGTCCAGGCGTACATCCTCATCCAGACTGAAGTGGGCAAGGCGGCGAACGTCGCTCGCGACATCGCCGAGGTCACCGGGGTCACCCTCGCCGAGGACGTGACCGGCCCGTACGACGTGATCGTTCGCGCCGAGGCCGAGAGCGTGGACGACCTCGGCAAGCTGGTGCTGGCCAAGGTCCAGGCCGTCCCGGGGATCACCCGCACGCTCACCTGCCCGGTCGTGCACCTGTGAGCCTGCCGGCCGGGCGCCGTCAGCCGGACTGTGCCAGCGCGCGCAGGTAGCTGGCGAGCTGGGCCTCGTTCACGGCGCCGATGACCGTCGCGGCGACCCGGCCATGGCTGTCGATAACGACTGTCCCCGGCACGCCGGACGCGGCGATGAGCGGCGCCAGTGCGCTGTAGATGGTCCTGTCCTGGTCGTAGATGCTCCGGTACGGCAGGCCGTAGCGGCGGACCATAGCCAGGCCGGCCGCCATCGACGCCTCCTCCTCGTCGAGCCCGACGAAGTCCACAGCAGAGGCGTACGAGGCCAGGGCCAGTCGCCGCAGGGCCGGAAGCTCCCGCTTGCACGGCTCGCACCATGAGCCCCAGGCGGTCACCACGGTGATGTGGCCCGCGTGCGCGGCTGCGTCATAGCTGCCGCCGCCGAGCAGCAGGCCGGCCAAGGCCGCGGCTGGCACCCGCGCCGAGGCGGTGACCGCCTCCACCTTCCCGACCGGGTCAGCAGCGGCGGCTGAGGCTGCGGCCGCGGGCACCGCCGAGGCGGATCCTGCGGCACGGTGCGCCAGCACCAGCCCGATCACCACAGTGCCGACCAGCCACACCGCCAGGACCCGCAGGCCCACCGTGGTGCGCGCAGGGCGCCAGCTCATCGCAGCCCAGGCCTCTTGCGCAGCGCCGAGCCGATCAGGCGGTCGACCAGCGCCGGGTAGTCCACTCCCGTCGCGGCCCACATCAGCGGGAACATCGAGGCCGGGGTGAACCCCGGAATGGTGTTGACCTCGTTCACCGTCACCGCGCCGTCGGCGTCGACGAAGAAGTCGACGCGGGCGAAACCCTCGCACCCCAGGGCCCGGAAGGCCGCCCGCGCCATCGTCGCCACCCGCGTCGCGACGACGGGCGGTAGGTCCGCCGGTACGACGAGCTCGGTCTTGTCCCCCGGCAAGCTCGCCCCGTCGGACAGGTACTTGGCCTCGAAGTCGTAGAACTCGTGGGCGCCGTGGACGACGATCTCGCCGCAGACACTGGTCTCGATGTCCCGCCCGTCCACCGCCTCCAGGACGCCACACTCGATCTCACGCCCGGGGACGGCCTGCTCGACGACCACTTTCGGGTCGTGGGTCCGGGCCACCGCGATGGCGGGCACGAGGTCGTCCCAGGCCTTGACCTTGGTGATGCCGACGCTGGACCCGGCCCGGGCCGGCTTGACGAACACCGGCATGGCCATGCTCGCGCGGACGCGGTCGACCAGTCCGGCCAGCGCGGCCTCGGCCTCAGCGGCCGGCAGGTTGGGCAGCGGCCACTCACGGTCCGCGATCACCAGGTAGGGGCCGATCGGCAGCCCGGCACCGGCGAGCATCACCTTCATGGCCGCCTTGTCCATCGACGCCGCCGACGAAAGCACTCCCGAGCCGACGTAGGGAACCCCGGCCAGCTCGAGCAGTCCCTGGATGGTGCCGTCCTCGCCGTACGGCCCGTGCAGGACCGGGAAGACCGCGTCCACCCGGCCCAGCTCGCCGGGGACCTCGCCGGGGGCGGACAAGACCAGCGCGCGGGCTGTGGGGTCTGCGCCGAGAACGACGGCGCTCCCGCTCGGGTCCACCTCTGGCAGCACCCCGGCGTTGATGGCCAGCCTGTCGGGCTCGTCGGCGGCCAGCACCCAGCGCCCGTCCACCGCGATGCCGATGGGGACGACGTCGTAGCGCGACCGGTCGATCGCGCGCAGCACGCTGCCGGCGCTGACGCACGAGATCGCGTGCTCGCTGCTGCGGCCGCCAAAGACAACGGCGATGCGCGGCTTGGGCCCGGGGAGCGTGGAGTTCATCATCTCGACCCTACCTGGCCTCCATACTGTCGCCATGCCTTCCCCGCCCGGGCCCGCACCCGCCAGGTCGCTGGCTGCCAGCACTTTGGCGGTAGTCCTCGGGCGCCCGGACCGGGTGCCGGACGCCCCGTTCAGCGAGCCGGTCACGTTCGCCTCCACCTACGGCGCCGGCGGGCAGCGTGAGTACGGCCGCTACGGCAACCCCACGTGGTCGGCCTTCGAAGAGGCAGTCGGGACCCTGGAGGGCGGGCAGGCGCGGGCGTTCGCCTCGGGGCTGGCCGCTGTCTCCGCGGTGCTGTCGCTGCTTCCAGAAGGCGCCGTCGTCGTCGCCCCGGACAGCGCCTACACCGGCACCCGAGCGTTGGTCGACGAGCGAGTCGGCGCCGGCCGGGCCACCCTACGAGCGGTCGATGTGGCCGACGCGTCGGCGGTAGCGGCAGCGGCCAGCGGGGCGGACCTGGTGTGGCTGGAGTCACCCACCAACCCCAACCTGGACGTAGCCGACATCGAGGCCGCCGCGGCGGCCTGCGCGTCCGCCGCAGCCCTACTCGTCGTCGACAACACCTTCGCCACCCCCCTGCTCCAGCGCCCGCTCGAACTCGGCGCGGACATCGTCGTGCACAGCGTGACCAAGCTGATGGCAGGGCACTCTGACGTGGTACTTGGCGTTGTCGTCACCGCCGACCCTGACCTGCTGGGCCGCCTGGACGAGCATCGGCGCCTGCACGGGGCGATTCCCGGGCCGATGGAGGCCTGGCTCGCCCTTCGGGGGCTGCGGACCCTGGCGGTTCGGCTGGACCGTGCGCAGGCCAGCGCACGCGTCCTGAACCGGCGGCTGACCGAGCACCGCGCGGTCGACCTGGTGCGCTACCCCGGCTTCGGGACGATGCTGTCGATCGAGCTGGCGGCGGGTGCGGACGCTGCAGACGAGCTCGCCGGGGGGGTAGGCCTGTGGATCAACGCAACCAGCCTGGGCGGGGTCGAGTCGACCCTGGAGCGGCGCCGCCGCTGGCCCTCGGAGAGCGAGAAGGTCAGCGACGCGCTCGTGCGTCTGTCGGTGGGTATCGAGGACGTCGACGACCTGTGGGCAGACCTTTGCGGGGTTCTCGACCGGCTCTGACCCGGCGCCGACCAGCCTGGGACCCGGGCGTTGACGCCGCCCTGACGGGATGCGGCCTGAAGCGTCGTCGGTGGTCCGCAGGGTTGCCGGCCGGCACCTACTCCGGCTTGGCGTCCCTGGTCATTAGCATCCGGGCCATCTCTCGCGGGGCCAGCCCCTCGTGCACCGCTGCCACCACAGCCTCGGTGATCGGCATCTCGACGCCGTGGTCGGTCGCCAGCTCCAGGATCGGGCGGCAGGACTTGACCCCCTCGCAGGTCTGCTTCATCGCGTCGGTGGCCTCAGCGGTCGTCATGCCGTGGCCGAGGTTCACCCCGAAAGTGCGGTTGCGCGAGAGCGGGGACGTGCAGGTGGCGACCAGGTCACCGACGCCGGCCAGACCGGAGAACGTCGACGGGTCGGCCCCCAGCGCGACTCCGAAGCGGGTCATCTCGGCCAGGCCACGGGTGATCAGCGAGGCCTGGGCGTTCTCGCCGAAGCCCAGGCCGACCGCAACCCCGTTGGCCAGGGCCATCACGTTCTTGACCGAGCCGCCGATCTCGGTGCCGATGACGTCGGTGTTGGTGTACGGGCGGAAGTAGGGCGTCAGTGCGGCCAGCTGCAGGCGCTTGGCGTTGGTCTCGTCGGTGCAGGCCACCACGGTCGCCGCCGGCTGACGTCGCATGATCTCGCGCGCCAGGTTGGGTCCGGAGACGATCGCGACCCGCTCGGACTCGACTCCCGCCACCTCGCGGACGACCTCGCTCATCCGCTTGGCAGTTCCCAGCTCAATGCCCTTCATCAAGCTCACCAGCACCGCCGCGGCTGGGATGTCCCGGATCCACCCGCCAAGGTTCGTCCGCAGCACCTGCGAGGGGATGGCCAGCACCACGAAGTCGCTGTCGGCCATCGCCTGTGCCGGGTCCGCGGTCGCCCACAGTGTGTGCGGCAGCTCGATCCCCGGGTGGTAGGCCGCGTTCTGGTGGGTGCGGTTGATCTGCTCGGCCAGCTCGGGATCCTTGGCCCACAGCACGACCTCAGTGCCGGCGTCGGCCAGCACCATGGCGAAGGCGGTCCCCCACGAACCGCTGCCCATCACGGCCGCCCGGGTCATGCCGTGCTCCGCCCTTCCCAGTGACGCCAGTGACGCCAGTGACGCCAGTGACGCCAGTGACGCCAAGGCCGCCGGCCGACCCCTGTCGGCCGCCCACCCACCTCGTACTGGACATGGGCGTTACCGATGGCTTCGACGTCGCCGTCGCGCGGGTCGAGCCGACCGACCGGCGCGCTGACGCCCCTGAGCTCGGCGACCATGTCCGTGACCGCGTCCATGATCTTGTCGGTGGCCAGGCGCAGCGTCTGCGCAGTCAGGGGCTGGCCTCGAAGGTCGTCCAGGTCCACCGGTGGGCCGAGCGCCACCTGCATGGTCACCCTGGGGATCAGGTGCAGGCGCCGCGAGTACGGGGCCAGCATCTCCTGGGGGCCCCAGGCAGCCAGGGGCAGCACCGGGCATCCGGTGGTCAGCGCGATGCGGGCCGCTCCGGTCTTGCCCGCCATCGGCCACAGCTGCGGATCGCGGGTGAGCGTGCCCTCCGCGTACACCACGACGAGCTCCCCGGCGCGCACGGCTGCGACCGCGTCGCGAAGGCTCGCGCCCGCGTCGTTGGTCTCGCGGTGGACCGGGATCTGGTGGGCTCCGGCGACCACCCGGCGGACGAAGAACATCGAGAACAGCGAGGCCTTGGCCAGGAACCGCGGCCGCCGGCCCTGGTCGACGAGAAAATGTGCCACCACGAAGGGGTCGACGTAGGAGACGTGGTTCGGTACGACGACCGCGCCGCCCTCGTCGGGAAGGTTCTCGGCGCCCGTCCAGTCGCGCTTGGTCGAGACCATCAGCAACGGCCGCAGAACCGCCACGGCGAACGCGTACCAGGGTTCGATCCGCCGGCCAGCCACCGACCCATCCTCCCGCCGACGTGTGCCGGTGTCGAATACCACCGCATCGACCGTGCCCTCCGTGTTGGGCTCCGTTGGCGAATCCCCCGCCGGTTGCAGCCGCGGGTGATGAAAGGATCGAGCCATGGGTGACTGGGCAGTGGTGATCCCGGTAAAGCGGCTGGCCGTGGCCAAGAGCCGGCTGGCGGACTTCGCCGGAGGACATCGACCTGACCTGGCGTTCGCGTTCGCGTCGGACACTGTCTCGGCTGCCTGCGCCTGCCCCGAAGTGCTCGGCGTCATCGTCGTCACCGACGACGAGTCCGTGGCGGCGCTCGCCCGGTCGCTGAGCGCCCTGGCGGTGCCCGACGAGCCGGGTGCCGGCTTGAACCAAGCCCTGGTTCATGGCGCCGGCATGGCGCAGGACCGTTGGCCGGGAAGCGCTCTGGCCGCCTTGTCCAGTGACCTGCCGGCCCTTCGCCCGGTCGAGCTTGGAGCAGCTCTGCGTGCTGCCCGGGACCACCGGTCCGCGTTCGTGGCCGACTCCGACGGTGCGGGCACGACGTTGCTCACCTCAGCGACGGTCGCCGGGTTCACCCCTCGCTTCGGCGCGGGTTCCGCGGCGGCTCACCGACGTGCCGGGGTGGTCGAGCTGAGCGCGCTGGACGTGCCGTCGCTGCGTCGCGACGTCGACACCTCCGCCGACCTGGCGGTCGCCGTGGGGCTGGGAGTGGGCACGAGCACCCAAGAGGTCCTGCGCATCCTGTGCGCGGCGACCTAGGCGCCACGGCATCGGCTCGGCCTGGCTGGACCGACAAGGGTGAAGGCCCCACATCCGCGAGGATGTGGGGCCTTCACCCCTCGAACTGTCGGGCCGACGGGCTTACGGTGTCAGGCCTTCTTCGCCGTGCGCTTGGCCGGAGCGGCCTTCTTCGCCGCAGCCTTCGCCGGAGCGGCCTTCTTGACCGCAGCCTTCGCCGGAGCGGCCTTCTTGACCGCAGCCTTCGCCGGAGCGGCCTTCTTGACCGCAGCCTTCGCCGGAGCGGCCTTCTTGACCGCAGCCTTCGCCGGAGCGGCCTTGGCCGGGGCGACAGCCGCGGGAACGGCCTTCGCCAGCTTCTTGGCACCGCTGACCAGCGCCTTGAGCTCCGCCCCCGGGCGGAACTTGGGAATCTGGGTCTTCTTCACGCGCACGGTCGCACCAGTACGCGGGTTACGCGCTACGCGGGCGCTGCGCTCGACCTTCTCGAATACGCCGAAGCCGGTGATCGCCACCTTCTCCCCAGCGACGACAGCACGCGTGATGGTGTCCAGCAGCGCGTCCACGCTGGCCTGGGCCTCTCTCTTGCCGACGCCGAGCTTGCCGGCGAGAGCGTCGATGAGCTCGCTCTTGTTCACTGCTTCTCCTCGCGAAGTCTGATCGCCGAGCCCTCGCTCGACTCGGGAAGACGCTATGCGCAAAGGACGCCGGAGACAAACACCGGGGGCTGGGATCTTCCTTGTGTCGCAACGGATCTGGCCCCGAGCCAGGCACCCGCGCCGGTCGGCGCAGCCACCCAGGGCCAGATCGACTCCGTTGCGGCGTGGATCCGACGGCTGCGCTAACGACCTTGAGCCGACGAGAAGTTGTTGGCTGGGACGGACTATCGGGAGAAGCTGGGTCAGGGCGTGAGGCTGGTCGACGGCAGGAACGACGGCCGCGAGGCTTCGTAGACTGTGATATCGCTCTCGTGACGCAGAGTCAGACCGATGTCGTCCAAACCTTCGAGCAGACGCCAACGCGAATACTCGTCGAGCTGGAAGTCTGCCGCGCCAGCGGCCCAGCGAACCTGGCGGGCGGCCAGGTCGACCGTGACCTCACCCGCCGGATCCGCCTCCACCGTGGCCCAGAGGTCCTCGACGACATCCGCGGGCAGCTCCACGGTCAGGAGCCCGCTCTTGAGCGAGTTGCCCCGGAAGATGTCGGCGAAACGCGGGGAGATGACCACCTTGAATCCGTAGTTCTGCAGTGCCCACACTGCGTGCTCGCGCGAGGATCCGGTACCGAAGTCCGGTCCAGCGACCAGGATCGAGGCGCCCGCGTACTGCGGCAGGTTCAAGACGAAGTCCGGGTCCTGTCGCCACGCTGCGAACAGGCCGTCCTCAAACCCTGACCGACTGACCCTGCGCAGGTACACGGCCGGGATTATCTGGTCGGTGTCCACGTTGCTGCGCCGAAGCGGCAGGGCGCGACCGGTGTGGGTGACGAACGGTTCCATCAGGACTCCTCGATGTCTGCGGGGCTGGCCAGGCGGCCCACCACGGCCGTCGCCGCGGCCACCTGCGGGGAGACCAGGTGGGTTCTTCCGCCTCGTCCCTGCCGGCCCTCGAAGTTGCGGTTGGAGGTCGAGGCGCTGCGCTCGCCAGGGGCGAGCTGGTCGGCGTTCATGCCCAGGCACATCGAGCAGCCGGCGCCGCGCCACTGGGCCCCGGCGGCGAGGAAGACCTTGTCCAGACCTTCGGCCTCCGCGGCCAGCCGGACCCGCACGGAGCCGGGCACGACGAGCATCCGGACCGAGTCGGCGACCTTCCGCCCGCGGATCACCCCCGCCGCCGCCCGCAGGTCTTCGATCCGGCCGTTGGTACATGAGCCGAGGAAGACTGTGTCGACCGCCACCTCGCGCAGCGGGGTTCCCGGGCGCAGGTCCATGTACTCCAGGGCCCGCTCTGCCGCGGCACGGTCGAGGGGATCGCTGTACGACGCGGGGTCCGGCACCGACGCAGAGATCGGCACGCCCTGTCCGGGGTTGGTGCCCCAGGTCACGAACGGCTCCAGATCGCCGGCGTCCAGGACCACCTCGTGGTCGTAGGCCGCGTCAGGGTCGGTCGAAAGTGTGCGCCACCACGCCAGGGCCTGGTCCCAGTCCTTACCCCGAGGCGCGTGTGGACGCCCCGAGAGGAAGTCAAAGGTCGTCTGGTCAGGGGCGATCATCCCGGCCCTGGCGCCCGCTTCGATGGACATGTTGCACACGGTCATCCGGGCTTCCATCGACAGCGCCCGGATGGCCTCGCCGCGGTACTCGATCACATACCCCTGGCCGCCGCCGGTGCCGATCCGGGCGATCACGGCGAGGATGAGGTCCTTGGCGCTGACCCCGTCGGGAACAGTTCCCTCGACAGTCACCGCCATGGTCCTGAAAGGCGTCAGCGGCAGCGTCTGAGTGGCCAGCACGTGCTCGACCTCGCTGGTGCCGATGCCGAACGCCAGCGCCCCGAAGGCGCCGTGGGTGCTTGTGTGGGAGTCCCCGCAGACCACGGTCATGCCCGGCTGGGTCAGGCCGAGCTGGGGTCCCACCACGTGGACGATGCCCTGCTCGACGTCACCCAGGGAATGCAGCCGCACCCCGAACTCGGCGCAGTTGCGTCGCAGAGTCTGGATCTGCTCCCGGCTCACGGGGTCGGCGATTGGCTTGTCGATGTCGATCGTGGGGATGTTGTGGTCCTCGGTCGCGATGGTGAGATCGGTGCGCCGGACCGCGCGGCCGCCATCCCTGAGGCCGTCGAAGGCCTGCGGGCTGGTCACCTCGTGGACGAGGTGGAGGTCGATGTACAGCAGGTCAGGCTCGCCTTCGGCACGTCGAACGACGTGGGCGTCCCAAACCTTCTCGGCGAGCGTGCGTCCCATGGCTGACCCTTCCCGACGCCGGGTGCGGCTCAATCGGTTGTCGTCTCGCATGTCGAGACGATAGTATCGGTACATGGACAACACTAGCGGAGTCGGCGTCCTGGACAAGGCCGCGCTCGTACTTTCGGCTCTAGAGCCTGGCCCGCAGACGCTCGCCGGCCTGGTCCAGGCCACCGGGCTCGCCCGGCCGACGGCTCACCGGCTCGCTGTGGCGCTGGAGTTCCACCGCCTGGTCAGCAGGGACCTGCAGGGCCGCTTCGTCCTGGGCCCGCGGCTGGCTGAGCTCGCGGCCGCCGCCGGTGAGGACCGGTTGATCGCCGCGGCCGGGCCGGTGCTCAGCTGGCTACTGGAGACCACCGGCGAAAGTGCCCAGCTCTACCGCAGGCAGGGCGATGAGCGCATCTGCGTGGCAGCCGCCGAGCGGCTCCACGGTCTGCGCGACAGCGTGCCCATCGGCAGCGTCCTGTCCATGCAGGCCGGCTCGGCAGCCCAAGCGCTGCTGGCATGGGAGGAGCCCGACCGGCTGCACCGGGGCCTCATCGGGGCCCGGTTCACCGCGACGATGCTGGCCGGAGTCCGGCGCCGGGGCTGGTCGCAAAGCGTCGGCGAACGCGAGCCCGGCGTCGCCTCGGTCTCGGCCCCCGTGCGAGCCCAGTCCGGACGGGTGGTCGCGGCGGTGTCGGTGTCCGGGCCGCTCGAGCGGCTGTCCCGCACACCCGGGCGTCTGCACGCGCCCGCAGTCCTGGCGGCCGGCAACCGTCTCACTGAAGCGCTGCGCCGCCAACCTTGATGGCGCCAACCATGACGCCGCCCACCGCCACGCTCCAACCATGACGCCCTGCGCCGCAGACCGCGGCCACCGGTGGGTGGGCCTGACCAATCCGCGGGGGCAGCGGTCCGAACCCCGACGCCGAGGAGGCCAAGGTCGCCCTTGTTGCTCCCGAGTGGCAAGAACGGGACTCGTGCAATAGCGTGAAACAGCCGCCTGGGTAACCAGTGCACAGAGCCCGACGAGATCTGCGAGGCCCCTGATGAGCGTTGCGACCGCGCCCAGCGCGTCCGTCTCACGCATCCGTCGGGCCAAGGACGCGCTGACCGGCGGCGAGTGGGCTGCGGTCGGCGGTATGGCAGCCTTCGTCGCAGGTCTGCACATCGTGGGGTGGGGCGTGCTGATCGGGGTCGTCGCCCCGCACCACTACCACGTGAGCTCCACTCAGGTGTTCGGGGTGGGCCTTGGGCTGACCGCCTACACCTTGGGGATGCGCCACGCCTTCGACGCCGACCACATCGCCGCTATCGACAACACCACGCGCAAGCTCATGGCAGACGGCAAGCGCCCGGTGTCGGTCGGGTTCTGGTTCTCCCTGGGGCACTCGAGCATCGTCTTCGCGCTGTGCCTGCTCCTGGCGGCCGGCGTCCGCGCGCTGGCCGGCCAGGTCGGCAGCGGCTCATCCACATTGCACTCGGTGACCGGCCTGGTGGGGACGCTGGTGTCCGGCACGTTCCTGTTCCTGATCGGGATCCTGAACCTGGTCGTCCTCATCGGCATCCTGCGGGTGTTCCGGCAGATGCGCGGCGGGGTCTACGACGAGCAGGCCCTGGAAGAGCAGCTGAACAACCGGGGCTTCATGAACCGGATCCTCGGCGGTGCCACCAAGGCCGTGCGCAAGCCGTGGCACATGTACCCGGTCGGGTTGTTGTTCGGGCTCGGCTTCGACACCGCCACCGAAGTCGGCCTCTTGGTACTGGCCGGCGGCGCAGCGGCGTTCTCGCTGCCCTGGTACGCAATCTTGACCCTGCCGGTGCTCTTCGCGGCCGGGATGAGCCTGCTGGACAGCATCGACGGATGCTTCATGAACTTCGCCTACGGATGGGCGTTCTCCAAGCCGGTTCGCAAGGTCTACTACAACATCACCATCACGGCGTTGTCGGTCGCCGTCGCGTTGATCATCGGGACGATCGAGCTGGTCTCGATCGCCACCGACCGCCTCAACATCACCTCCGGGCCTCTGGCTGCCATCGGGAACCTCAACCTGAACATGGTGGGCTTCGCGATCGTGGGGCTCTTCGTCGTGACCTGGGTGGTCGCGCTGGCGGTCTGGAGGTTCGCCCGGATTGAGGAGAAGTGGAGCGCGCATCTGCTGGTCGCCGAGCCGGCCACCGACTAGCGGCACACCGCCTTGGCCCCGACCACCTTGTAGCGGAGCTGATGGCCGTCAGGCCAGAGCACGACGAACGACGCAACCGGTAACAGCGCCACACCTGCCGTGCAGGTAGTCATGTCAGAGCGCTGAGCCGCGATCTTGCCCAACGCGGGCGCTGACGGCTTCACAGTCGGGGGGTAGGTCCAGCGACCGTCGGCCCCGTAGACCCCGACCTTGACCAGGGCGCGGACCCAGTACTTCGGCCCGTTGCCGCAGGTCAGGCCCGGCCCCGTGGCGTAGACCTGCCCGCTTGCGGCGAACACCAGAACCGGCACACCCCGCGCCGTACAGGTTGCCGGCAGCGGGCCTCGCGGCACGAGATCCCAGCGCACCGTCGGGAACCCCGGCTGGGCCCCCGGCCGTGCATGTCGATGGATGGGAATGGGACTGACCGAGCCGGAGGCCGACAGGGCGGCTGCAGGGGAACCGAATCCGCCTGGGGCGGACCCGCCGGTGCACGCGACGAGCACCAGACCAGCGGTCACCGAGCACAGGGCTCGCGACAAGCGGCCGGTCATGATCCTCCCCCGCTCCTCGATCCGTGGGCACCGCGATGGTCGCGTATCGGTGGCGGCGTTGTCACCAGTGGGTCTGCCGGCGCACGCTACTCCCGGATCCGGCACGATGGGGCCGAACCTGTCGCAGCTCACTCGGCAGGTACCAGCATCTGCCGAGCACCTGGCGAGCAACGGGCACACACCGCAGCCGCCGTCGTGTCGGCGCGGACTAGGTGCCTGCCGCGCGGTCCGCGTAGGGTCAAAGACTCATTGGCACGCGAGTCGGGGAGGGTGCGCCGATGGGCAGCACTGGTGGTCATAAGCGCCGGCCGCCGCGCAGGAACGCCACACGTCGGTCAGGCACGCCGACGAGTACGTCTGCCCCGTCGCTGGCGGTGGTCCGGGGGGCGCAGCCGCCGGGAGAGCAGGGCCACGCGCTGGACGGCGACGAGGAGGCCGTGCTGGCGGGTCCGGTGGCTGATGTCGCGAGGGCCATGATCGATGCGATCGGACGCGCTCGGACGGCGCTGGATGCCGAGCTGGTCGTGTGCGAGATGATCGGACAGTTGGCGCTGGGTATCGGGGGTGGCAGCGCGCAGCGGACCGAAGCGTCACGGGAGCTGGTCTCGTCGGTCACCACCTACGCCGAGCAGCGGGGCACCTCGGATGCGCTCGCGACGCTGCAGGTGTTGGCTGCGCTTGGGCCGTTGGATGAGCGCGCCCACTCCTCGGCCGCGGCGCAGCGCGTTGCCGCCGCGGGTGTACGTCCGAAGCCTTGGGCGGCACGTCTGGGACGGCCGTCGTTCCTGCGGGCGTGGCGGTACGGCGACGTGTTCGGCGAGCAGTCGTCGCTGGGAGTGCTGTTCGATGACACCGGCCGCAGCCACGCCTTGATGGTCTTGATCGACCACGCGTTGGGCGGCGGCCTGAAGGATGCGTGGGTCGGGCAGGGACGCGAAGCGACCCGGATGCGCGACAGGGTTGTCCACGCCGCCGCGGGCGAAACCGGTGGCGATCTTTGAAGACCTGGACCCAGGCACAGTTGCCCTGCTGCTGCGCGACGCCCTGGCCGCAGAGCCTTGCCCGGTGCAGGACGACCAGATCATCGACGTCGCCGTCCACACTCCGCTCGTCGAATCCCGCGCACGTCTCCTGGCCGAGCTCGCCGGACTGCCGGAAGAACGACCGAGCGAGCAGGTCAGCGAGCCGGTCACGGCTGACGTGCTACAGGTGAAGGTCTCCCTGGTCGGAGCCCGCCCCCCGATCTGGCGGCGGCTCGAGGTCGCGGCGTCCATGCCATTGAGCCAGGTGCACGCGGTGCTGCAGACCGCTTTCGGGTGGGACGACGCCCACCTGCACAGGTTCGAGACCGTCCTTGATCCGCGCGCGGGGCGTCGCGGTCGAGGCCGGATTCTCGAGGGCGCCGCGTTGGGTCGCACCCGCTTGGTCGACGTGGTCTCAAGTCCCGGCGACCAGGTGGTGTACCGGTACGACTTCGGCGACGACTGGGAACACCTCGTCGAGGTGGAGGCGCGCCATGAGCCGGTGCCCGGCCGCTTGTACCCGCACTGCACCGCAGGGCGCCGGGCCGCCCCGCCCGAGGACTGCGGAGGTCTGCCCGGGTTCGACTACCTGCTGGAGGCTCTGGCCGATCCGACTCATCCCGAGCACGATCATCTGACCAGCTGGACGCCAGCTGGATACAACGCCGCTCGGTTCGACCTCGCCGCCGTGAACGCCGCCCTGGGGGCAGATCTGTGACATGCGCTGGATGCGACGCAGCGACGGCAGTTGAGCCGAGCATTCAGCTTCCGCGCAGGAGCAGGCGTTGGATGCAGCGCTATGGATGGGTCGGGTCGACGCCGAGGGTGGTGGCCGTGTCGGCCCCAGTCGCGGCCGGGCGCCTGCGGCATTGCGGCTGCACACCGCCGATGCCGACGCCGTCGCACGACAGCGCAAGCGCCCAGCCTAGGGCCGCTCGCGGTCAGCTCACCACGACGGGCGCAATGGTCCCGGAGTGGTGACTGTATGCAGGGCGGAGACCAGGCAGGCGAACTCCTCAGCGGGCAGCCGCCCCTTCCATCCGCTCACCGTGTCCTCCGCAGCCTCGCGCGCGGCGCGGGTGCAGGCCACTCCCCGCGAAGAAAGGCTGAGCAGCTGGGAGCGCCGATCGTGTGGGTTGGCGGTGCGGTCGATGTAGCCCATGGCTACCAGCTGGCCCACCAGCTGGGCGGCAGCTTGTTTGGTGACTCCGAGGTGGCTGGCGAGGCTCGCGATCGTTGCGTGGCCCTGGCTGACGAACACGAAGGCGAACCCGTGGGCCGGACGCACGTCGGCGAACCCGCGGCGGCCCAGACCTTCCTGGATCCCGTCCACCAGCTCAGTCGCCAGCCGCAGTGTCCTGGTGGCGGTCGCCCAGTCCCTGTCGTCATTCATGCTCACAGGTTGACAGACGAGCACTGACCCTTCACGATATGGACAAGTATCTTGTCTACTTGGGAGGGCACATGCCCGTCATCCACCAGGAGCAGGCGACCGTGTTCGAGACGCACGGGAGTCGCTTCCACTCGTACGTGGCACTTTCGTCCGGCGGCACCTCGATCTGCGCGTGGCGACTGGAAGTTCCGCCGAACCTTCGCGGCGTGGCGCACCGCCCGTCTCGCGAGGAGGTGCTTCTGGTCCTCGAAGGGGTCCTCGACGTCACCCTCGACGGAACAACGACGGCCGTTGAGCCCGGGTGTGTGGTTCTCGTTCCTGCCGACACAGAGCTTCGCATCGACAGCGGCCCGAGCGGAGCCGCTGCATGGGTCACGACCACCCCGGGCCTGTCAGCCGTGATGTCTGACGGCACCAAGATTGCTCCTCCGTGGGCCAACTGATTTCACGCATCAGGCGACGGCTCCCTCGACGTCTCGGCGGGCGCTCGGCATGTGGACTACGTCATTGAGCGACACGGCGACGTTGCCGTTGAGCCGGGGACACCGCTACCGCTTGGTGACCGGGTCGGCAGCCAGGACACGGGACTCCCTTGGCCATGACCGACTGATAGGTGCGGTCGGGCGCTGCCTTGTGTCACTACGTACCAGCCCCGACCACCTCGTCTGTGGTCATACTTGAGTCAAGATCTTTTTCCCAACCCCGTAAAGCAAAAGGCCCAGGTCTGTGACCTGGGCCTTTGCTCGTAGCCCCGACGGGATTCGAACCCGCGCTACCGCCTTGAGAGGGCGGCGTGCTAGGCCGCTACACAACGGGGCCGCTGGGGTACCTGGACTCGAACCAAGACTAACGGAACCAGAATCCGTCGGGCTGCCAATTACCCCATACCCCATGGGTCGCACCGACACGCCAGCTTGAGCGAAGGCAGGCCGAGCGAGGTCGAGGGTACCCGATCGCCCTACCGACCATCAAAACCAATGGGCCGTACCAGATCCTGTAGCTGCGCCAGCGACGCGATCACCGGAACCGACCGAAGATCTGCCGCAGACGACCCGGCGGGCGGGCGCCGCCCGCCGGGATCGGCTCCGGGCCGGTCCAGCCAGACGCCGATCAGGCCGGCATTTCGGGCCGACCACGCATCCCCGTGCCAACGGTCACCCACGTGCAGCGCCTGCCCGGGCTCGACACCCAAGGCCCGGCACAGCGCCCAGAACGGGTCGGCGGCGGGCTTGGCGGCGCCGACGTCCGAGGTTCCCAGCACGACATCGAACCGGTCCGCGATCCCCACCACCGCAAGCTTGCGACGGGTGAAATCCCCGTCGACGTTGGAGAACGCACCGACGCGCACAGCGGGCAGACACGCCAGCGCGTCCAGAGCCGGCAGGACGTCGTCATAGAGTGCCAGCCCCTGCTCGAAACCTGCCAGGTACCGCTCCACCCAGAGGTCGGCCTGGACATCGGACAGGGCCCGCCCGGCCATCGCACGCACCCGGACCCGACGCTGCTCGGCGAAGGACAGCTCACCGGACAAGTAGCGCGCGAAGGTCCACTCGACGAGCTCGCGCCATCGCTCGTGGTCGGACTCCTGGCAGCGACGTCCCTCGGCGGCCATCGCTGCCTCCAGCCCAGCCCGCTGGGCCCGGCTGTGATCGACAAGGGTGTCGTCCACGTCGAACAGCACCGCCCGGATCGCCGCCCCTGCCATACCTCAGGAGGCCAGGCGCTCACGCAGGGACGCGAGCCTGGCCAAAGCCAGCACGGCCCCCAGCAGCTCCATCGACTCGAACAGCGGCGGCGAGACGCGGCGGCCGGTCACCGCGACCCGGACCGAAGTGAACGCCACCTTGGGCTTCAGGCCCAGGCCGTCGATCAGCACGGCCCGAAGCGCCTCCTCGATCGCGGCCGCGGTCCAGACCTCGAGGTCGGCCAGAGCCAGCGAGGCGGCGTCCAGCGTCGCTCCTGCGCCGTCGTCGAGCGCGGCCACTGCCTCGTCGTCGACGACGAAGCGGTGCGGGCCGATCACCAGGAAGCCCAGCATCCCCGGCGCCTCCTCCAGCACGGTCATCCGGTCCTTCACCAGCGGCGCGCCAGCGTGCACCAGGCGGAGCTGGTCAGGAGTCGGCCCGGCTGTGCGGTCGGCCGAGAAAGCGCCAGCGCTCTGCAGGAACGGCACCATCCGGGTGGCCAGGTCGTCGGCGTCCAGCCCGCGCAGGTGCACCCCGTTGATCGCTTCACACTTCTTCACGTCGAACCGCGCCGGGTTGGCGCTGACCCTGGCGAGCTCGAAGGCCGACACCATCTGCGCCATGCTGAAGATCTCGACGTCATCGCCCATCGACCAGCCCAGCAGGGCCAGGTAGTTGAGAAGTCCCTCAGGCAGGAACCCCCGGTCCCGGTAGTGGTTCAGGGCCGCCTGCGGGTCACGCTTGGACAGCTTGCGGTTTCCCTCCCCCATCACATACGGCAGGTGCCCGAAGCTCGGAGTGTGCGAGGCCACACCGAGGTCGGTCAGTGCCCGGTACATCGCGAGCTGGCGTGGGGTTGAGGAGAGCAGGTCCTCCCCGCGCAGGACGTGGGTGATCTTCATCAGCGCGTCGTCGACCGGGTTGACCAGGGTGTACAACGGCTCGCCGTTGCCCCGAACGATCACGAAGTCCGGGACGTGGCCGTGGGCGAAGCTGATTGGCCCGCGCACGAGGTCGTCCCACTCCACCGCCTCGTCGGGCATCCTCAGGCGCAGCACCGGCACTCGACCCGCCGCGCGAAGCTGCCCCTTGGCATCTTCGGTCAGGTCGCGGTCGGCGTTGTCATACCCGAGCTTGACGTCCTGGCCGCGGCTGGTGCGCCGCTCGGCAACTTCTTCCGGCGTCGAGAACGACTCGTAGGCCCAGCCAGACTGGAGCAGCCGGCCTGCGACCTCGGCGTACACGTCCAGGCGCTCCGACTGCCGGTACGGCCCGTAGGGACCGCCGACCAGCGGGCCCTCGTCCCAGTCCAGGCCCAGCCAGCGCAGCGCGTCCAGGAGCGCCTCGTAGCTGTCTTCGCTGTCCCGGGCGGAGTCGGTGTCCTCGATCCGGAACACGAACGTGCCACCGGTGTGCCTGGCGTAGGCCCAGTTGAACAGGGCCGTGCGGATCAGCCCGACGTGCGGATTTCCCGTCGGTGAGGGGCAGAAGCGGACCCGGACCGCGCTCACGCGCGGGCCCCGCCGCCGTCGAGGGTGGCGCCGCCAACAACGCTGTTGGTCAATGTCCCGATCCCCTCGATGGTCACCTCGACCCGGTTGCCCGGCACGATCGGACCTACTCCGGCAGGCGTCCCGGTGAGCAGGACGTCCCCGGGCAGCAAAGTCATGACTGCGCTGGCATACGCGATCAGCTCGGCCACCCCTCTGAGCAGGTCGGCGGTGCTCGCGGACTGGCGAAGCTCGCCGTCCACCCGACACTCCAAGGTCAGGCCAGAGGGGTCGAGGTCGGTCTCGATCCACGGCCCCAGTGGACAGAACGTGTCGAAACCTTTGGCCCGCGTCCACTGCCCGTCGATGCGCTGCAGGTCCCGGGCGGTGACATCGTTCGCGCAGGTGTATCCCAGCACGGCATCTAGGGCACGTTCGACCGGAACGCGTCGCACGATGCCGCCGATGACCACCGCGAGCTCGGCCTCGTGGTGCACCTCGTCGCTGAGCTCCGGCAACGCGATGGCGTCACCGGGGCCGATCACCGAGGTCGACGGCTTCAGGAACAGCACGGGATCGGCTGGCGGCTCGTCGCCGCCCATCTCGCGGACGTGGTCGGCGTAGTTCTTCCCCACGGCCACGATCTTGCTCCCCACGACCGGGGCGAGCAGCCGGACCTGGGAGAGCTGGTGGCTGGTCGCCGTCAGCTCGAACGGCGGCAAAGGGAAGCCGGCCAGCTCGGTGACGACGGTGTCCCGCGCCCCCGGCTCACCCTGGATGACCCCATAGCGCGGAGTCTGGTCGGGGGCAGAGAACCTCGCGATACGCACGAGGGGCAAGGTTACCCGTCACCTCTGCCGCCCGCGGCGCGGCCTCACGCGGTGGCCGGGCTGGGGCTTGTCGGCTAGTCGGCCATCCGGCCCGCCCTGAGCAGACCGAACGCCACCGCATCCTCCAGGGCCATCCACGAGGCGGCGATGACGTTCTCGTGGACACCGACTGTGTCCCACTCGGTCGAACCGTCCGACGTCTCCACGAGCACCCGGGTCACCGCGCTAGTGCCCTGGGACCCCTCCAAGATCCGTACCTTGTAGTCCACCAGCTCGAGTCGGTCGAGCTCGGGGAACGACCTGGCCAGGGCCAGGCGAAGGGCCTGGTCCAGGGCGTTGACCGGACCGTTGCCCTCACCGGTTGCCACGATCCGCTCTCCGCCGGCATGGACCTTGACGGTGGCCTCGCTGCGCACCTGGCCATCGGGACCCTGCTCGACGATCGCTCGCCAGGACTCCACCTGGAAGTGGCGCCGACGCTCCCCCATCACCTCATCGCGCAACAACAGCTCGAACGACGCGTCGGCCGCCTCGAAGGTGAACCCGCGGGCTTCGAGCTCCTTGACCCGCTCGACGACCCTGCTCAGCACCTCGCGCTCGCCCGCCAGGTCGTAGCCGAGCTCGCGGCCCTTGAGCTCGATGGAGGCGCGCCCGGCCATGTCCGAGACCAGCATCCGCATGTCGTTTCCGACCGCTGCCGGGTCGACGTGCTGGTAGAGCATCGGGTCGACCTTGACGGCACTGGCGTGCAGGCCGGCCTTGTGGGCGAATGCCGACAGTCCCACGTAAGGCTGATGCTGGTTGGGCGAGACGTTGGTGACCTCGGAGACGGCGTGGGCGATCCGGGTCATGTCAGACAGTGCGTCAGCAGGCACGACAAGGCGGCCCTTCTTCAGCTGCAGGTTGGCAACCACGCTGAACAGGTTCGCGTTGCCCGAGCGCTCGCCGTAGCCGTTGGCAGTGCCCTGGACGTGGGTCACCCCCGCGTCGACGGCAGCCAGAGTGTTCGCCACCGCGCATGCAGTGTCGTCGTGGCAGTGGATACCCAGGCGCGCCTGAGTCGCCTCCAGGACCTGCGCCACGACGTCGGCGAGCTCGCCGGGGAGCATCCCACCGTTGGTGTCGCACAGGGCAACCACATCGGCGCCTGCCTGCGCCGCGACCCGGACGACCTCCAGTGCGTACGCCGGGTCCGAGCGGTACCCGTCGAAGAAGTGCTCGGCGTCCAAGAACACCCGCTGGCCCTCGGCTCGCAGGTGCGCGACGGTATCCGCGATCATCGCGAGGTTCTCGGCCAGCGTGGTCCGAAGGGCCAGCTCGACGTGCCGGTCGTATGCCTTGGCCACCAGGGTCACCACGGGGGCACCACACTCGCGCAAGGCGACGACCGTGGGGTCATCGGCAGCGACGGAACCGGCGCGCCGGGTCGACCCGAAAGCGGTCAACGTGGCGTTCTTCAGCTGCAATTCAGTCTGTGCCCTGGCGAAGAACTCGGTGTCCTTGGGGTTGGCGCCGGGCCAACCCCCTTCGATGAAGCCCACACCGAGGCAGTCCAGGTGAGCCGCGATCGTCAGCTTGTCCGCGACGGTCAGGCTCAGGCCCTCCTGCTGGGCGCCGTCGCGAAGAGTGGTGTCGTAGACGTGGAAGGTGTCGTCCACTGGCTGACTCCTTGGACCTCAGTGGCAGCTCGTGGCTGCCCGACTCCGAACCTGCTGCCCAGCACCCCGCCGGTGGAAGAGTCCTGGGAAACACGAAGGCCCCCCACGACGTGGGAGGCCTGCGCGGCGGGAAAATACCCGACGCGCGCTAGCTAATGATCAGCGTTCTGCACACCCGTACAGTGTGACACATCCCGTCCCCGCCTGGTCAGCGCCCGGCCGCCAGCGGGTACACCCAGCCATACGGGTCGGGGGCGACCCCGGTCTGGATGTCTAAGAGCTCCTGACGAAGCCTGCTCGTCACCGGCCCGGTGCCGCCGTCGCCCACGGTCCACTGCGCGGAGGCAGACTTCACCGCCCCCACCGGGGTGATCACCGCCGCTGTGCCGCAGGCAAACACCTCGGTCAGCTCGCCGCTGGCGTTGGCCTGCCGCCACGCCTCGACCGAGATCCGGTCGGCCGACGCCACGTACCCCAGGTCCGCGGACAGCGTGAGCAGGGAGTCCCGGGTGATCCCGGGCAGCAGTGTCCCGGTCAGTGCCGGTGTCACGACACGGGCGGCGTCGGCTCCGCCGGGCTCGTTCGGGCCACCGAAGACGAAGTACAGGTTCATCCCACCCATCTCCTCGACCCAGCGGTGCTCGGCCGCGTCCAGCCACACCACCTGGTCGCAGCCTTGCTCGGCGGCCTGGGCTTGGGCGATCAGCGAGGCCGCATAGTTGCCGGCGCACTTGGCCTCGCCAGTCCCTCCCGGCGCGGCGCGGCTGTACTCCTCGGACAGCCACACGGTTACGGGCTTGAGCCCGCGGGGGAAGTAGGCCCCAGCCGGCGACGCGATCAGCAGGTACATGTACGACGACGCCGGGCGAACCCCCAGCGCCGCCTCCGTGGAGAACATCAGCGGGCGCAGGTACAGGCTCTTCTCCGCCCCCGAAGGCACCCAGTCCTGGTCCTGGCCGACCAGCGCCTCTAGAGACGCCAGGAAGAGCTCCTCGGGCAGCTCGGGCATGGCCAGGCGCCGCGCGGAGCGCTGGAAGCGGCGGGCGTTCTCCTGTGGCCGAAAGGTGGCGATGGAGCCGTCCGGCTGGCGGTAGGCCTTGAGCCCTTCGAAGATCGCCTGGCCGTAGTGCAGCACCATCACCGCTGGGTCCAGGGACAACGGCGCGTAGGGCACCAGCTGAGCGTCATGCCATCCGCGCCCGGCGTCCCAGGCGATCGTCACCATGTGATCGGTGAAGAACCGGCCGAACCCGGGGTCGGCCAACTGCGACTCGCGCTCGGCGGCGGCCAGCGGCGTCCCGGTGGGCTTGAGGGCGATGAGGTCGTTGCCGGTCATGGGCTCACGGTAGTCAGGCGGTGGCCGTCATGGCGAGCGCGTCCCCGATCGCGGACGTGCTCCGCGCCTTGGCCACCGGGTCGCCGGCCCGGGCCAGCAGGTCGCTGGCCACCGCCTGCTGCACCCGGGCAGCCGCCTCTGGCAGGCCCAGGTGGTCCAGGAGCATGGCCACGGACAGCACCGTCGCGGTGGGGTCGGCCTTGCCCTGGCCGGCGATGTCCGGCGCGGACCCGTGCACCGGCTCGAACATGCTCGGGTTGACGCGGCTCACGTCGAGGTTGCCGCTGGCTGCCAGTCCGATTCCGCCGGCGATGGCCGCCCCGAGGTCGGTGATGATGTCGCCGAACAGGTTGTCGGTGACCACGACGTCGAAGCGCTGCGGCGCGGTCACAAAGAACATCGTGGCGGCATCCACGTGGACGTACTGCGTGCGGACGTCGGCGAACTCGGGGGCGACCGCTTCGAACGTGCGGGTCCACAGGTCTCCGGCGTGGGTCAGGACGTTGTTCTTGTGCACCAGGGTGAGAAGTCGTCTGGGCCGCGCCGCGGCCCTGGCGAACGCGTCGCGCACCACGCGCTCGACGCCGAACCGGGTGTTGACGCTCTCCTCGATGGCGACCTCGTGGGCCGTGCCTCGACGCAAGAACCCACCCGAGCCCGCGTATGGCCCCTCGGTGCCCTCGCGCACGACCACCATGTCGATGTCGGCCGGCCCGACACCCGACAACGGGGTGGAAACCCCGGGCAGGAGCTTGACCGGGCGGAGGTTGACGTGGTGGTCGAGCTCGAACCGCAACCTGAGCAATAGCCCACGCTCGAGGACCCCTGAGGGCACCGTCGGGTCCCCGACCGCGCCGAGCAGGATCGCGTCGTGCCCGCGCAGCTCGGCCAGGACCGAGTCGGGCAGGGTCTCGCCGGTCGCGTGCCAGCGTCTGGCGCCGAGGTCGTAGCTGGACTGCTCCACCTTCAGGTCGAACGCCGGGGCCACGGCGTCCAGAACCTTCAGCCCCTCGGCGACCACCTCCGGGCCGATGCCGTCCCCGGCGACCACGGCCAGGTGCAGCGTGCGGCTCACCTGGCCCTCGCCTCGAGGTCGACGGCGCGGCCCGAGTGGGCGCCGACCGCGGCCACGATGCCGGCCATCGTCGGCGGCGGAACCGCGGAGTCGACGGTCAGTGCCATCAGGGCGTGTCCACCCCGCTGGTCCCGGCTGACCTGCATGCCGGCGATGTTGATGCCGGCATCACCCAGGAGCTGACCGACGGCTCCGACGACGCCGGGGCGGTCGTGGTAGCGGAAGAAGGCCATGTGCTCGGTCGGCGGAAGGTCCACGTCAAAACCGTCGATCTCCACCAGCTTCTCCACCCGCCGCGGTCCCACAAGGGTGCCGGAGACCGAGACCACCTCGCCGGAGGACATTGTGCCGCGGACGGTGAGCAGGTTGCGGTGGTCCGGGCTGTCCGGGCTGGTCGTCAGAGCCACCTCGACGCCCCGCTCCTTGGCGATCAGCGGAGCGTTGACGTAGGAGACCGACTCCTCCACGACGTCGACGAAGACACCCTTGAGGGCGGCGAGCTCCAGGACCGACACATCCTGGCCGGCGATCTCACCGCGGACCTCGACGTCGATGCGGACGGCGACGCCGCCGGCCAGGCCAGAGAAGATCCGGCCGAGACGCTCGGCGAGCGGCAGGGCCGGCTTGACCTCCTCGGCGATGACGCCGCCCTGGACATTGACCGCGTCAGGAACCAGCTCGCCCGCCAGGGCGAGACGGACCGAGCGGGCCACCGAGATGCCGGCCTTCTCCTGGGCCTCGTCGGTACTGGCCCCCAGGTGGGGCACCGCGACGACCTGCTCGAAGGCGAACAGCGGGCTGTCGGTGCAGGGTTCCTTGGCGTAGACGTCCAGGCCGGCGCCGGCGACCCTGCCCTCGGCCAGGGCGAGCGCGAGCGCCGCCTCGTCGACGATGCCCCCGCGCGCGGCGTTGATGAGGCGGACGGTCGCCTTGACCTTGTGCAGCGCCTCGTCCCCGATCAGGCCGACGGTCTCAGCAGTCTTGGGCAGGTGGACCGTGATGAAGTCGGCGTCCCCGAGCAGCTCGTCGAGGCTGACCAGGCGCACGCCGACCTGAGCTGCCCTGGCCGGCTGGACATAGGGGTCGTAGGCGATCACGCGCATCCCGAACCCGGACATCCGCTGGGCCACCAGGATGCCGATGCGGCCGAGCCCGACGACGCCCAGGACCTTGTCCTGCAGCTCGACCCCGCTGTAGGCCGAGCGCTTCCAGGCGCCGCCCTTCAGCGCGGCGCTGGCCGGGACGATGTTGCGCGCGCAGGCGATGAGCAGCCCGATCGCGAGCTCGGCGGCGCTGACGATGTTCGACTGCGGTGCGTTGACGACCATCACGCCCGCCTGAGTGGCCGCGGCGACGTCGACGTTGTCCAGGCCGACCCCGGCCCGGGCGACCACCTTCAGCCGCTTGGCAGCGGCCAGCGCCTCAGCGTCGATCTGGGTCGCGCTACGGATCAGGACGGCATCGACGTCAGTCAGCGCCGGCAGGAGCTGCGCGCGGTCTGCGCCGTCGCAGTAGCGGACCTCGAAGTCCGGGCCGAGGGCCTCCACCGTGGCCGGCGAGAGCTCCTCAGCGATAAGGACGACGGGCTTGCCCACGGCGGATCAACACCTTCCGGAAGGCCGGTCGCCACGACGGACCGGTCAGAGCGAAGCGTAGCGAGCCCCTTGTGAAGCGCTTCACAACGTCCGCCATCCGGACGAGGAATGCTTGCGAGCCCGGTCCGAACGGCCGGACTTGCGCCACGATCGGATTCGCCGGCCGGCCACTTCCGTTTCGACCCTGTCGTCGGCCTACGATCGCCACCATGGGCACGTCGAGCTATCCCGAGGCCAGGAGGCGACCGGTGCCGGACCGAAGCAGCTACCTGCCGACGGACGTCGGCTGAAGGAAGGGGACCGGTGGCCTGGCTGGGTAACTACCGCGTTCTGCTGCGCGCACCGGGTGCCCCACGGCTGGTCACCGGACACCTGACCGCGCGGCTGCCCACCGGCATCGCCTCGGTCGCCCTGCTCTACACCGCGTCGTCTTCCCACCTGGCCGCTCCCGGTCTGACCATCGCCAGCTACGCGGTCGGGGTGGCCGTCACAACGGTTGTGACCTCACGACTGACTGACCGTCGGGGCCTGGCCCGGGTACTCGTCGTCGCAGCCGCACTGACGATGGTCGGCGCGCTGGCTCTCCTCTGGCGTCCGGACACTGCTGTGCTCCTGATCGGGGCGCTGCTGCTGGGAACCGCGCTGACCCCGGTCGGCAACGGACTTCGGCTGTCCTTGCTCTCCCCCGACCTGACCGAGGCCAGCCGGGTGGCCGGCAACGCCTACGAGTCGGTCGTCATGGAAGTCGGCGCCCTGGTCGGCCCGACGCTGGCCGGAGTGCTGATCGCCGCTGGGGCGATCGACGCCGGATTCTGGGCCATCGGCGTGGGCGCCCTGGCGGGCGTGGCCTTGATGCTTTCCTCGCCGCTGCTGCGATCGTTCGACGCCGCCCCGCGGCGCACCGGCGGGGGGCGGTACATCGACGTCCTGGGCGGGGGGATGTGGGTGGTTCCGGCGGTGGCGGTCACCGTCACGACGGGGCTGGCCGCGGCGGAGGTGAGCCTGTTCGTCGCCGCCTCCGCCCGGTGGGACGCGACCACCGCGGGGCTGTTGATCGCCTTGACCTCCGCAGGCTCGCTCGTCGGTGGCCTGGTCTACGGCGCCTGGGCACCCCGGATCCGCTATACCCGACTGGCGGCAGGGTTCTGCGTCGTCACCGGACTGGGCCTGGCGGGCCTGGGCCTGGCACTGCACCAGGGTTCACTGGCGCTGGCGGTGGGGGCCGCCCTGGTGGCTCAGCTCGGGGTGGCGCCCCTGGTGGCGGTCCTGGCTCGGCTGGTGCCGGCCCTGGCCCCACCGGCCCGCGTCGCGGAGGCGTACGGACTGCTGTCCCTGGGCGCGTTCTCCGGGGCCGTGCTCGGCGGACTGGCCGCCACCGTGATCATCGGGCTTGCGGTGTTCGTCCCGGCGGTCGCCGTGATGTTCGGGGCCGCAGTGCTGGCCGGCCGGCTGGGCAGCATCGCCCCCGCCGTGGCCCTGCTGTCAGCCCAGCCGGGGCAGCCGGCCCAGCCACGGGTCATCGACCTCACCGACGGTGAGCCCGCACTCCGAGCACCGGCACCACCGGAAGCACCGGAAGCACCGGAGGCACCGGAGGCACCGGCACCACCGGAAGCAGCGATGGAGCCGCTTCCCACCCGCCCCTCTGCGGCGGGTGGGGTGCAGTTCGCCCGCTACGGCTGGTTCTCCTGGGACGACGAGCCCCAGGTGAGCGGCGGGGAGCCCTGGCCCGTCCCGATCGCCGGGCCGGAGCAAACCGCCCGGACCGGCTGAGCCCGCCGTCTACCGGGCGGCCGTGCCCTCGACGTAGTCGTCGTCGCTTTCGACCCACGCCATCAGCTTGCGCAGCTCGCGGCCGGTCGCCTCGATGGGGTGCGCCTCACCCTGCGCGCGCAGCCGTTTGAACTCCGGGGCTCCGGCATCCTGGTCGTCGATGAATCGCTGAGCGAACTCACCGCTGCGCACATCCGCAAGGACGGCTTTCATGGACTCCTTGACGCGGGCGTCGATGATCCGGGGACCGGATACGTAGTCGCCGTACTCGGCCGTGTCCGAGACGGACCAGCGCTGCTTGGCGATCCCCCCCTCGTACATCAGGTCGACGATCAGCTTCAGCTCATGCAGGCACTCGAAGTAGGCGACCTCGGGCTGGTAGCCCGCCTCGATGAGCACCTCGAACCCGGTCTGGACCAGCGCCGAGGCACCCCCGCACAGCACCGCCTGCTCGCCGAACAGGTCGGTTTCGGTCTCTTCGGTGAACGTCGACTTGATCCCGCCTGCCCGCAGCCCGCCGATCGCCTTGGCGTAAGCCAGGGTCAGCGCCCACGCACCGCCGGTGGCGTCCTGCTCGACGGCAACGATGACCGGGACGCCGCGACCGGCGCTGAACTCGCGCCGCACCAGGTGGCCGGGGCCCTTGGGCGCGACCATGCACACATCGACCCCCGCTGGGGCTTTGATGTACCCGAACCGGATGTTGAAGCCGTGCCCGAAGAACAGGGCGTCCCCGTCGACCAGGTTGGGCTCCACCGCCTCTGCGTACACGTGGCGCTGCACCGGGTCGGGGGCCAGGATCATGATCAGGTCGGCCTCGGCACACGCCTCGAACGGGGTGACGACCCGCAAGCCGTCGGCTTCGGCCTTGGCGCGACTCTTCGAGCCCTCGGGCAGGCCGACGCGGACGTCCACCCCGGAGTCGCGCAGCGACAGGGCGTGCGCGTGGCCTTGGCTGCCGTAGCCGAGTACCGCGACGTGGCGGCCTTGGATGATCGACAGGTCGGCGTCGTCGTCGTAGAACATCTCGGCCACAGCGGTGGGCTCCTTGCGGATAGGGACGGGAGGGCTGAGGAAAGTCTGTCAGGCCGTGCTCTTGTCGAGCGAGCGAAGGGACCGGTCGGTGATCGAGCGCGAGCCCCGGCCCAGGGCCACCATGCCGGACTGGACGAGCTCGCGGACGCCGAAGGGCTCCAGCACCCGAAGCAGCGCCTCGAGCTTGTCCGCGTTGCCGGTCGCCTCGATGGTCACCGCGTCGGTGGACACATCGACGACCTTGGCCCGGAACAGCTGCACCGTCTCCAGGACGTGCGAGCGGGTCTCGGCGTCCGCGCGGACTTTGACCAGCATGATCTCTCGCTGGACGGACAGGGTCGGCTCGAGCTCGACGATCTTGATCACGTTGACCAGCTTGTTGAGCTGCTTTGTGACCTGCTCGAGCGGGCTGGCCTCAACGTTGACCACGATGGTGATCCGCGAGACCCCGGCGTGCTCGGTGGGCCCGACAGCCAGGGACTCGATGTTGAAGCTGCGCCGGGAGAAGAGTCCGGCGATCCGGGCCAGGACACCGGGCTGGTCCTCCACCAGAACTGACAGCGTATGGCGGCTCATCGCTACTCCTCCCTGTCCCAGACCGGCGCGAGGTCGCGCGCCACGAGGATGTCGTCATTGCTGGTCCCGGCCGCGACCATCGGCCAGACCATGGCGTCCTGGTGGACGACGAAGTCCACCACTACCGGCCGGTCGTCGACGGCCATGGCCTTGTCGATGGTGGCGTCGACGTCGGCCGCGGCGTCGCAGCGAAGGCCCACGCAGCCGTAGGCGTCGGCCAGCTTGACGAAGTCAGGGATCCGACGCGAGTGCAGGTCGGTGTTGGAGTACCGGGAGTCATAGAACAGCGTCTGCCACTGCCGGACCATGCCCAGGCTGCCATTGTTGATCACGGCGACCTTGATCGGGATGTCGTTGAGGGCGCAGGTGGCCAGCTCCTGATTGGTCATCTGGAAGCAGCCGTCACCGTCGATGGCCCAGACCGTAGCGTCCGGACGGCCAACCTTGGCACCCATCGCCGCGGGGACGGCGAATCCCATCGTGCCCAGGCCCCCGGAGTTGATCCAGCTGTTGGGCTTTTCGTAGCGGACGAACTGGGCCGCCCACATCTGGTGCTGGCCGACGCCCGCGCAGTAGACCGCGTCCGGCCCGGCGATGGCGCCGATCCGCTGGATCACGTACTGCGGAGCGAGCTCGCCGTCGGCCGGGATGTCGTAGCCCAGCGGGTAGGTGGTGCGCAGCTGGTCGAGCTGGCGCCACCATGACGCATAGTCGAAGGAGCGGCCGGCTTCCAGCTCGGCCCCGATGGCCACTATCAGGTCAGCGATGACCTCGCGGCAGTCACCGACGATCGGAACGTCGGCGACCCGGTTCTTGGAGATCTCCGCCGGGTCGATGTCGGCGTGGATCACGGTCGCGTCCGGTGCGAAGCTGGCCAGCTTGCCGGTGACCCGGTCGTCGAACCGTGCCCCGAGGGTGATGAGCAGGTCGGCCTTCTGCAGGGCGCCGACTGCCGCGACGGTGCCGTGCATGCCGGGCATTCCCAGGTGCAGCGGGTGGCTGTCCGGGAATGCCCCGCGCGCCATCAAAGTGGTCACCACCGGGATGCCGGTCAGCTCAGCCAGGACCTTGAGCTCGGGGCTGGCTCCGGCCCGGATCACCCCGCCGCCGACATACAGCACGGGGCGCCGGGCCTCGACGATCAGCCGGGCGGCCTCGCGCACCTGCTTGCCGTGCGGCTTGGTGACCGGGCGGTAGCCGGGCAGGTCCAGCGAGGTGGGCCACTGGAACGTGGTGGCAGCTTGCAAGGCGTCCTTGGAGACGTCGACCAGGACCGGGCCGGGGCGACCGGTGCTGGCGATGTGGAACGCCTCGGCGATCCGCCGCGGGATCTCGTCGGGGTTGGTGACCAGAAAGTTGTGCTTGGTGATCGGCATCGTGATGCCTCGGATGTCCGCCTCCTGGAAGGCGTCGCTGCCTATCGACGCGCTGGGGACCTGACCGGTCACCGCGACCATCGGGACCGAGTCCATGTACGCGTCGGCGATGGGAGTGACCAGGTTCGTCGCGCCCGGTCCCGAGGTGGCCATGCACACCCCCACCTTGCCGGTGGCTGCCGCGTACCCCTCGGCCGCGTGGCCGGCACCCTGCTCGTGGCGGACCAGGATGTGGCGGACCTTGGAGTCGAAGAGCGGGTCGTACGCCGGCAGGATCGCCCCGCCGGGAATCCCGAAGATGACCTGCGCACCGGCGGTCTCCAGGGCCTGGACCAGACTCTGGGCTCCGGTGATCTTCTCGCTCATCGCTCGTCCTTAGTGGTGCTCGGCTTAGGCGGCTCAACTAACACAAAAGCCCCTCGACCCATGAGGGCTCGGAGGGGCGGCGCGCGGACTGGTTCTCAGCCTGCGCGCTCCACGAGTACGACGATGCCGGTAAGCACGAGGCTACGCTCGCACCGCAGAGGTGCCGCGTCAAGTAGACGAGACACCGGTCTCGCCATGCGGACGCACCGGGCGGGTCGCTCCTGTCCCTGGCGGGCAGGCTCAGTCGCAGACCGCGCCCTGGGCCGCCGACCCGACCAGCCTGGCGTACTTGGCGAGCACTCCGCGGGTGTACCGGAGCTCGCGCGGCTTCCACCCGTCCCGGCGACGCTCGAGCTCGGCCGGCTCGACCAGCAGGTCAAGGGTGCGGGCGAGCATGTCCAGCCGGATCCGGTCGCCGTCGTGCACGAAGGCGATCGGGCCGCCGTGCGGGGCCTCAGGGGCGACGTGACCGATGCAGAAACCGGCCGTCGCACCGGAGAAGCGACCATCGGTGAGCAGCAGGACATCCTTGCCGAGACCGGCGCCCTTGATGGCCGCAGTGACGGCCAGCATCTCGCGCATGCCCGGGCCGCCCTGGGGGCCCTCGTAGCGGATGACGACGACGTCCCCGGCGACGATCGCCCCCGACGTCACCGCGGCCATGGCGTCGACCTCGTCGTCGAAAACCTTGGCGCGGCCGTCGAAGACCGGCTCGTCGACCCCGGCGGACTTGATGACTGCCCCGTCGGGGGCCAGCGACCCGCGCAGGACCAGCAGGCCGCCGGTGCGGTGGATGGGCGAGCCCATCGCGTAGATGATCTTGCCGTCAGGGTCCGGCGGGGCGATGTCAGCGAGATTTTCGGCCATGGTCTTGCCGGTCACGGTCAGGGCGTCACCGTGCAGCAGCCCGGCATCCAGCAGCGCCTTCATCACCACCGGCACTCCACCGATCTGGTCGATGTCGTTCATGACGTACCGGCCGAACGGCTTCACGTCGGCAAGGTGGGGCGTGCGGTCGCCGACCCGGTTGAAGTCCTCCAGCGTCAGGTCCACCCGGGCCTCGTGCGCGATGGCCATCAGGTGCAGCACCGCATTGGTGGAACCACCCAGGGCCATCACGACCGCGATCGCGTTCTCGAAGGCCTCTTTGGTCATGATCTGCCGGGCGGTGATACCGCGCCGGATCAGCTCGACCACCGCCTCACCCGACCGCGCGGCGTCGGCGTCCCGACGGCCGTCCGGTGCCGGGGCCGAGGCGCTGCCGGGCAGCGACATGCCGATCGCCTCGGCGACCGAGGCCATCGTGTTCGCGGTGAACATCCCGCCGCAGGCCCCCTCGCCCGGGCAGGCGACCCGCTCCATCTCGTCGAGCTGGGCGCGGGTGATCCGACCGGCGGCGCAGGCGCCCACACCCTCGAACATGTCGCCGATGGTGATCTCGCGCTCGCCGATGCGGCCGGGCAAGGTCGAGCCGGCGTACAAGAACACCGACGCCAGGTCCAGCCGGGCGGCCGCCATCAGCATGCCCGGCAGGGACTTGTCGCACCCGGCGAGCAGCACCGAACCGTCGAGGCGCTCGGCGTGCATCACGCACTCGACCGAGTCGGCGATCACCTCACGGCTGACCAGCGAGGCTCGCATCCCCTCGTGGCCCATCGAGATACCGTCCGAGACCGAGATGGTGCCGAACTCCATCGGGAAGCCACCGGCGGCGCGCACGCCCTGCTTGGCTGCCTTCGCCAGCCGCGCCAGGGACAGGTTGCACGGGGTGATCTCGTTCCACGACGACGCGACGCCGATCTGCGGGCGCTCCCAGTCGTCGTCGGTCATCCCGACGGCTCGAAGCATGGCCCGCGCGGGGGCACGCTCGTACCCTTCGGTCACGTCGGTGCTGCGGGGCTTCATCGGGTGGTCGGTCATGCCGGAAGCCTACGAGATGGGCCCAGCACGACGTTGCGCAAGTCGCGGCCCGTAACGAACCGGGACAGCTGGTCGGCCAGCAGCGTGTACGCCCGGGGCAGGAAGGCCGAGGTGTGGCCGCCCACGTGGGGGCTGATGAGCACGCCGGGGGTGGACCACAGCGGATGGCCAGGGGGCAGCGGTTCCGGGTCGGTCACGTCCAGCGCCGCGCGCAGCCGGCCGCTACCCACTTCGGCCAACAGCGCCGACGTCCGCACGATCGCTCCCCTGGCCACGTTGACCAGCAACGCGCCGTCCTTCATCCGGGCCAGGAATGCCGCATCGACCAGCCCGGTGGTGGCCGCGGCCAGTGGTAGGCAGAGCACGACCACGTCGGCTGTGGGCAGGAGGCCGGGCAGCTGGTCGATACCGTGCACCGGACCGACCGGCAGTGTCCTCGCAGTCCGGGCCACCCGCACCACCTCGACCTCGAAGCCGGCCAGCCGACGCCCGATCGCCGCCCCGACCGACCCGTACCCGACGATCAGCACGCGCCGGTCGGCCAGGGCCGGCCGCTGGCCGTGCAGCCAGGCCCCAACCGAGGCGGCGCGGGCGAAGTCGTCGATGCCACGCAGCGACGCGAGCATCAGGGCGACCGCGAGCTCGGCCGTCGACGCGTCATGCACCCCGCGCGCGTTGCACACGGTCACCCCCGCCGGCACGTGCGCCACAACCTGCTCGAAGCCGGCAGTCAGGGTCTGGATGACACGCAGCCTGGGCATCGCCGCGATCGGCGCCAACGCAGCGCCACCGGACAGATAGGGAAGGACGTAGAACTCGACATCGGCGACCGAGAAGGGCCAGCGACCAGTCCCGTCCCAGGTGTCGGCATGCAGGCCAGCGGGCAGCCCGCCCATCGCCTCGACAGCGTCGGAGTAGGGCAGCCACACCACGGTCACGGCGACGACCCTAGGGCCTTTGCCGCACCGGGGCCCGGCGAGACCAGGCCTCGCGGCTGCCTCGCGCCTGCCGCACGACCGCCCGCGGACCGGGCCGACGCGGCGGCGCCATGGGCGGCGCCGACCGCAAATCGGCGACGGTGCTAACACAGCACGCAGGCCTGCTCGGCCGGTGGTCGGGCCGCGGGACGCCCGGTAGGCTGGGCCCGGTCTGGACAACGGTGTCTGCCTCCTGATCGCCCGACCGGAAGCGACCCGCATGACCATACCTGCGAACCCCACCGAGCCCGAGCCGACGTTTGACGACGCCGCGCTGCGCGCGGACATCCGCTACCTCGGCCACCTCCTTGGCGACACGCTCACCCGCCAGGAGGGCCCCGACCTGCTCGCCCTGGTGGAGTCGGTCCGGGCCCTGAGCCGCGACGACCCGGGCGCCGCGGCGAGACTGCTGGCCCAGGTTGATGTGCCCACCGCGGGACTGCTGGTGCGGGCCTTCGCCACCTACTTCCACCTGGCCAACGTCACCGAGCAGGTCCACCGGGGACGCGAGCTAGCCCGGATCCGGCGCGAGCGCGGCGGCTGGCTGACCCGGGCGGCCGCGTCGGTCCGGGCCGCCGGGCTGTCCCCGGCCGAGATCGACGCCGGCGTCGCGCGGCTGGCTGTCCGGCCGGTGTTCACCGCGCACCCCACCGAGGCTGCGCGGCGCACGACGCTGGCAAAGCTGGGGCGGGTCGCCACCTTGCTCGACGAAGAGCCGGGCCCGCGCCGCGACCGTCGCATCGCCGAGGTGGTCGAGCTGTTGTGGCAGAGCGACGACCTTCGGGTGGCCCGGCCGGACGTGCTCGATGAGGCCCGCAATGCGGTGTACTACCTGGAGGCGCTGGCCCGCGAGGCCGTTCCGGAGGTCCTCGAGGAGCTCGCCGACGTGCTGGCGGGGCTGGGCACCCAGCTGCCCCCGACCGCGCGACCGCTGAGTTTCGGCACCTGGATCGGCGGCGACCGCGACGGCAACCCGAACGTGACTCCTGAGATCTCCCTGCTCGTGCTGGAGCTGCAGCACGAGCACGCGATCCGCGTCGCCATGGACGCCGTCGACGAGCTGCGCCAGGAGCTGTCCTCGTCGACCCGGCTGGTCGGGGTGTCAGGGGAGCTGACGGCGTCGCTGGAGGCCGACCTGACGGCGCTTCCCGAGGTCGAACGGCGCTACCTGCGCCTGAACGCCGAGGAGCCCTACCGCCTCAAGGCCACGTGTATCCAGCACAAGCTGGTCAACACCAGGTCCCGGCTCGCCCAGGGCCGCCCGCACGTGCCGGGTCGCGACTACACCGACGCCTCGGGTCTGCTCACCGACCTGTGCCTGCTGCACGACTCGCTGCTCGCCCACCGTGGTTCCTACATCGCCCACGGCCGGCTGGAACGGTCAATCCGCACCCTGTCGGCCTTCGGGCTGGCGCTGGCCGCGATGGACACCCGCGAGCATGCTGACGCCCACCACGCCACCGTGGCCGCCCTTTTCGACCGGGTCGGTGAGGCCGGCACCAGGTACCAGGACCTGTCCCGGGACGAACGCCTCGACCTGTTGCGCCGCGAGCTGGCTGGCCGGCGGCCGCTGGCGCCCAGCCCTCCCCCGCTGTCCGGTGACGAGCTGGCGACGTTCCGCGTGTTCACCGCGATCGGTAAGGCCCAGGACCGTTTCGGCCAGGACTGCGCCGCCACATACATCGTTTCGATGACCCGGGGCGCGGATGACGTGCTGGCCGCGGTGCTGATCGCTCGTGAGGCCGGGCTGGTGGACCTGGCCGGTGGTGTGGCGCGTCTTGGCTTCGTACCGCTGCTCGAGACCGTCGCGGAGCTGCGGGCAGCCGACCGCGTCCTGGAGGACTTGCTGTCCGACCCCTCCTACCGCAGCCTCGTCGGGCTGCGCGGCGATGTCCAGGAGGTGATGCTCGGCTACAGCGACTCCAACAAGGACGCCGGCATCACCACAGCGCAGTGGGAGATCCAGCAGGCTCAGCGCAGGCTCAGAACGGTGGCTCTGCGCCACGGCGTGCGCCTGGTGCTCTTCCACGGCCGCGGTGGCACGGTGGGCCGCGGCGGCGGCCCGACCAGGGACGCCATCCTCGCGCTGCCGTGGGGAACGCTGGACGGTGCGGTGAAGCTCACCGAGCAGGGCGAGGTCATCTCCGACAAGTACGCCCTGGCCGCCCTGGCCAGGGAGAACCTGGAGCTGACCCTCGCCGGCGCACTGGAGGCCACCCTCCTGCATACCAAGCCGCGGTTCGGCGATGAGGTGCTGCGCCGCTTCGATGCCGCGATGGAGCTGATGTCGGCAGCCGCCTACACGGGCTATCGCGAGCTCATCGACCATCCGGACCTGACCGAGTACTTCCTGGCTTCCACACCCACCGACCAGCTCGGCGCGCTTCAGCTCGGGTCGCGACCGTCCAGGCGTCCGGACAGCGGCGGCGGCCTGCAGGGCCTGCGGGCGATCCCGTGGGTGTTCGGCTGGACTCAGTCCCGGCAGATCGTTCCCGGGTGGTACGGGGTGGGGACCGGCTTGGAGGCCGCCTTCGACGCGGGGCTGGGCGAGATCGTGGCGGAGATGTTCGCCGAGTGGAACTTCTTCCGTACGTTTGTCTCCAACGTCGAGATGACCCTGGTCAAGACCGACCTGCGGGTGGCGCGACGGTATGTCGAGTCACTGGTGCCGCCCCAGCGACGGTCCCCGTTCGACCTCGTGGAATCTGAGTACGAGCGCACGGTGCGCCACGTCCTGAAGGTGACTGGCGAGAGCGGGCTGCTGGGCGCAGCCACCCCGCTACGGCGCACGCTGGATGTCCGCGACGCCTATCTGGCTCCCCTGCACGACCTCCAGATCGCCCTGCTTCAGCGGGTGCGCGCCAGCAGCGACCCTCAGGACGAGCTGCGTCGAGCCCTCCTGCTCAGCGTCAACGGGATCGCCGCAGGGCTCCGCAACACTGGATGATGCCTCGCCGACGGTGCCCGGTCGACGGTGCCCGCCGGTGGCGTCCGGCCGGTCAGCGACGCCCGGAGGCTGGGGCGGAGTCGGCGGCCAGCGGGTCGGCGACCGCGACATGGCAGGCCGCGGAGTGTTCCGGCCCGAGGATGCGCAGGACCGGTGTCACCTGGTGGCACACATCGACGACCAGCGGGCACCGGAACCGGAACCGGCACCCAGGTGTTGGGTCCACCACCTTCGGCGGCTCACCACGGTCGGTCCCGGCCGTCATCGAAAGCGGCGCGCGGGGGTCGGGGACGGTGTCCAGCAGCAGCCGGGTGTACGGGTGTTTGGGCCGTGCCAGCACGTCCTCCATCGCACCCGACTCCACCACGTTGCCGGCGTACATCACGATCAGCCGGTCCGCGACATACCGTGCGCTGGCCAGGTCGTGCGTGATGTACAGGAACGAGACCCCCTCCTTCTCGCGCATCGTGGCCATCACGTTCAGCAGCCCGATTCGGATCGAGACGTCCAGCATCGACACTGGCTCGTCGGCCAGGATCAGCTTGGGTCGGTAGGCCAGTGCCTGGGCAAAGCCGATGCGCTGGCGCTGGCCGCCGCTGAGCTCGTGCGGGTAGCGCCCCATGATCTCCCGGGCCGGGGTGAGCCCCACCGCCTCGACCACGCGGTCCGCTTCCGCCTGGCGCTGGCTGCGGTCGAGCTCAGGGCGGTGCAGCTTGAGCCCCCGCATGATCCCGTGCGAGACCCGGTAAGCGGGATTGAGCGAGCTGAACGGGTCCTGGAAGACCATCGGCACGTCGCTGCGGTAGGCCAGGCTCTGGCTGCGGGTGCGCATGTCCGCCAGCGGGCGGCCCAGGTAGAAGATCTCGCCGCTGGTCGGCGGATACACCCGGGCCAGAAGCCGAGCCACGGTGCTCTTGCCGCTGCCGCTCTCGCCAGCCAGCGCCACGATCTCCTTGCGGTGGATGACGATGTTGGCGTCGTCGACCGCGTGCAGAGTCTTCTTGCGAAGGCCCCCACCGATCTTGAAATGGCGGGTCAGCCCGCGAGTCTCGATGAGCGGGACGTCGGCCGCGGTGGGGACCGCATCATCGGCCGTCATGCCGGCACCCCCGCACCCGGCGCAACGCTCGCGCCGGCCGGGTCGGGGTCGAAGCCGGGACGGACGCGAATGCAGCGGGCACGTGCGCGGCCCACCTGGTAGAGCTGCGGCTCGGTCGTTGCGCACTCAGACAGGACGACCGGGCACCGGGGGTGGAACCGGCAGCCGGAGGGGGCGTTTGCCAGGTCAGGCGGGCTCCCCGGGATGCCGAGCAGGGGGACTTTCGGCCCGCGGATCGACGGGAACGCGTCGAGCAGCCCGCGGCTGTACGGGTGCGCCGGGGTATCGAACACCGACCGGGTCTCGCCGATCTCCACCACTTGCCCCGCGTACATGACCAGGAGCTGCTCGGAGAAATGGCTGACCAGGGACATGTCATGGGTGACGAAGATGACCGCGAAACCCAGCCTGTGCTGGAGCTCCTTGATCTGCACCATCAGCGACCGCTGGGCCACAACGTCCAGTGCCGACGTCGGTTCGTCCATGATGACCAGGTCAGGGGTGAACAGCAGCGCCATCGCGATCATGGCTCGCTGGCGCATTCCCCCGCTGAGCTGGTGGGGGTAGCTGCTCAGGTGGATCGGGTCGATACCCACCAGGGCCATCACCTCGGCCGATCGCCGGGCCATGTCGTCGCCAGCCCCGTGGGCACGCAGCACGTCCCTGAACTGGGCGCCGATGCTGAGCACCGGGTTGAGCGCGTTCATCGCGCTCTGCATCACCAGTGAGTAGTCCTGCCAGCGCATCGCCGCGAGCTTCTTCTCGCTCAGTCCAACCATGCTGGTGCCCTTGAACTGCACGCTTCCGCCGGTGATCGATGCGGGCGGGCTGAGCAGCTGGGCGATGGCGAACAGCAGCGTGGACTTTCCGCATCCGGACTCCCCCACGATGCCGACGAACTCGCCGGGCTGCACGTCCAGATTGACCCCGTCGACAGCGCCGACCGCACCACGTGGGGTGTCGTAGACGACCCGCAGGTCACGAACCTCAAGAATGGGTGCGCTGGACACGCGTCCTCCGAACCGGCCGAAGGGCTGGGTTGCTTATCTCGTCAAATGCGTAGTTGAGAAGCGCGAAGGAGGCGCCGAGCAGAGCGACACACAATCCCGGCGCAATGGCCCACCACACCTGGCCAGTCTGCAGAGCCGACTGGCTCTGCGACCAGTACAGCATGGTGCCCCAGCTGTTCGACGACGAGTCGCCGAGCCCGAGGAACTGCAAGCCGGCAGCGGTCAGCACTGCGTACAGCGCCGCTCCCAGGAAGTTGGCCAGAATCAGCGAGGTCATGGTGGGCAGGATCTCCACCAAGATGATGTAGGACCGCTTCTCGCCGCGAACGCGGGCCGACTCCAGGAAGTCCCGATTGCGCAGCGACAAGGTCTGCGCCCGCAACTGCCGGGCGCCGTAGGACCAGCCGGTGATCACCAGCACGACGATGACGACGCTCACGCTGCCACTTCCCGCGTATGTCGCCAGGATGATGATCAGCGGGAAGGTCGGGATGACCAGGAAGACGTCGGTGAACAGGGACAGGACGCTGTCGCCTAGGCCGCCGAGGTAGCCGGCCGAGACGCCGACCAGCACCGAGAGCACCGTGGCGAAGGCGCCCGCGACCACGGCGATGACCAGCGACTGACGGGTGCCGTAGATGAGCTGGGCCAAGATGTCCTGCCCGAACGCTGTGGTACCCAGCAGATGGTCGTGCGAGGGGGCGAGGCTGACGTCGAACGCACGCTGCTGAGGGTCCAGGACCGAGGTGAACAGATGGGGGAATGCGGCCACCAGGCAAAACCCCGAGAAGATGATCAGCCCGGCCATGGCCTTGCGGTTGCTGCGGACGGCGGTGACGACCGAACCGGCTGCGCGACCCCTGCTGGCACTTGGCGCGGCAGGGCTCGCCGTCTGGCCCGTGATGACTGTGGTCATGGCCTCACCCCGTCGACCGGGCACGGGGGTCGAGCGCGAAGGTCGCGAAGTCGCACACCAGGACAGCCAGGAGTACGGCCACGGTGATGAGCATGAAGAGCGCTTGCATCAGTGGGTAGTCGACGTTGATGGTCGCGTCGTAGAGCTTGTAGCCCAGCCCGGGGTAGTTGAAGGTGTACTCGACCAGGATCGCGCCACTGATGATGTAGCCCAACGACATCGCGAAGCCCGACAGGTTGGGCAGGAACGCATTGCGGGCCGCGTACCGGAGCATGATGGTGCGGTTCGACAGTCCCTTGGCGCGGCCCATCCGCACGTAGTCCTCGGCCAGGGTGGTGATCATATTGTTGCGCATGGTCAGGATCCACCCACCGATCGAGGTGATGAGGATCGTCGCCGCCGGCAAGAGTGCGTGTTGCAGGACGCTGCCCACGTAGTCCCACGACCAGCTGGTGTTGAGAGTGTTGTCGACACCCATGTCGCTGGGAAGAGAGCCATTGGTCCAGACCGAGAACATCAAGATGAACAGCAGGGCCACCCAGAAGTACGGCAGTGCAGAGGTGATCACGAAGACGGGCGGCAAGATCCCGTCGAGTTTACCGCCGCGCTTCCAGCCAGCCACAATGCCGATCCCGGTCCCGACGATGAAGGCCAGGACGGTGGTGACGCCGACCAGGCCGACGGTCCACGGCAGCGCCTCGCGGATGATCTGGCTGACGGGCTGCCCCAGGGTCGTGGTCGAGATCCCCCAGTTCCCGGTCAGCATGTTCTTCAGGTAGGTGAGATACTGGGACAGCAGGCTGGACTTGGTGTCGACGCCGAACTCGGCCAGGAGAGGCTGGATGGCCGCCAGCGAGACCTTGCCCCGGAAGCGGGCCATCAACGCCTCGGCCGGGTTGCCTGGCATCAGCCGCGGAAGCAGGAAGTTCAACGTGAGCGCCACCCAGAGGGTGAGCACGAAGAACCCCATCCGGCGGAGCAGGTACCTCACCTGTGCTCAGCTCCTCACGGCTTCGCTTGGCCAACAGTCGAGCGAGTCGCCATCCCGGTCCAGTCGGGCGTGCCCAGCCTGGACCGGGATCACGCGGCTACTTGGACTGTAGGTGTAACAGAACTTGTTCGATGTCCGGCACGTTGAACGCGGAAGGCTGGGCGAAGGGGTCGTCCTTTGTCGGCCAGCCGGTCAGGTTCTTGGTGCTGTACTGGAACCAGTCCACGGACTCAGTGGTCGGGATGATCGGGAGGTCCTTGAGCACGTATCCCTCGATCTGCTTGATGATGGAAACCTGGGTGGCAGCGTCCGCCGACGCGTAGCTGTCGAACAGTGCATCTACGGCCGGGTTGTTGTACCGCTCGTAGTTCGTCGAGGCATCGGTCCCGATGGGCGCCGAGTTCTTGGAGTAGAGGATCTCCCGCAGCTCGTAGTAGGGCGTCGGGCCGCCGGCCTCGCCGAAGTACGCCAGGTCGAACTCACCCTTGTAGAGCTTGTCGTTGTACGCCTGCTGGGCCAGGTCGGAGACTGTCAGGTCGATACCGATCGGGGCGAGCTCCTGCTTGATCTCCTGGAGAGAGGCGTCCCAGTCGGTGTAGCCGCTGACCGTGATCACGGTCAGCTTCAGGGGCTTGGCCGGGCTGTAGCCCGCGCTGACCAGGTACTGCATCGCCTTGGCCGGATCGGCCTTGGTGTTCGCGTCCGGGTACCCGTACGACGCCGCGGTCGCGCTGTCCAGGTAGGTCTGGAAGGTGGGAAGCACGATGCCGGTCTGGCTGGCCGCCGGCTGGTAGCCGCTCTCCCCGATCTTGGAGACGGCCTGCTTGTCGATTGCGTAGGCCAGCGCTTGACGAATCGCAAGCATGCTTGTGGCCCGCTTGCTGTCCAGGTTCGGGAAGAGCGCCACGTTCGTCACCGGCGGGAACCAGTAGTGGTTGTTGGCCGGGTCCTTGGATACGTAGAACTTGTCGATGCCGGGGATGAACTGGCTGCCCCACTGCGCCTTCCCGGTTGCAAGGTCGAGGTTGGCCGGGCCGTTGTCGGTGTAGGCGGGGTACTCGACCTTGCTGATCTTGGGCAGACCGGGCTGCCAGTACAGCGGGTTCTTGGTGTACTGGATGTTGGTCGGCTTGCACGGGTTCACCACGTAGGGGCCTGTGCCGATCGGGTTAGGGTCTGGCCAGGCCTCCGGCTTCGCGGCGGCGTCGCCAGCGGACCAGATGTGCTGGGGCACGATTCCGACCTGGTCGGCGAAGTAGTAGAAGGAGGGCTGGGCCGCGCCCTTGAAGGTCATCGTGACCTGGTTGCCGGTGGAGGTCACACTGTTGAGCACATTGCCGGTCCAGAGCGCGAACAGGTCCAAGGCGGTGTGCGCCTTCATCAGGTTGAAGGTGAAGGCGACGTCGGCAGCGGTCATGGGCTGGCCGTCGCTCCACTTCACACCGTCACGGATCGTGAACACGATGGACATCTTGTTCGCGCCCCAGGTGTAGGACTTGGCGAGCATCGGGGTCTCAGCCGCGTTGCTCAGCGAGTTGACGAAGACCAACGGCTCGTAGACCACGCCGAGCGACTCCTGGTTGTTCGACGGGTTGAACGGATTGAACTGGCACGGCCAGGTCTGGCCTTGCGCGTTGGAAATCGTGACGACGTCAGTGCCGCCACTTGACGTGGTCGCGCTGCTGGAGCCGCCGTGGCCGGAGCAGGCCGCGGTCACCAGGGCGGCGGCCACGGCGACAGCCACTGGAATGAGCTTCGTGCGCCTCATCGGAAAGACCCCTCACTGATCGCGCCGCAGGCCTGACCTGACGGACAACGGGATGCCGGACTGGTGCCGGACGAACTCATCGGCGTGCGCGCCGTGGCTGTGGCGCGATGGTGCGGTGGAGCCGAGAACCGTTCAGTTGTGACATTCGCACCGATAGGGCGCGCAGGGCTCACGCGATCGCCCCCTGGCCTAGAGCAGCGCCGTGTTCGGTCCATGAGGCCGCTCGCACGCCGAGCGCCAGCGCTCCGATCAAGGGCGCGTCGAAGGGGAACTGGGCGAGCACCAACTCGGGTGGGTATGGCACACCGACCTCCAGCGCGGCGCGCAGTCCCGGCTCGATCTGCGCCCACGAACGAACCATCCCGCCCCCGACGGCGATCCGGACCGGGTCGATGGCGATGGCGAGGTTGACCATGTGGAAGGAAAGCTCGGCCACGAACGAGGAGACCAGCGCCGCGGCGACCGGGTCGGCTCCAGCCCTGGCAAAGACCTCCGATGCGGTCGTGGGACGGCCGAAGTCGGCAGTCGCGAGCGCGGCCAGGGCCTTGCCGCTGGCGACATTCTCAAGGGGGACCCGATCGACAAGCGGAATCCCCACGTCGTCGACCCCGCGCAGGTTGTACCCGATCTCGCCGGCCGCGCCGCGGCCACCGGACACGACTGTGCCGCCAACGATGAGTGCCACCGACAGCCCGGTGCCGAGGTTGAAATAGAGAGCGGGGTCGCACCCGTTCAGCGAACCCCAAACCATCTCAGCCTGCGCCGCGGCCTTCACGTCGGTGACCATCCGCACCGGGACACCGGGGAAGGCCGCCCGCAGTTCTCGCCCGAAGGCCAGCGAGTTCCAGCCGGGGATGTTCGGTGCCAGCTCCACCCCGTCGTCGCCAGGGATCCCGAAGGTGCAGGCACCCACCGCGGCAAGGCTGGCACCGGGAACCGAGTCGCTCAGAAGGCTACGCGCGGCCTCGATCCCACGGGCCAGCCCCGCCGGCGCACCATCGTCTGCGCCGCTGGACACCGTGGTCGACGCGAGGCGGACCCCGGAGCTGTCACAGACCGCCACAGCGATCTTCGTGCCTCCGAAGTCGAGTCCCAGGACGACCGTGGCCGGATGGTCCCCTGCTAGCATCGACTCCCTCTCGCCACGGCCCTGCGGGCCTTCCGCTCGGCTTGCGTTGTCGCTGCCTGATTGTTAGGAAAGTACACTTACAATTATCGCACGACAAGGCCTCCAGGTAAAAGATCGGTAACGAGTCGACGGCAGGAGGGAGCGCGGTGACTGCTCTGCCTGTCGGCGCGGGACCGTCTTCGGGCACGGCCCGGGACGCAGCGGCCCGCCCGCAGTCGATCCGGGCGATGAACGAGCAGCTGCTCTTGGACCTGATCCGACATAGCGACCAGGTGAGCAGGGCCGACCTGGCGCGCTCCACCGGGCTGTCGAAACCGACCGTCTCCTTGGCGCTGGCCAACTTGGAGCGCGCGGGTCTGGTCGTCGCGACGGGAGTCCGCACCGGGGTTCCTGGTCCCGCGGCCGTCCTCTATCGGGTCCGGCCGGAGGCCGGGATGGTTCTCGGCCTGGACGTCGGCCAACAGTTCCTGCACGGGGCGATCAGCGACCTCGCAGGCACCCGAAGGGCGGCCGCCTCTGTTCCGATGGGCCGCCACCGAAGCGCGGCTGTGGTGCCCGAGCTCCGTGCGCTGGCGCAGGGCCTGCTGAGACAGGCCGGGCTCACATCGGCGGACCTTACCCAGACCGTGATCGGAAGCCCAGGGGTCTACGACCCGCTTCGCGATGTCCTCGACCTCGCCGGAGGGGTCCGCGGCTGGGCTGCACCCACCGTGCTCGCCGATCTTCGCGATGCGTTCGGCGCGACGGTCATGGTGGAAAACGACGTTGACGTAGCGGCGCTGGCCGAGCGCGCGCACGGGCACGGCCGTGGGGTGGATAGTTTCGCGTTCGTCTCCATCGGCACTGGCATCGGCATGGGTCTGGTGCTCGGTGGGCGACTGCACCGCGGAGCACACGGTGCCGCCGGTGAGATCGGATATCTTCCCTTCACCGAAGGGGACGGCTCAGACGCACGGGACGCACGCCGCCGCGGAGCGCTCGAGGCAGCAGCCTCGGCCGCCGGCGTCGTCCGTGCGGGGCGGCGGGCCGGGCTCAGGCTGCCCAGCGCTCGCCGAGTCTTCGACGCCGCGGCCGCCGGTGACGCGGCGGCCGCCCGGGTTGTCGCGCAGGAGGCGCTGTTGGTCGCCAAAGCGATCTCCGCTGTCGTGGCGGTGGCCGACCCCGAACTCGTCGTGATCGGCGGTGGGATCGGTCGCTCAGCGGGATTCCTGGACGCGGTAGCCGACCAGGTGCGTCGCATCTCGCCCGTGCTGCCCGAACTCCGGGTCAGCGCGCTGGGATCTGACGCTGTCGTCGACGGATGCCTGGCCGCCGGGCTCGAGCGTGCCTGGGAGATCGTGGTGGACCGGCTCACACAACCACTGCCGGGGGTTCCCGGCCAGCGCGAACGACCGGTCTCGGGGTCCTAGGCGAACCGATCGACCGGGCGGCGTTCCTCCTTACCGCAGGGTCAGCGCGGCAGCGTCAGCCCGGTGGGCCGGCGCTGGCCCGCCGTTGTCCGCGGGCTCTGGACAGCGCGAGCTGAACGGCGCCTTGGATCGGCGCCGCGGCCACGATCGACAGCTCGGCCAGTGGCGCAATCGGCAGCAGGGCACCGCGCACGGCGGCCACCAGACGTGCGTCACCGCTGGAGCCGACGCCGCCCCCGATCACCACGGGCACGGCGGAGCCGGACAGCCCGAGGCGGGCCAGCAATGAGGCCGCAAGTAGGCCGATCTCCGCGCCCTGCCTGTCGACCAGCGATGCCGCAACTGCATCGCCGCGCTGGGCAAGGGCGAATATCTCAGGGGTGCGCGACCACCAGGCCTCGACACTCAGCTCACGTCGGTGGACAGCGAGAATCACGTCCTGAACGCGAGCGTGCCCAGTCCAGACAAGCAGTGCCTCGCGCAGAGCTGTCGGCTGGCCCCTGCCGTCCTCCGCCCTCGCGGCGTGCCAGAGCACCTCCTCGGCGAGTCCGCTTGCCCCGCCCCAATCTCCCGAGACGTGGCCAAATGCCAGGATCCGAGCCGTCGCCCCGTCTGAGCGGACTGCCGCTCCGTTGATCCCGGTGCCGCAGACGACCACAGCCGCGTCATCGGAGTTCGTTCCTGCCCGCAAGAGTGCGAACACGTCGTTGTCAACGTCCACAGACCGGCTGGCCCAGGCGAGCGACGAGAGGGCGTCGCGCACCGCCTGCCCCTCGTCAGGCATGTCGATGGAGGTGAGATAACAGCCCGCGTGCACCACGTCCGACCCAACAGCCCCGGCGGCCGAGAGCGCGTGCGTCACAGCCGTGTCGACCAGCTTGACGGCGGCAGGTATACCGAGGGAGTGGTGCGAACAACCTGGCCCGCGGTGCGTGCTGAGCACCGTGCCGGAGCGGAGGTCAACCACGGCGACGTCAGTCTTGCTCCCTCCGCCGTCCACCGCGACGACAACGGGAGGAGAGGAACTCACGCCCGGGCCCAAGGCAGGAAGTCCCGGTTACCCGAGATGAGGGCGTCGGTCAGCTTCTCGGTCACATCCAGCTGTCCCACGAGCGGGTGTGCGAGGAGTGCGGCGAACACCCGGTCAAAGCCGCCGTATCGGGCCGCTTCCAGCGCAAGGGATTCGTAGGCTGACACGTGCGCGATGAGGCCCGCGTAGAGCGACTCAATCGGTGCGGCGGAACGTGGGACTAGGCCTGTCGTCGAAACCTCGCACGGCACCTCGATCACCGCGTCGTCGGCCAGAAACGGGAAGTGGCCATCGTTGACGACGTTTGCGACATGGACGCCCGCATTCTCGTCCCCGCCGAGCAGCGCGGCGAGCAGCGCCACGGCGGCCTCGGAGTAGAAGGCGCCACCGCGCTGCTCAAGCAGTGCGGGTTTGGAGACCAAGGCGGGGTCCCGGTACAGCTCGAGCAGGTCTGCTTCGATACGCAGCACCTCCTCGGCCCGCGTCCCGTTGGCTTTCAGCTCGCGCACCACCTCGTCGTGGGCATAGAAGTAGCGCAGGTAGTACGACGGCACGGCGCCGAGCCGGTCGAGCAAAGACCGCGGCAGTTCGAGTCGCTCCGCGAGGTCGTCTGCGTGCTTCGACAGCAAGGCAGGCAGTTCGTCGCGGCCATCGACCACGACGTGCCGGATCCAGGTCAGGTGGTTGAGGCCTACGTGGTCCAGGCTGACAGCGTCGGGAGTGACCCCCAGCCAGCCGGCGAACATCCGTTGGAAGCCGATCGCGACGTTGCACAGCCCCACGGCCCGGTGGCCCTCCTGCAGCAGGGCACGGGTGACGATGCCGACCGGGTTGGTGAAGTCGACGATCCACGCGCCAGCGTCCGCGCGCTCGCGGACCGTCTGCGCGATGTCCAGGACGACTGGAACCGTGCGCATCGCCTTGGCGAGGCCTCCCGCGCCAGTCGTCTCCTGCCCGACGCACCCGCAGGCCAGCGGGAAGGACTCGTCGCCGGCCCGCGCGTTCTGCCCGCCGACTCGCAGCTGCAGCAGGACGGCGGAGGCGCCGTCGACTGCGGCGTCACGGTCCGAGGTGAGCACCAGGCGTGTCGTGGCGCCACGCTCGCGAAGGATGCGCTGGGCGAAAGCGCCGACGACGCTCAGGCGCTCGGTGTCGGGGTCGAGCAGGACCAGCTCATCGACGTCGAGCTGTCCGCCGAGCCGGGCGAGCCCGTCGACGAGCTCTGGGGTGTAAGTCGAGCCCCCGCCGACCACTGTGAGTTTCACCTGCGTCATCCCTTCAGACCGGTCAAGGTGCTGCCGTGGACGGGTACCGTCGGCGCGACGAAGAACACCAATCGCACAGACGGCACCGCCGCACAGGTGGCCGTCGATGTGCGGGCTGGCCCGAACCAGCCTGGCTGAGGCGTCGTCATGTCAGATGACCTGATCGGCATCTGGGCGAGGAAACGATCCGGCGGTGCGCCGCAGCCGGAAGCGTTCATCGTGCGGTTCTGGTGGCGAGGTGTTGGCAGCGTCGAGCAGTCGGTCACGCACGCGGTCTGCCGCCACGGCGCGCGCACCCGCGAGCACGGGGTCGCCAACGACGGTGCTCGCTGATATCTCACAGGTGAGCGGGCCGAGGGCGAGCAAAGCCGCGGCGGTGCGCTGCGCGAGTGCCGTACCGCCGGCCCGGCCGATCGCGCCGCCGAGAACCACCAGGCCCGGGTCGAGAACCGCGACGATCACGGCCAGACCCAGGGCGATGCGGCTGGCGAGGTCATCAAGGAACTCCCCGGCTGCGGCCTGGGACGAAGCCTTGGCGACGGCACGCTCCACCGCGATCGCCGCGGTCCCGCCGACCAAGCCATACGCCCGGGCCAGGCGCAGCACCGCGGCTCCGCCGACGACATCCTGGAAGTGGGAATGCGCAGTTCGGGCCCTGCTGGGGGCGCCCGTTACAGGCACTGGGATGTAGCCGACCTCTCCGGCTCCGCCGGACACGCCGCGATACAGCCTGCCGCCCAGGTCGGTCGCCAGGCCGACACCACCCGATAGCCACAACAGCGACGTCACCGCGGAAGACCCCGCCACCCCACCGACGCGTTCGGCGACCAGTGCCAGATTCGCATCGTTGTCGATCGTGACCTCGGTACCCTCGGCGAACTGCTGGCGCAGGGAGGCGAGGATCCCAGGGGCACTCCACTCGGGCAGGCGATCGGCATATCGCACCCGGTCCAGGACAGGGTCGTACGAGCCGGGGAGCCCAAGGACGATCTCGCGAATGTTCTCTGGCGGTATTGCTGCGGCCTCGGCGCACTCCAACACGAGCAGCCGGGTGGCCGGGCTGGCCCCGCGCCCGGTGCGTGGGCGAGACACCGTCCCCAGAACGCTTCCCCGAGCGTCAACCACCTGGCAGGTGACGCGCCTGGGCTCCACTGACACCGCGGCACCGCGGACCCCGTCTAGGACGACGTCGTGCATGCGCCCGTTCGGCCCGCGGCGCCCGGCGGTCTCGCCCGCCCTCACGATGAGCCCGCCACGTTCGAGCCTGGCGAGCACCTCGGCGATCGTCGGCTTCGACAGTCCCGACGATGCCGCCAGGTCCGCCCGCGAGCTCGGCCCTGCCGACAGCATCAACTCCAGAACAGTCCGGTCGTTGAGCGTCCGAAGCAACGACGGGCGGGCCGGAGCCGCACGCACGATACGCCCCATCCCTCTTACTAATCGGAAAGTTTCCTGTTAGATTGGTTGAAACCTAGCTGGCCGACGATCGGACGTCAATGACCCGCCTCGAACGCGGCTCTACCCTGACCTGGAGGGGGGTGGCGTCGGGCTGGGACCTTGACCGGGCCATGGGGATGACTGGTGCGCCGACCGGATCCGCGGAGCGTTCGATGAGTGGCTCACACCCGCGGCGAGCCCGCCTTGCGGATTCGGTTCTGGGTGCACCACAAGACGCCCTCGTGGACCACGCAAGGCTGTGGGTACCCACGGGTTCACGCGTGCCCGCCGACATTGGGCCGCGCCGAGCCGCCGGGGTGACGGTGCCCGCCACCACCGCGGATTCCCAGCACGGGCCGCGGGAGCACTCGTGACCGGAATCCCGCCCGGCGACGTGATGCGCCGGGAGATCGCGGAGCAGCCTGAAGTGCTCGCTCGGCTGCTCGCGGACGGCCTGACCGAGGTCAAGGCCGTGTCCGAGACGATCCGGCGCCGCGCCCCGCGCTTCGTACTGTTCGCCGGACGCGGCAGCAGCGATCATGCTGCTCTGTACGCAAAATACCTTGTCGAGGTGCGCCTCAACCTGCCAGCCGGGCTCATGTCGCCGTCGACGATTACGGCGTACGGCGCCCGTCCGAACTTGCGCGATGTGCTCGTCGTGGCAGTGTCGCAGAGCGGGGGGTCACCGGATCTGGTGGAGACCGTTGAAGTTGCCCGCGCGTGCGGTGCGACAGTGCTCGCGGTGACCAACGAACCGGGCTCGGAGCTCGCCGCCGCAGCCGAGCTGCACATCGACGTGCGGGCCGGGACCGAGATCGCGGTCGCGGCGACCAAGTCCTACACCGCGGAGCTTCTCTCGCTGTGGCTGCTCGTCGACGCGTGGCAGGGCGGCGATGGCAGCGGGGCGCGGGCGGTCCCCATGGCTGCCGCCTCGCTGCTCGCCCGAGCGGTCGAGGCTGAACAGCTCGCAGACCGCTACCGGTTCACTGACCGAATGGTGCTCACCGGCCGCGGCTACTCCTATCCCACCGCGCGTGAGGCTGCCCTCAAATACATGGAGACGTCGTATCTCGCGGCCCAGGCATTCAGCGGCGCAGATCTGCTGCACGGCCCGCTCGCGATGATCGACCAGAACCACCCGGTGGTGGCAGTTGTTCCCGATGGCGTTGGTGCGGCCGCGATGCGGCCAGTGCTCGAGAGGCTGCGCGGACGTGGCGTAGACCTGGCCGTGATCGGCGGCCGGGAGTCGACGGCCTACGGCACGGTGGGCTTTGAGTTGAACCACGGGCTGTCCGAGGAGCTGTCCCCGATCGCTGAAATCCTTGTGCTGCAGCATCTTGCGCTTGCCATGTCGACCGTGCGGGGATTCGACCCTGATAGTCCTCGTGGCCTACTGAAGGTCACGCAGACGTGGTGAGGATTGTTGGTCCCCACGTCCGTTGTCGCGCCGGCGCTAGAGGCAAAGCGCCGTCCTCGCCGTCAGCCGTGGACCCGGCGGCCCCGCCGATCCCGGGTCCGACCGTGGGTACTAACTGCTTGTCCGCTGGTCCCGCCGCGGGTCGGCGAAGTTGAGTCAACGAATCGGGGGCGGCACCTGCAGCGTCGTCGCAAGATGCCTGGCCACCTCGGGCGAACCGCTTCGCACCACGACGTCGGCTCCCCCGCGTGGCCATCCACATTCCACCACGATCACCGCCTTCCCCTCGTTGCGAAAGCGGGTAGCCACGTCCCAAGCGGGATGGCCCACGTCAATGTTGCGCCCCACAACAGCCACCCGATCTGCCGTTCCCACCTGCGCCTCGTCGACGGTGAGCCCCGCGGCCGCAGGACCCCAGGGAACATCGCCGACGGCCATGTTCGTCGACGATTCAACCTGGACCAGGACAGCATTGCCACCACCGTTGATCCACGAGCGCGCGACACGTGACAGGTCGAAGGCATCAGCGACGCGAAGGGCGCCGCGGGCAGGTGCGGCGGTGGCAGCTGCCGGTCGGCTCGACAGCCGGTCGACGGCGTCGGCGGCGTCCCGCAGACGCTCGACGGGCAGACGCCCGGTTTTCACGGCCTGGAGGACGGCCGCGACGATCCGCTCGAGCAGAGCCTGGGGAGTGTCGGACCCCAAGCACAACAGGTCGCATCCGGCGATGAGGGCCCGGACCGCTGCCTGCGGTACACCGGTCTCGGCGCTTGCCGCGGCCATGTCGAGGGCGTCGGAGACGATGACACCGGTGAAGCCGAGCTCGCGGCGCAGCACGCCCTGAAGGAACGTGGATGAGAATGTAGCCGCGGCCTCAGGGTCGACACTGGGCACCACAATTGTCGCGCTCATGACGCACGCGACGTGAGAGTCGATGGCGACGCGAAACGGAAGGAGCTCTCTTTCCCGCAGCACCTCCGCGGGGACTGTCGCGAGCGGCAGCGTGAGGTGGGAGTCGCTCATGGTATCGCCGTGACCCGGGAAGTGCTTGGCGCAGGCAGCCACACCGCTGGCCTGCAGACCTTCGATCCACGCGGCACCATGGCGTGCCACGAGGACGGGATCGCTACCGAAGCTTCGCGTGCCGATCACGGGATTGGCATCGCAGGAGTTGACGTCGACTACCGGGGCGAGGTCGAGGTCGATGCCCAACTCAGCCAGCTCGGCACCGATCTCCCATGCGCTCGCCCACGTGCCCGCGACGTCGTCGAGCCGGCCGAGTACGGCGTTTCCGGGCTGCGGCGAGCCCGTCCGATGGTGCACCCGCGTGACGTCCCCGCCTTCCTCGTCAACAGCGAGGGTCAGACGGCGCCCTGGCCGGTGCAGCTGGCTGCACAGATCGCGAAGCTGCTCCTGGTTCTCGACGTTCGAGCCGTACAAGCAGACCGACCCCAGCCCTCCTTCGATGGCTTCTGACAGCCACGAGGGGACTGTGAGACCAACGAATCCGGGCATGAGCGTGCGCAACACGAGCACGCGCAGATCACGAGTGGCTATCACGTCAGTGCTTTGCCCAGCGACCGAAGGGGTGAGCACGGAGACGGGCGATCTCGTCGCTAAGGCGAGCCGTAGCTGACGCTAGCGCTGAGTCACTGTCAGAAGAGCACCCAGCAGAGGGAGAAGCGTGCACACGGGGGTTCCTTCCATATTGCGAAAGGCGAGGCACAACTGCACACCCACTTGTCTGGAAAGGATTTTGGGTTCTCACGCAACTCATCAGTCAAAGGAACCCGTGCAGAATCAGGCTACACCGGAGCGACCGAAGCCCAACGCCAGATCTCGCCACGATGGTTGCCGACGCCGCTGACGGCCTTGGCCCTGGCCCTGGGCTAGAAGCCGTCGAGCCGTCGCTGCGCGAGTTCGGCAGAACTGAAGCAACTTCCGTCCGCTTCGTCGACAACTGTCGCGCCAGGTGCTGGTGGGCGCCCCAGGGAGAGCTTGCCCGTCCACATACCGGCCGGCGCCCACGCCGATCGTCGGGGGCAGGGAACTTTCGACTGACGCCCTGCCATGTTTGCGCCCAGCGAGACTCAATCGATGCCTTGGGCGCCCAACCAGTGAACCGGTCGATCACCCGCGTCGCACGTGGCCCTCACGGATCTGCTGCCGCAGGCTTGGTTGATGCAGCCAAGCGCAAAGGTCGGCGCCCGACGGCGCGTCGTCGCTGAGCGCATGTGCGGGATCGAGAAGGCGGCGATTCCCGAGCGGCCAGGTACCGGCCGCGTAGCGAGTTTCGGTGAATAGCTCGGCGTAGGGGAGCGGGCTCGCCCGCCCTGCGCCGAAGCCGAACACGCGCTCTGAGCCAAGGATCGATGAGGCGGTCGCGCGCGCGGGGTAGAGAGCGTCGTAGCCGTTGCGAGCGTTCTCGCCTGCGTAGGCGGAGATGGCTTGGAGGTTCGCACTGAGCGTGTCCTCGTCGAAGACAGCCATCAGCGTGGGCAGTGGGAGGTCAGCCCACAGCCCCCACATCCACCAGGTGACTGCCGGACGGACCCGAAGGGCGTCCCGGACTCCACGGCCCACCGCTTCGTGCCCATGGTGGCCGTCGTGAGGGTGAGGAGAGAGCACAAGCGAGGCACCGGTCTGATCGATCATGTCGACAACGGCGGAACGGACCGCGCCGGCTCCGCAGTCAAGGTCGTCGGCCAGAGAGAGCAATGCGGGTGGCGTCATGAAGGCGGTGGCGAACCCCGCCCGGTCAGCGGCCTCCAAGAGCTCTGACCGGCGTCGGGCGGCATCACCGGGCCGCCCCAGGGTGCACGCGAGGTTCTGCACCACCCATCCGTTCGCGCGAAGCAGCAAGAGGGTGGCCCCGGCCCCCATCACCTCGTCGTCCGGATGGGGCGCAACATGTAGGACGACCGGAGGTTTCCGTCCGGTATGGCTGATCATGCCCTACCCCGCTTGGTTCCGACTGAGCCTCGGTCGGTGGAATGGTACACAAACTCCGCAAGCGCGATGACACGACACAGGCTGAGTCGTCTCCAGACCATCACCAAGCGTATCCGCCAGCCTCTTTCTGAGCGTTCACCTGGCCCTAATTCACTGTGAAACGTTCATGGAAGCCGACAGACATAAAGTGGCCGCGGGTGGAAAACGTCTTCTTTCCACCCCAGAGAGATCCGAAACAGAGCTGCGAGATTCGGAGGTCCCGCTGGCTCACATTGACCCGCGATCGGCCACCGAATCGAGGACGCCATTGAGCCGCACCGCCTGGCCCCTCACACAAGAAGCGACCTGCGAGTCAACCACACCGCAAATAGATCGCCGCGGTCGAGACAGGCCGCTGGACCCCGACCCCGCACGACGCTGGGCCGGCAGAACTACGCGAAAGTCAGATCCATCCACAGCGTTTTCTGCGTCAGCATTGCTTTCGATTGTTCGAATCCCATGCGCGCGTCCTTGAGCTGAGGGGCCCAGAGCGGATCAGCAACGTGCGTGGCCAATCGCCCAGGGATCGGGGTCGGAGCGCCGGGCCGCCCGGTCAGCCATAGTTGACGTCGCCCTCACAGGCGGAAGGCCGCCCCGACCGACGAAGCCGACGCGGCAAGCCCCAGGTAGGGCATCCTCAGCAGCGCCTCGGTCGCCCGCAGCAGCGAGTAGTGGTTAGCCAGTGCGCTCCATCGCGTGCCCGGAGTGGTGAAGGCGCTCATGACCAGCAGCGCCACGTGGCAGCCCTGGTCGGTGGTGTTGGTCGCGCAGCTGTTCGTGCTCCGCGGGGTCCCTCCCTCGTCCCAGGTCACGAACACCACGGTCGAACCGGACTTGTAGACCGGGCTGTTCAAGATGGCACCGAGGTTGGTTCGCAGCCAGCTGTCACCGGCGGCCACCGACGAGGAGCGCTCGTGCATGTCGTGGACGATGTTGGGGATGATCAACGAGAACGCAGGAAGGTTCGACAGGTTGAGAGCGGTGAGCGGCACGTCGTAC
>Ga0209068_10000053_pt1 | contig 72954 bp, 74 predicted proteins | sample ColStrG_CSR_2012_FD_187200 | JGI IMG/M metagenome (GOLD analysis project Ga0209068, IMG submission 187200) | Freshwater sediment microbial communities in response to fracking from Pennsylvania, USA - Cold Stream Run_MetaG_CSR_2012 (SPAdes)... | ecosystem: Environmental > Aquatic > Freshwater >...
GCAAGAACACCTACCTGTCGGCGAAGTACCGGCGCGTGGCAGCCCGACGCGGACCGATCATCGCGATCGTCGCCGTCGAACACGCCATCCTCATCGCCATCTGGAACATGGCCACCAACGACCAGCCATACCTCGAACCCGGCGGCGACTTCTACCTACGACGCAACCCCGACAAGACCAAGAACCGCGCCATCGACCAGCTCCACAAGATGGGCTACGCCGTCACCCTGACGCCCCTGCAGCCCGTCGTGGGCAGGTGAATCTTCGCGTCAGAGGCCTAGTCTAGGGTTTTTGGCGACCAACCGGATAGACCTACTCAGAGCGCTCCGGAGGCGGGAGCGTAGGTTCGAATCCTACCGGGGGCACTCTCAAGACCGCAGGCTAGAGCCGGTGCTACCGATCTTGGTAGACCCCCGAGATGATCTTACACACCCTGCTGCTTGACTGCGGCGCCCAGGTCCGCGCAGCACCCGCCGAACCGGCCGATTCAGCACCGCAAAGCAACGGTGGCCATCGACGCCGGCATCCGGGCGACGGCGGGTTGTGTCGCACGTGCGCGCGCAGACAGGGGTGGAGCGCCAATGCTCGCGGCGCCCTCGCGGGCAGCGCGACTTGTCCGGATAGGTCCATCGCATCGGTCGATCCGGACCAGTCGTGGTGTGCAGCCGAGCGCCTGCCGCAGTTGCCTGATCGGTTGTCGAGCGGCCGCACGGTCGGGCGTGACCGACGGAGGGCACAGCAACGCGGGCCTGGCCGCCGCGGGTCCTGAACTCCGTCGTGGTGGAGCGAGGTGGTGCGCCGTGATCATGGTCAGTACACCTCGGGTAGGGTGCGCCCTCTCAATCCGGCGGTTGGCCCAATTTCGCGTAGAGCGGGGCGAGGTAGGCCACGAGGTCAGGGCCACCCAGAACCGGCGCTGGCACGGGGAGTTGGCGTAGGAGTAGATCTGTCGGCAGCTCGGCTTGGATCGGCAGCGGCGGCACCGGCCCTGACGTCCAGAAGTCGGTGTTTGTCAGAGCCAGGTCAGCCAGAGCCGTCATCGTGCCCACCTGAGGACCGCCGACCCCTGGCTGGACCGGCTCGGTCGAGACCAGCGGGTCGCTGCCGCGCAGATCCCGTAGCCGGCTCAGCAGCACATCGCGAGCCCGACCCCGCCAGAGCAGGATCTCGAACGGGTCCTCGTCAAAGCGCTCCGCGAGCAGGTAGAACGCGGCAGCCAGGTGCTTGCAGGGCACTTCCCAGTCGGGGCATGAACAGCTTTGCTCGAGGTCTTTCGCCCGCTCGGGGAACAGCGGTGCGCCAGCGGCGGAGAACACGTCCTCGAGGTCGTGGGGCATCTCCCCGGCAAGAAGCCGGGCGCTGTGGATCGCCTGCTCGGCCAGGGAGACCTCCACCTTGGCCCACACAAGTTCGGTGAACACCGGGAGCACGATCGACACCTTGTAGGGGGTCTTTCGCGAGCCTTGCACCGAGGCCGTTACTGCGCCGGGGGCCACCGATAGGGAGCGCACCTGGCCGCGACGCGCGTAGTTCTTCCCGCGCGTCAGGCGGGAACCGAGCGCGAAGGACTCCAGAACCTCCAGGAAGCGTCGCGACCACCACTGTTCGCCGATGGCGCCACGCGTGCTTCGAGCCATGAGGCCGCCCTCGACGGCGCGCGGCTTCGCAGGTGGCGGGAAGCCTGACGACCAGGACCTGCTCATTCCACGACCGACCCGGCCTCAAGGGTGAACAGCTCCCGCAATGCGGCAGTGGACAGCTCGGTGAGCCAGCCCTCACCTGTTCCCACGACGCTGGCAGCCAGGCCTCTCTTGTCCTTGATCATCAGTGCGATCTTCTCCTCAAGAGTCCCAGCACAGACAAGCTTGCGCACCTGGACCGAACGGGTCTGGCCGATCCGGAACGCACGGTCGGTGGCCTGGTCCTCCACCGCTGGGTTCCACCAGCGATCCACATGAATCACATGGTTCGCGGCGGTCAGCGTGAGCCCCGTGCCGCCTGCCTTTAACGAAAGGACGAACAAGGACGGACCGATCCCCGTTGGATCCTGGAACCGGGACACGAGACTTTCTCGCTGAGCCTTGCTCAGGCCGCCGTGCAGGTAGGCGACCTCACGACCGAAACGGGCACCGAGGTGGGTGCGAAGCATCTCGCCGAACTCGGCGTACTGCGTGAACAGCAGTGCTTTCTCCCCCGCGGCGAAGACTTCATCCAGGGTCTCTTCCACCCGGGCCAGCTTTCCCGACCGCCCGGCGAGCCTGCTGGCGTCCTTGAGGAACTGAGCCGGGTGGTTGCAGACCTGCTTGAGCTTGGTCATTGTCGCAAGCACCAGTCCGCGGCGCTCGATGCCCTCGGTCGTGTCGATGCGCTCCATCATGTCGGCGACGACTGCCTGGTAGAGCGACGCCTGTTCCCGGGTCAGCGAGCACACCACCTCCATCTCGATCTTTGCGGGCAGGTCGGTGATGATCGATGTGTCGGTTTTCAGTCGACGAAGCACGAAGGGCTGCGTGAGCGACCTCAGTCGCGTGGCAGCCTCGCCGTCGCCATGGCGTTCGATGGGTGTGGCGAAGCGTTGCTTGAACGCCGAGGGCTGGCCGAGAAGCCCCGGGTTCGCGAACTCCATCAGCGACCACAGGTCGCCCAGCCGGTTTTCAACAGGAGTGCCGGTCACGGCGAAGCGGTGCGTCGACGGCAGCGACCGCGCGGCGACGGCGGCTCGGGTCGCCGCGTTCTTCACCGCCTGAGCCTCGTCGAGGACGATACGCCGCCAGCTCATCTCCCGCAGTGCCTCGGCGTCTCGCAACATCAGCCCGTAGGTGGTCACGACCAGGTCCGAGGCTGCCACCACGGCGTGGAACGCCTTTCCCTTGGGACGCTCGGCTCCGTGATGGACGTGCACGCGCAGCCCTGGCGTGAAACGTGCGGCCTCGCGCTGCCAGTTGCCGACCAGTGACATCGGGCAGACCAGCAGCGTCGGACCAGCCTCGCGCGGGAGCTCACCGCACATCAGGGCGAGCAGCTGCACCGTCTTGCCCAGTCCCATGTCGTCGGCCAGGATCCCGCCGAGCCCGACCGACTCCAGGAACGAGAGCCAGGCGAGTCCGCGTTCCTGGTACGGGCGCAGCTCACCCGTGAAGCCCTCGGGAGCCGTCATCGGCAAGATCCGGTGGTCGACCTCGCCAGAGAGCAGGTCGGCAAGCCAGCCCAGGGCCTCGACGTCAACAACGGGTAACCCCGCAGGTCCGTCGTCGGGGGAACCCAGCACTGCCAGGACCTGCCCGACGGTCATCCGGCCGGTGGTGTGAGTGCGCTTGGCCAGGAACATCCGGGCGCGGGCGAGGCGGTCGGCATCGACGTACATCCACTGTCCCCGAACCCGCACCAGCGGTTGCTGGGCTTCCACGAGGTCGACGACCTCCTGATCAGAGAGGGTGTGCTCCCCGACGGCCAGGTCCCAACGAAAGTCGACCAGCCCTTCTCGCCCGATGACAGCCTTGCTGTCCGCCGAGCCGGGTTGCGCCGGGGTCGACACCGAAAGCTTCGCGCCGATCCGCATCGAGGGATTGGTCCACCAGCCAGGAAGAAGGACACCGAATCCGGCCGCCAGCAAGATCGGGGCGGCCTCGGACAGGAAGCCATGCGCGCCGTCGGTGTCCAAGGTCAATGACGACGGCTTCGCGGTGCGAAGCGCATCCTCGATGTCTGGGTAGAGCCGCACGGCGCGCCCCAGTTCGGCCAGAAGGGTCTCTTGAGGGTCAGCAACATGTCGGGCCAACGCTCGCAACGCTCCCTTGGCGCGCCACACCTGCGTGGCGTCGACAATCAGACTCGGCTCTTCGGTCGACTGCAACGCGAATTGCACGCGCCAGGCTGCGGCTGGCGTCGCCTCGTCGGGCTCGACCATGCGAAAACATGCCCGCACTGAACCGCCATGGGTGACGTCGCGCTGCCAATCCACAAGCGCCTTGTCCAAGGAGCTCAACGTGGCCGGGGTGCCGGCGAAGTACGGGTCAGAGCCCACCAGTGCAGTGCGGAAGGTCGCCGGCGTCCGTCTCCGCGGCGCCGGACCCAGTCGCGAACGCACTCCAGCGTCAACAAGGGCATCGACGGCCCCGGCAATCACCTTAAGGGTGACCGCATCGCGATCAGCGTCAGCCGGGTAGGCGGCTCTGAGCGAACCCGGGGACCCGGCCACGACCGCACGCAGCCACACAGCGTCAGGGCCGGTTACGACCGCCGACCACGTCGCCCTAGCCCGATCGTGGCCCGCGGCACGCACACCCGGCAGTACGCGGCCGCGCCCGACGAGGTCGACGGCGAACTCGGCCAACGCCCGCAGAACCCGCAGATCTGAACCATAGGCGGGTCGCTCCGCATCTGCGTCCGCCTCCTCGGGCGCCGCCAAGAGGTAACCGAGGGCAGCGATGGGCTCCAGCGCCACCACGGGAACCTCCCACAGCCCGTCCTCACCGACCGCAGGAGCAGGCAAAGCCGCCCGCATCCGCTGCACCTGGGCCGAAGGTCCTGGACCCCGGCCCTCGTTCGGCATGCTGAGGGTCGCCGTTCCCGCGGGTGCGCCCCGCGGTGCAATTGTCGCGAGCGCGCCGGACGGCACCGCGAACGGGTGAGGCTGCTTCGACGGGCGCCGCCCACGCCGAACAGGAGGGTGCGCCGGGGCCTCGGAGTCCTCGGCCCACAAGATGAGCTCTCCCCGAGGATCGCGCTCTACCGACCAGTAGCCGTGGACAACAATCACCGCAACTCCGCTCCCCACGGCCGAATCGATGGCATTACCAACCTATGCGAGCGGCCCGATGAGCCGACATCCGGGCCGATTGGATCTGTCCTCGTGCTCACCAGACCGCGGACGGCTGGCACGTCCTTAGGTCCACGCTCCAACACTGCTTCGCGACCAGCGCCAAGCGCGCATTGACCAACCTCGACGACCTCGCGTGACGCGCGGTCGCAGCAGACCCCACGCTGTTCGCCTGGCCGACGGGCAGGTCTTGATCGGAGAGTACGAGAGCGTGCCCGCCGTGCTGGACGCGGTCACGGCTGAGTTGTGCCAGCAGCGACGCCGGGACGCTAGGTTCTCGCCGGCTCGACCAACCTGCTCCTGGCCGGCAGTCCTGCCGGTACGGTGGAGCCACGCGCCAGCAACGAGGCTGAGGCGTTGTCCGAGGAGCCAGCGTGAGCGTCCAGTACAAGGTGGTCAACCCCGCGACCGGAAACGAAGAAAGCACGTTCGCGACCGCGAGCGACGAAGAGATCGCCAGCGCGATCCTGCGTTCCGACACCGCGTTCCCGTCCTGGCGCCAGCAGACGATCGCGCACCGCGCGTCGACCCTTCAACGGGTGGCCGACTTGTACGCCGAGCGAGCAACGTCCCTCGCGGCGCTGATCACCCGCGAGATGGGCAAGACCACGGCCGAGGCTGTAGGTGAGATCGAATTCGTGGTCGAGATCTATCGGTACTACGCCGAGACTGGCCCGGCTCTGCTCGCCGACGAGCCGATTCCGGCTTCGACGGGCGGGCGGGCAGTCATCCGCAAGGCGCCGATCGGACCGCTGCTGGGGATCATGCCGTGGAACTACCCGTACTACCAGGTCGCCCGGTTCGCCGGTCCGAACCTCATGGCGGGGAACACAGTCCTGCTCAAGCACGCCCCCCAATGCCCCGAGTCGGCCCTGGCGATGGAGACGCTGTTCCGGGACGCCGGCGTACCGCGCGACGCATACATCAACCTGTTTGCAACCAACGAGCAGGTGGCCGACATCATTGCCGACCCGCGCGTTCGAGGTGTCTCGGTCACAGGCAGTGAGCGCGCGGGCACTGCTGTTGCCTCACTGGCCGGCCAGCACCTGAAGAAGGTGGTTCTCGAGCTCGGAGGCTCCGACGCGTTCATAGTGCTCGACACCGATGACCTTCCCCGCGTCGTGAAAGCTGCCGTCAGCGCCCGGATGGAGAACGCAGGCCAGGCATGTAACGCGGCGAAGCGGTTCATCGTCGCCGACCGCCTGTACGACGAGTTCGTCGAGCAGTTCACCCTTGCTATGGCGGCCCAGACGACCGGCGATCCCTTCGACCCGGCGACAACGTACGGCCCACTTTCCTCCGAGGCTGCCGCGGTGGGCCTGATGGCGCAGGTACAAGATGCTCTCGACAAGGGCGCCAAGGCACTCACGGGCGGACGGCGGATGCAGGGCCCAGGGGCGTTCGTCGAGGCCACGGTGCTGACCGACGTGACCCCCGAGATGCGCGCTTTCCGCGAGGAGCTGTTCGGGCCGGTCGCTGTGGTCTACAAGGTTCGAGACGCCGACGAGGCGGTCGCCCTGGCCAACGACACCCCGTTTGGCCTCGGTGGGGCGATCTTCCACACCGATCCGCAGGTGGCCCTCGACATCGCCGACCGTCTCGACACGGGCATGGTGTGGATCAATGAGGCCGAAGGGGGCGGCCCGGACCTGCCGTTCGGTGGTACCAAGCGCTCGGGCGTGGGTCGTGAACTCGGACCCAATGGCATGGACGAGTTCGTCAACCGCAAGCTCATCCACGTTCCTGCCAGCGACTGACCGGGCGCGCCGATCCGGACGTGATGCCTTCGTGCTGGACAGCGATCCGCCTCAGCCTTGACCACTGCGGTCCCGAAAGCCCGGCCCGGTTATCGCCGCGGTGACGGAGCGACGCGAACGGCTCGATCATCGACCACCGAACGCGGGCCGTGGCCCAAGACGGGACCCCCGCCCGACGGGGGATGCAGGCAGGGGTCCCGCGCACGACACGGTAGCGGGATCGGGGCCAGTGGTCACCCATGTCCAAGCCGCAAACACAAACCAGCTCCCCGACGGCTGAGGCAGCGACGTGACAAACGACGCAGCCACCTGTCCGCTTTGCGAAGCACGCGTCAGATGGTCGAAATGTCGGGAGTCGGTTCGTCCGTGGGCTGCGATTGCGATGTTCACCAGCGACGTCGACTCGCCGCGAGACATCCGTCTGGGCCAGTTCGGAGCCGCCAGGCCTCGTCGCTCGACGTCCCTCCCGCGGCGCTGGCGGCCAGCCATCGTCACCTAGCTACCCGTCGGCCCGACAGCGGGGCCGCCATGGACCGCCCTGACACCGGTCGCCGACGATTCGGCGGTCCGCTAAGGTCCGCCCGGCCCGGCGTCGCTACCCTCAGCCTCCTGGCGATCACCTGATGCAACTCATCCGAACGGCCGAACTTCTAGCGGAATGTGCCGCTCCGCTGCGCATGGATAACCCTGCGTCATGGATGACGGGTGGACAGATCCCCTATGCCGAGTTTGTTGTGTTTCGCGCGTCCTGCTCGATCTCGGCCTCGCTTTACACCCGACGGGCCATCGAGTACAAGGAAGGTCCGAGTTGCAACCAGGCTTCCCCCAGCCTCCATGGACTGCTGTCTTTCAAAGGGGCCTATGATGCCGTCCAGATCGCGACGTCGAGTGGTTACCGCCCTTGGCTGTCTGTGCATCAGCGTGGTCGCACTCTTGCTCCTCGGGCTTGGGAACACTGCCCACGCAGGTGTCAACGTTGTGCCGCAAGGGGAGAACGCGTCGAACGAAGGCGACACACCTGGGAGGATCCTGGCACCCACGGAGCGCATCCTGGCGCCCTCGTCGGACCCGGCTGTGGCTGGATCTTGGCAGGTCCTGACATATCAGATGCCAATCCGCGGCATTCACTTTGCCGTGCTTAAGACCGGCAACGTGCTGATCTGCGCTGGTAGCGGAAATGTAAAGAAGAACAACGAGATGCATCTGACATTCTGCGCTGAATGGTACCTGAGCACAGGTGTCATGAAAGTGCTGCCGATACCTGATGACCTGTTCTGTTCGGGGCACACCGAGCTGGCCGATGGACAGGTTCTCTTCAATGGCGGGACGAAGTACCTTGGCTTCCAGGGCGACAACGGTGGCAAATGGGGCGGCTCACCAAGCACCTACCAGTTCGACCCGACGACAGACAGCTTCACCAAATACGCCGACATGATCGGTGGGCGCTGGTACCCCACCACGATCATGCAGGGCAACGGGCAGCCCCTGACGGTGGGCGGCTACCTCGCGAACGGCGCTCAGAACCCGAACACCGAGGTGTACGACACCACGTCTCACACGTGGACCGTGGTGGGCCCGAGCCGCACCTGGCCGCTGTATCCCAACCTGAAGCTTCTGGCCGACGGCACGTTCTTCTACACCGGTGCCAGCACGTCGAACAACACGCAGTCTGCCGGCATCTGGAACCCGGTGACGGGCAGCTACGTGAACGTGCCTGGCCTGACACACACCGACCATCGAAACCAAGCGGCCGCAGTCATGCTGCCACCGGCGCAGCTCCAGCAGTTCGTGGTGATGGGAGGTGGGTCTTCGAACGGAAGCGCCGCGATTACGGACACCAACTTTGTTGACCTGACTGCGCCGAACCCGCAATACGTCGCCGGCCCGCCACTGGCTGCGGCAAAGGGTTTCGTCTCCGCCGCCGTCCTGCCGGATTACACGGTGCTCGAGACCGGGGGTAGCTCGAGATGGCGCGCCGGCTTCGTGGGCGAGGCATCGATCCTGGACCCCGTGACCCGGACGTTCACGTCGATGGCCCCCGATCCCGTCGGACGGACCTACCACTCCAGTGCCTTCCTGCTACCCGACGGTCGGGTTGTCGCGCTGGGTAGCAACCCCAGCGACGGAAGCTTCGACATGCGGATCTCGATCTTCTCCCCGCCTTACCTGTTCAAGGGGGCCAGACCAACGATCACGTCCGCCCCGGCGGAGATCCACTACGGGGACACGATCACCGTCGGTTCAACGGATAGCGGCTCCGGCCTCAGCCACATGGCCCTTGTCCGACTGCCTGTCCAAACGCATCAGAACTCGCCCGACGAGCGATTGGTCGACATCCCATCGACCTTCACCAACTCCTCCGCAGTGGGATCAGTGACGACCAACCCGAACATCGCACCCCCGGGCTACTACTACCTGTTCGTGGACAACGCGATGGGAGTTCCCTCGCCGGCTGCGATCGTTCACCTGAGCTGAGCCCTCCCGACGCCGACCTGCGTAGTATCGAGGGACACGACGCGTCTGACCGCGGAGGTGAACGATCGGCAGGGGTGCCCATGTCTTGCGCAGCACCACAGGGCAGTCAGCTCGCCAGCCGCCCATTGGCCAAGTGGTCGGTCGCGTTCCTGGCCGCCTTGGCGCTCGGTGGTTGCTCCCTCGGCCCGGACGGCCCCGGCAGCTCACCGCTAACGGGGGCGTCGGGTCCGCGATCCCCGACCGCGCCCGTCTCGTCCTCGCTCCTGCCTGTCAGCGCTAGCACGGCCAGACCGACCCCGGAGCGCAGCGGGTCGTCTGCTCGGCCCCAGTTCTCCACCGCCGACGCGGTTATCGCCGACATTCCCGACACCGAGTGGACTCAGATCATGGCGTCGGGTGCATGGCACGCCGGGTGCCCCGCAACCCAGCGTACGTTGCGTCAGGTGAAGGTCAACTTCCATGGCTTCGACGGCTTCGTGCACCGCGGCGTGCTCGTGGTCAACGCGGACGTCGCGGCGCAGGTGGCCCAGATATTCACGGCCTTGTTCGACCACGGGTACCCGATCCATCGCATGGTGCCGATCGAGGCCTACAACGGCGACGACAACGCGAGCATGGCCGCGGACAACACCTCCGCGTACAACTGCCGCAACGCCACCCAGGCGAATGCACCCGCGGCCGACTCGCCACACGCCAATGGCCGGGCGATCGACGTCAACCCCTTCGAGAACCCGTGGGTTGACGACCGTTGTCACTGCTTCCGCCCCGACACGTACTACGGAACCCACCGGTCAGGTCCTGCGGTCATCGTCAAGGGCGGACTGGTGTGGAGCGTGTTTACCGCAATGGGATGGACTTGGCAGGACAACGCCAGCATCGACTACCAGCACTTCGACACCGGATACCCCTCGCGCCCCCGGTAGCGTCACGGCAGCTGCGGTTCACCGCCTGTCCACCGCACTTTGCGGGTGCTCGGCACGACCGCGGACCATCCGCCGGCACCGCAAACCAGCGGGGGTGAGCAGGGCCAGCCAAGATCACGAAGCAGGCATGTACGACTTCACCGGGCCTGCGTCGCTGACCCTCGCGGCGGTCGCGGCGAAGCAGACCGAGCACACCTGCGCCGATCAAGTACGAGGCCGACACGCTGGGGAAGGCTCAATCGTCGCGCCAGCCCCGAGCACCTGATTCGGTGCGCGGCGGGGTCACCCCGCACACCGCGATCGCTGGAGGGAGCTCGCAGCTGTAACGACGGACGTCCAGTGAGTCAGCTGCCACCCGCCGCAGTGACGCCCCCCATGGCGACTACCTTGCGGCATACCCCGCGCCCTCAGCCCGATGAGCCCGCCTCAGTGCTTCGCCATGTACTCGGCAAGGCCTTTGGCCGCCTGCGCCTGCACGGCCCTACTCACCAGTGGTGTCCAGCCCAGCATTCGTGCCTTGTCTCCGAGTGCCATGACGGCCCAGGCCTTGAAGTCGAAGGCGTCCTGTTCGTCGGTGATCCGACCATCGGCGAAGGCAAAGGTGGAAGTCACCTTGTTGACGATCGGCCGTTGACCTGGGCCGAAGCGGTAGCGAGCGACCCAGACCGAGCGGCCCGAGCTCTCATCGGCCTGCACACCCGATACATCAAGACTGATTCCGGTTGATCGCGCGCAGAGCATTGACCACATCGCGGGAACCTGGGCACCGTTCAGATCCGGAAACACCGGGTCGCTGAAATGGGCATTCGACGCGTACGCGGCACCCATGGCGTGGCCGTCCAGCCGCTCGAAGGCGGCATAGAAGTCGAGCAAGAGCTGCTCGTTCGTGTGGGTCATGGCCGAGTCTGGCGACCGGCGTCGGAGAACCGCATGACGGTCGGCGGCTCCTGGACCGAGACGGGCGGACCCGTCGCGGAGCGAACGTCATCGACGGTCACCCCGGGGGCCAGCTCCCTGAGCGCCAGACCACCGGGGGTGACGTCGAGCACGGCCAGATCAGTGATTATCCGCTGCACAACGGCACGGCCTGTGTAGGGCAAGGAGCAGTTCTCGACGACCTTGTGCGAGCCGTCCTTCGCGAGGTGTTCCATCATCACGATCACCCGCTTGGCACCGTGGACGAGGTCCATCGCTCCGCCCATCCCCTTGACCATCTTGCCGGGGATCATCCAGTTAGCCAGGTCTCCCCCAGCGGAAACCTGCATCGCACCGAGGATGGCCGCGTCCACCTTGCCTCCGCGGATCATCGCGAACGAGGTCGCCGAGTCGAAGTAGGCGGCTCCAGGCAGAACAGTGACCGTCTCCTTACCGGCGTTGATCAAGTCCGGGTCAACTTCCTCCTCGGTTGGGTACGGTCCAACGCCGAGGATCCCGTTCTCTGACTGCAGCACCACCTCGACTCCGGCCGGAAGGTAGTTCGGCACAAGGGTGGGCAGGCCGATGCCGAGGTTGACGTACTGCCCGTCGCGGAGCTCGAGGGCAACCCTGGCCGCCAGCTGTTCACGCGTCAGGGTCATGTCAGGCGCCGTCTCGCACAGTTCGGCGCTCGATCCGCTTCATGGCCGCCTCCTGCGCTGTCAACGCGACCACTCTATGGACATAGATCCCAGGCAGGTGGATGCGGTCGGGGTCCAGTTCCCCCGGCTCGACCAGGTGCTCGACTTCCGCGATCGTGACGTTTCCAGCCATGGCGGCCAGGGGGTTGAAGTTGCGCGCGCTCTCGTGAAAGACCAGGTTCCCGTGCCGGTCACCGGTCGCTGCACGGACCAGCGCAAAGTCCGTCTGGATGGCCTCCTCAAGGACATATGTTCGACCGGCGAAATCCCGGGTGTCCTTGGCAGGCGAGGCCACGGTGACGCTTCCGTCCGGGGCGTATCTCCACGGCAGGCCCCCGTCAGCGACCTGAGTGCCGACGCCCGTCGCGGTGTAGAAGGCCGGGATCCCCGCCCCACCGGCCCGCAGACGCTCCGCCAAGGTCCCTTGTGGGGTCAGCTCGACCTCAAGCTCACCAGACAGGAACTGGCGCTCAAACTCCTTGTTCTCCCCGACGTAGGAGCTTGTCGTCCTGGCGATCCGCTTCGCCGACAGCAAGATCCCCAGCCCCCACAGGTCTACCCCGCAGTTGTTGGAGACCACGCGGAGCCGGCCCGTACCTTGCTCGAAGAGCGCTTGGATCAGCACTGCCGGGACGCCGCACAGTCCGAAGCCACCCACTGCGATGCTGGCCCCATCTTCGATATCTGCAACGGCCTGCGCCGCCGAGGCGACGGTCTTGTCCACGCTCATCCGTAGCTCGCTCTCCGCTGTACCAGCAGGTGGGTCTGCGCTGGAGGCTACCGCGTGCTACCCGTTGTCCCGCTGGGGCTGGGTGTCGGCCGATCGGACCACTAGCATCCCGGCAGTGAGCCCACCGTCATCGGGAGCCTTCGGGTACTCCGGCACGCCGCTACCGGACAAGCTCGGCATCAAGCCGGGGCACCTGGTCTTCCTGGACGCGCCCCCGCCCGGGTTCGATCTCGCTCCTTTGCCGGACCGGGTCGCCGTCACCCGCTCGGATGAGCAGGACATTGCCGCGCCTGAAGCCGCCGACGTGATAGTCGCCTTCTGTCGCGACCGGGCCAGCCTCTTGGCCAGATTGGCTCCCTTGAGGCACGCGCTGGCACCCTCGGCGAGTCTGTGGATCGCATGGCCCAAGAAGGCAGCCAAAGTTCCGACCGACCTCGGCGAGGCGTACGTGCGTGAGTATGGGCTCTCCACAGGCTTGGTCGACGTGAAGGTCTGCGCAGTCGATCAGACCTGGAGCGCTCTGAAGTTCGTCCACCGGCTGTCTGACCGTCCCTGACCGACAGGTACCGCCGGGTGGGGATGCGCCTCGACCTGTGCTCGGCGACGCGGCGGCCATGGCTACTCTGGCAACGGCACATCGGATCATCCGCCACGAAGACTGGTGGCCGTGACGGCCGACGAGTCGGGTGATCACGCCATGCGGAGCGCCCCGCTGATCAGCAGGCCGCCTGGCCTTCGATCCGGCCATTCCTGGCCCAACACGCCATGGCAGGCGTTCATGCGCCGGCCGGCGGCGCTCGCTTGACCTCGCCCTGCCTAGTCTTGACAGCAGCCACCCCGAACCGGAGGACCAATGACCTTGCGGCCCAGGCGCCCAGTAGCGGCTTTGCTCTTAGCCGTGGCGCTGATAGGCGTGCCTTCCGGCGCCCTGGCCGCATCCGGGTCCGCCAGCGCGAGCCCGCCCGCACACCCCCCGACCACACGGACCGGTTGGTCGGCCGCAACGGCCGCCGCGCCCCTGGCCGCCTCGGTGTCGGCGTTGAGCTTCGAGGTGGGGATTCGGCAGGACGTCGACTCACTTAACCCTTTCGTCGGAATCCTGTCCTCTTCGAAGCTGGTGTGGGGTCTGACCTATGACACGCTCCTCGGCTACAGCCAGACGGACTACTCGCCGGTGCCCGGACTCGCCTCCTCCTGGACAGCCTCCGCCGACCAGCTGACCTGGACCTACAAGATCCGCTCCGGGGTGACCTGGTCGGACGGAGTACCGCTCACCGCAGCCGACGCCGCCTACACGTTCAACCGGATCATGCGCGGTTCGGTCGAGCAGAGCAATTACGGAAGCTACGTCGCCAACATCACCAACGCCACCGCCCCGGACGCAGGCACGTTGATCCTCACCGTGAGCAAGCCGACCCCGATCATGCTCCGGCTGGCGGTGCCCATCCTCCCTGAGCACATCTGGAGCAAGATCGACGAGAATGCACTGCCCTCGGCCACCAACGCCAACCTGGTCGGATCCGGCCCGTTCATACTTCAACAACACGTGACGGGGCAGTCCATTCGGTTCGCCGCGAACCCCAGCTACTGGGGGGGAGCTCCGAAGATCAAGGAGCTTGTCTTCCGCGTGTTCCCGGACGAGGCGGCGATGGTCGCTGCCCTCAAGAGCGGTCAGATCGACTTCGTGGACAGGCTGGGAACCGCGTCGTATGACGCCCTGAAGTCGGACGCGGCCATCGTCAGGGTGGCGGCGGAGTACGGTGGATTCGATGAGCTCGCGATGAACACCGGGGCGGCCACCAACACGGGCGTGCCCATCGGCAACGGAAACGTGGCCCTGAAGGACAAGCGAGTTCGTCAAGCCATCAGCTACGCCGTCGACACCAACGCGCTGGTCTCCGACGTGCTGGGCGGCTACGGCCAACCGGGAACCTCGATCATCCCCCCCGTCTACGCCGAGCTGCACTTCGACCCCGCTGGCTCGACCAGGGCTTTCAGCCTCGACATGGCAAACCAGATTCTCGACAATGCCGGCTACACCAAGGTCTCCGGCGGGATCCGGGTCCTTCCGGGTACCAGCCAACCGTTGACCCTGAGGCTGTTCGGTCGGTCTAACAGCCCGACGTCGATCGAGTCCGTGCATCGCATTGCCGGCTGGCTGGCCAAGATCGGGATCGACGTCCAGACCCAAGTTGTGTCGCAGGAAAGCCTGGCGCAGATGATCGGCAGCGGGACCTTCGACATGTTCGAGTGGGGGTGGGTGGTCGAACCTGACCCCAACCAGCAGCTGTCCACGTTCCTGTGTTCTTCGCGCAGCACCAAGGCCGGAGCGACGATCACAGCCGGACTCTCGGACAGCTTCTACTGCAACCCGTCCTACGACGCGCTATATGCGCAGCAGTCGACCGCAACGGACCCTACGACAAGGAACGCGATCGTCAAGCAGATGCAGCAGATCCTGTATGAGGACGCGCCATACGTGGTCACCTACTACTACCAGAACCTTCAGGCCTACCGCGGCGACCGGTTCACGAACTTCCAGCCGCAGCCCGACCCGAACGGCTCGCTGCTGTTCCAGTACGGCACCTTCAGCTACCGAAGCATCGTCCCGGTGGAGGACCCCGGCGGCACCGCCTCGACGGGCATGGGCCTACGGCTGTGGCTCACGATCGCCGGCCTGGCGATAGCGGTGGCTGTCTCGGTCGCACTCGTGGTGAGACGGTCCGGACGGCCCGCACACAAGCGGCGGTAGCTCGCTTCCGACCCTCGCCCACAGGGCGTCGGAGCTTGGATCGTGATCGGCCCCCGTCTGGCGGCCACCCGCGCCCCGTCGAGCTCGACAGCCCGTGGGCGGCCGGGACCCGTGGTCCGGCAAGACGCCGCACGTGGCGACGGCTTCCTCAGTGGTCTCCGATGGTGCATGCTTACTGACGCGCGAGTCAGTATGGCCGTCACGTTCAGGAGCGCATGTGAGCAACGCTTATGACGTAATCGTGGTGGGCGGTGGTCATAACGGCCTGGTAGCCGCCGCATACCTCGCGAAGCGGGGCCTGCGAACAGTAGTGCTCGAGCGGCGTCCAGTCATCGGTGGCGCCTCCGTCAGCGAGCATCCGTTCGGTCCCGACTACACGGTCACCTCGCTGTCGTATGTGGTCTCGTTGCTTCCCCCGGATCTTGTCCGCGACCTGCAGCTGGACCGCCACGGATATCACGTGTACCCGCAGGGCCGGTACTTCGCTCCACGTCGCGACGGTCAGTACCTTCAGCTGCCATCGGACCGGACCCTTCGACGCGACCAGATCCGGAAGTTCTCCGCGAAGGACGCCGACGCGATCGACGGCTGGGATGCCAGGCTTGACGAGATCGGCAGCGTGCTCGGTCCCATGCTCGCCGACATCCCACCCAGGCTCGGCTCGCGACGACCGGCCGACCTGGTGAGGCAGGCGTTGCTGTTGCGCCGGCTGAAGAACGTAGATCAACGAAAGGCGGTGGACATCACCCGGCTGCTCACGACGAGTATCGCCGACATGGTCGAGGATACGTTCGAGTCGGACGCGCTCAAAGGGCTGCTCGCTGTTTCCGGGGTGATCGGCACCTGGGCGGGACCGAGGTCGGCCGGCACGGCTTACGTGATGCTGCACCACCATCTGGGCGGCATCGGCGACGGCCAGGTCGGGGCTTGGGGATTCCCTCGCGGTGGCATGGGTGCTGTCGCCGATGCGATGGCTTCGGCCGCGCGGGCCTTCGGAGCCGAGATCCGTACCAGTGCTCCCGTTGTGCGGATCACGAGCCGGAACGGGGCGGCAACCGGTGCGGTCCTGGAGTCCGGGGAAGTCTTGACTGCGACGACTGTTGTCACCACCGCACATCCACAGATCTCCTTCTTGCACCTGCTCGACTCCGGCGAACTGCCCGCTGACTTCATCTCCGACATACGGAGCTGGAAGAGCCGCAGCGGAACAGTCAAGGTCAACCTCGTCGTCGACGCACTGCCCGAGTTCGCGTCCAAGCCGGGCTTCGACCCTCAGGTGCAAGGTGGCACGATAGTTCTGGCGGAGTCCTTGGACGACATCGAGACAGCTTTTCAAGAGGCGGCCTCGGGTCGGGCGGCCACACTGCCGTTCGCGGACATCTGCATCCCGAGCGTCTTCGATGACTCGCTGGCCCCGCCGGGACATCACGTCGTCTCGATGTTCACCCAGTGGGTTCCGCACACATGGAGCTGCGAGCCCCGGGCGGCCGAGCTGGAGGCCTACGCCGACCGGCTGGTCGCCCGAATGGACGCCGTCGCGCCTGGCTTCGCCGACTCGGTCCTGCACCGTCAGGTGATCGGGCCGTACACGATGGAACACACCTACGGGCTCGTGGGCGGAAACATCTTCCACGGTGAGTTGACTGTTGGTCAGATGTTCCATGCACGACCCGCGGCTGGGTACGCGGATCTTCGGACCCCGATCCGCGGGTTATACCAGGCCGGCTCCTCGACCCATGGCGGCGGAGGGGTGACGGGTATCCCGGGACGCAACGTCGTCAGACAGATTCTGGGTGACCGCCAGCGGGCCGCCCTGAAGCGCCGCGTCGGGCTCAAAGGCTAGGCCGACGGAGTTGACTACCCTGAACACGATCACGGTCGAGGAGTCCTGCGGCCGGCCGCCCCTGCCCAGATCAGGCAAGGTCACTCTGGGCGATACCCAGCTCGTGAGCGGCCAAGCCAGTAACCCACTGAGTCATCTGCCCGCGGGTCAGCACGCCGCGGTGAACCGTCACCTGGATCGCCAACCCATCGATCAGCGCGGTGATCCGCCAGGCCGCCCCGTGCGGATCGCTGCAGCCGAACTCCCCGTCGCGTACCCCGCAAGCGATGATCTCAGCGACAGCCTCCTTCCAGCGAAGGTCGAGCCTCTTGGACACCCTGCGAAGCTGCGGCGAGCGAAGGGCAGCAGCCCACGCGTCGACCCACAGCGTCCAGCCCGGCGAGGCCGAGCCAGCGGGCCAGTAAAGTCTGAGCACCGCTCGCAGCCGCTGGGTGGCGCTGCCCGGGCCGTGCTGCGCCGCTGCCAACCGGACCAGATCCTGCTCCGCCGCGTACTCAAAGGCCGCGGCCAAGAGCTTGTCCTTGGTCTCGAAGTGGTAGAAGACCAGGGCCGGGGACACCGCCAGCGCCTGGGCGATGTCGGCCACCCGGGTCCGGGCAAGCCCAACACGCTGCACCTCAAGGACGGTTGCGGCAAGGATCTGCTCACGGCGCACTTCCACAGCTCGACGTGCCACGCCCGGACCTTACTGTCCCCACCTCGCCCAAAGGAGCACCGATCATCGTGACACCGGCCATCCAATCGATCCCGGCACCCGCGGCGCCCCCCGCTCCGCTGGATCCCGCCGCCTTGGATCGGGCGCTGCTGCCGTTCGGCGAGTCGACCATGCTGCCGGCGGCCGCCTATACCGACCCGGCCGTCCTGTCCTGGGAGCGAAGGCACTTCTTCGCCGGTACCTGGGCGTGCCTCGGCCGACTGGACGAGCTTTCGGTCGATGCGTCCGGGCGCCCGCTGAGCCAGCGCGCGGTCATGGTCGGTGACGTTTCAGTCCTGTTGACAGTCCCCGCAGCGGGCGGACAGGTTCGGGCCTTCGCCAACACCTGCCGCCATCGCGGTCATGAACTCCTGCCCGACGGCAAGACCGCCGACACCCGCGCCATCACCTGCCCTTACCACTCCTGGTCGTACGGGCTTGACGGGGCGGTGATCGCCGCTCCCGAATTCAGTGACGTACAGACATTCGACCGCCAGGACTACCCCTTGGTGTCGCTGCCTCTGCAGATATGGCATGGCTGGGTCTTCGTCAACGCGACCGGGAGGGGCTCCAGTTTCGCCGAGCACATCGGGCTCCTCGATGACCTCGTGACCCCGTACGCACCGCAGAACCTGATCCGGCTGGCGCGGCATTCATACGAGATAGCGGCCAACTGGAAGATAGCCACCGAGAACTACCACGAGTGCTACCACTGTCCGCTGATCCACCCCGAGCTGTGCCAGGTCTCTCCGCCAACATCAGGAGAGAACTACGACCTGCCTGGTGCTTGGGTGGGCGGATCGATGGAACTGGCGCCTCACGCCGTGACCATGTCACTGTCAGGGGCGTCCGACGGCAAGCCCATCCCGGGGGTGGACCCCCGCGAAGTCATCTACCTCGGCCTGTTCCCCAACCTGCTCATCTCCCTGCACCCCGACTACATGATGACCCATCGCTTCGTTGCACTGGCGCCGGACCGCACCTGGATCGAGTGCGCGTGGTATTTCGCCTCGCCGGACATTAACCCCGCTTACGCCGTCGACTTCTGGGACCTGACCAACCGCCAGGACTGGGCGGCCTGCGAGTCCGTCCAGCGTGGACTGGCGTCGCCGCACTTCTCCCCCGGCCCGCTGGCCCCTAGTGAGGACGCGGTACACCAGTTCGTGACAATGGTCGGTCGCGGCTACCGGGGGACCCCCGTCCACTCCCGCGACTGACGCCCACCCGGGCGGCGAGGCGCCCGGGCAGCTGGGGCCTCGCGGCTGGCCGCTACCACGCCCCGCAGGCTCTGGCCTCACCTCGGGCCGGGGTGAGCCACCGAAGGGGGCCGCGGTTGCCCTGTCGGTGAGCAACCGAGCGACCCGGCGCAGCCGTGCCACGCGGCACTCCCCGCCGATCAGCCGGGAAACCAGCCCTTCGACCGAGCGCGCACCGTAGGCAGCGCGAGCAGCAGGCTCGAAAGACCGCAAACCGGCCAGCACGGACGACAGCAGTTGCGCGGTGGGGAGCCCGCCGCCGCCCTGGCTATGGTGTCCAAGTGATCGAGGTCAGCGAACTGACGAAGGATTTCGGCGCCGTGCGGGCCGTCGACCACCTGTCGTTCACAGTGGTACCCGGCACCGTCACCGGGTTCCTCGGCCCCAACGGCGCGGGGAAGACCACGACCCTGCGGATTCTGCTCGGCCTGGTCACCGCTACGTCGGGTCAGGCACGGATCGCCGGGCAGAAGTACGCAGACCTGGCCGATCCGGCGCGCACCGTCGGCGCAGCCCTGGAGTCGTCCAGCTTCCACCCTGGACGGACCGCACGCGACCAGCTGCGCGTGCTGTGTCTGGCTGCTCGAATCCCCCTTCGGCGGGTCGACGAGGTATTGGCCCTGGTCGGCCTACCCGACTCGGCCGACCAGCGCATCCGTACCTTCTCTCTTGGCATGCGCCAGCGACTTGCGCTGGCGGCAGCCTTGCTGGCCGACCCGGCGGTCCTGCTGCTGGATGAGCCGGCCAACGGACTCGATCCGGAAGGCATCGCCTGGTTGCGCGGCTTCCTGCGCCACCTGGCCAGTTCCGGGCGAACCGTCCTGGTGTCCAGCCACGTGCTGGCCGAGGTCGAGCAGACGGTGGACCACGTCGTCATCTTGGCCAAGGGCAGACTGGTTCGGGCCTGCCCGCTGGAGGAGCTGGTGACGTCCGCGTCAGCGCACGTCCGGGTTCGCTCCCCGCGAGCCTCTGCTCTGGCCGCGCAGCTTGCCCTGGGGGTCGACGGCCTGGCGCCGGCGGCAGTGCGCCGAGTCGCCGAGGACGTACTGGAGGTGGAGGGGATGCCGATCGCCCTGGTTGGGCGAGCCGCGCTCCAGGCCGGAGTTGAGCTGCACGAGCTGGTAGAAGAGCGGACCGACCTGGAGGACGTCTTCCTCCAGCTGACGGCGCAGGAGTCGCCGTGACCGGCCTGCTGCGCGCCGAGCTGCTCAAGATCACCAGCACCCGGCTTGCCCTGGGGATGATCATCGGCGCCGCGGGGTACGTGGCCATCGACGTCGTGGCCCTGGTGTTCGCCGCAGGGCAGCAGGGAGTCCCGTCTTTGACCGCGGCGAGCGCCGTCCGAAACGTATACGCCGCCGCGGGTGCTGCCTCGCCCATCGTCCTGGTCGCCGGCATTCTGGGCATGACCACCGAGTACCGGTACATGACCGTCACGTCGACGTTCCTCGTGACCCCCCGGCGCAGTCGGGTCCTCACGGCGAAACTGGCCGTCCACGCCGGGTTCGGGCTGGTGATGGGGCTCGCGTGCTCGCTCACGACGGTCGCCTTAGCCGCGGGTCTCCTGCGCCTGAGGCCGCATGCCCGGATCGAGGGCGGCACGATCGTGCAGATCTGCGCAGGCGCGCTGGTCGGGTATGCGCTGATCGCGGTGGTTGGGGTCTCAGTCGGGGCCCTGGTCCCCAACCAGATCATCGCGATCATCGGCGCCCTGCTGTGGACGCTCGTGGTCGAAGGACTGCTGGTGGCGTTCTTGCCCGCCGTGGGCAGGTGGCTCCCGTCAGGTGCGTTGAACGCGATCTTGCAAGCCACGTCCTTCAACGGAGGCAGGCTGCTGTCTGCCTGGGCCGGCAGCATGGTTCTGATCGCCTACGCCTTTGCGTTCGCTGCGCTGGCCGCCGGGACGACTCTTCGGCGCGACATCACGTGACCGAGCCCACCGGCCAGCCGACTCATCGCGGGCCGCGGCCGGGGATACGCTGACCCGGAACGAACAGGTGCGTCCGACAGGCAGGCGGTCAGAAGTGTCGTCCCAGGCCCCCGAGAGCAGCCGGGCTGCCGGCTCGGTGCGCGATGACCCGATGGCCCAGTTCGGGCCGAACGAGTGGCTCGTCGACGAGATATACCAGCAGTATCTCGATGACAAGGACTCGGTCGACCCGGCGTGGTGGGACTTCTTCGCCGACTATCAACCCCTGGACCTCAGCCTGCCGCGAGCAGCAGCGGACACGTCCGCCGCGGATGCGGACGGGTTCGCCAGTGACCTTGAGGCCGCAGCCCCCTCCATTGTGTCGAGCTCGCTCGACGCCGTCCCCGCCGCCGCCGTCGCGTCAGGCGTGTCAAGCTCCACAGCGGTGGGCGCGGAGCCCGCGGCGAAGGCACCCGTCGGGCCCGGTGAGACCGTGCCGCTGAGAGGGTCGGCGGCGCGCGTCGTGGTCAACATGGAGTCCAGCCTCGCCGTCCCCACAGCGACCTCGGTTCGCGCGGTGCCGGCGAAGCTCCTCATCGACAACCGCACTGTGCTGAACAACTACCTAGCTCGTTCCAGGGGCGGCAAGCTGTCCTTCACCCACCTTGTCGGCTGGGCGGTGGTGAAGGCGCTGGTAGCGATGCCTGAGATGAACTTCGGCTTCGTCGCAGTCGAAGGAAAGCCAGCCGTCTACAAGCCTGCGCACATCAACCTCGGTCTGGCCATCGACATGGTCAAGCCTGACGGAAGCAGGCAGCTCCTCGTTCCGGCGATCAAGAACGCCGACGAGATGGACTTTGCGCAGTTCTGGTCGGCGTATGAGGACGTGGTGCGCAGGGCCCGGCACGCCCGGCTGACCGTGGAGGACTTCCAGGGCACCACGATCAGCCTCACCAATCCTGGGACGATCGGGACGGTCCACTCCGTCCCTCGTCTGATGTCCGGTCAGGGAGCGATCATCGGGGTCGGAGCGATGGAGTACCCCGCCGAGTACCAGGGTGCCTCCCCCGAGACACTGGCGCGCCTGGCGATCAGCAAGACGATGACGCTGACGTCGACGTATGACCACCGGATCATCCAGGGTGCTCAGTCAGGTCAGTTCCTCGGCCTGGTCCACGAGCTGCTTCTGGGAGACGGCTTCTACGACGAGGTCTTCGCTTCCTTGCGGGTCCCCTACGAACCGATCCGCTGGGCCCACGACATCCCGGCATCACACGAGGACGACATCAACAAGGTCGCCCGGGTCCAGGAGCTCATCCACGCTTACCGCGTGCGTGGCCACCTGATGGCGGACACCAACCCGCTGGAGTACGAGCAGCGCAAGCACCCCGACCTGGATGTCACCCGACACGGCCTGACCTTGTGGGACCTCGACAGGGAGTTCCCGACCGGGGGATTCGGGGGAAAGCCCTTCGCCCTGCTTCGCGAGATCCTCGGCGTGCTCCGTGACTCCTACTGCCGCACCGTGGGTATCGAGTACATGCACATCCAGGACCCAGAGCAGCGCGAGTGGATCCAGTCCAGGGTCGAACGAAAGCACGACCGCACCGACAGCTCCGAACAGCTCCGGATCCTGCGCCGCCTCAATGCGGCGGAGGCTTTCGAAACGTTCCTCCAGACCAAGTACGTGGGGCAGAAGCGATTCTCGTTGGAGGGCGCGGAGACTGTCGTCGCCCTTCTGGATGGGGTGCTGGGGTCGGCTGCACGTGCGGGGATCCTCGAGGTCTGCATCGGTATGCCGCACCGCGGGCGTCTGAACGTTCTCGCCAACATCGTCGGCAAGAGCTACGCGCAGATCTTCGGCGAGTTCGAGGGCAACCTCGACCCGAAGAGTGCACACGGCTCCGGCGACGTGAAGTACCACCTCGGCGCCGACGGCGTCTTCACCTCCGACGACGGCTCCAGCGTCAAGGTGTCGCTGGTCTCCAACCCCAGCCACCTGGAGGCAGTGGACCCGGTTCTCGAGGGATTCGTCCGCGCCAAGCAGGACAGCCTCGACCAGGGCATGTCCTTCCCGGTGCTACCGGTGCTCATGCACGGCGACGCAGCCTTCGCGGGCCAGGGGGTGGTCGCGGAAACTCTCGAGCTCAGCCAGCTGCAGGGGTACCGCACCGGGGGCACCGTGCACATCGTGGTGAACAACCAGGTCGGCTTCACCACATCACCGGCGTACAGTCGGTCGTCCACGTACTGCACCGACGTGGCCCGGACCATCCAGGCGCCGATATTTCACGTCAACGGCGACGACCCCGAGGCCTGCGTGCGGGTAGCGCACCTGGCATTCGAGTTCAGGCAGGCCTTCAACAAAGACGTCGTGATCGACATGGTCTGCTACCGGCGCCGGGGACACAACGAGGCCGACGACCCGTCCTTGACGCAGCCGTTGATGTACAACCTGATCGACAGGAAGCGCTCGGTCCGCAAGCAGTACACCGAAGCACTGATCGGCCGCAGCGACATCACAGTCGAAGAGGCCGAGCAAGCCCTGCGCGACTATCAGGGCCAGCTGGAGAAGGTCTTCCAAGAAACCCGCGACGGCGAGCAGACAAGAACGGGCCACTCACCAGGCGCTGACGAAGTGCAGACACAAGGGCAGGAAACTCTCGCCCCGATCCGGCAGGCCAGCTCGGAGGTCGACACGGCGATCAGCGACGAAGTCCTGCGCCGCGTCGTTGACTCCCAGCTCACGATGCCTGAAGGGTTCACGCTGCATCCGCGGCTAGCTCCGCAGCTGCAACGCAGGGCCGAGATGGTCGAGTCGGGAACGATCGACTACGGCATGGGCGAAGCCCTGGCGATCGGCTCGCTGCTGAACGAGGGCGTCGCCGTCCGGCTAGCCGGGCAGGACTCGCGTCGGGGCACCTTCGGGCACCGGCACATCGTCATCGTCGACCGCAACACCGGCTGGCAGTACAAGCCACTGAAGCAGATGTACACCGAGGGGGGAGGCAAGCTCTACGTCTACGACTCACCTCTGTCGGAGTTCGCTGCCATGGGCTTCGAGTACGGGTACTCAGTCGCCAGACCGGACGCACTGGTGCTGTGGGAAGCCCAGTTCGGCGACTTCGTCAATGGCGCCCAGACAATCGTTGATGAGTTCCTGGCCTCCGGGGAGCAGAAGTGGGGCCAGCAGTCCTCACTAGTACTGCTACTCCCACATGGCTACGAGGGCCAAGGACCGGACCACTCCTCTGCCCGCGTCGAGCGATTCCTGCAGCTGTGCGCGCAGGACAACATGACGGTGGCTGCTCCGTCGACACCCGCCTCGTACTTCCACCTGCTGCGCTGGCAGGTTCACTCCGAGCGGAACAGACCCCTAGTCGTATTCACCCCCAAGTCACTGCTTCGCTCGAAGCTGGCCGCCTCGGCACGAACCGACTTCACCAGCGGCCACTTCCGTCCGGTGATCACGGACGACAAGGCCGACCCCTCAGCCGTACGTCGGGCTCTGCTGTGCAGCGGCAAGGTGTACTACGACCTTGACGCTGAGCGGACCTCGCGCGGCGCAAGCGATACCGCGATCATCCGGGTAGAACGGCTGTACCCGTTGCCCGTTCGCAGCCTTCCCGCCGCCCTGGACGCCTACCCGCACCTCCAGGAGGTGCGTTGGGTCCAGGAAGAGCCCGCGAACCAGGGTGCGTGGCCGTTCATGGCGCTGAACCTCTCCGAGATGCTGGGCCGCCCGCTGCGGCGTATCTCCAGGGAAGCATCCTCGTCGCCGGCGGTCGGCTCGCACCATCGCCACGATGCCGAGCAGCGGGCCGTCGTCGAACAGGCCTTCGGGTAGCCGACGGTGTACTTCACCGACCGCGGGATCGAGGAGCTTACCCAGCGGCGCGGCGACGAGCAGGTTGCCCTGTCGTGGGTCGCGGACCGGCTGCGCGAGTTCGTTGACCTGAACCCCGAGCACGAGGTCCCGATCGAACGGCTGGCGACCTGGCTTGCCCGGCTGGACGACGACGAGGACGTCTAGGACCGCGGTGGCCTTCTCCGACCGCCGCCGCTGGCTGGCGCCAAGCCTCGTCGACTACCGCAGCGGTTGGATCTCTGCCGACATGATCGCCGGCCTGACCCTGGCCGCCATCGCCATCTCAGAGTCGATGGGGTACGCCAAGATCGCCGGAATGCCGCCCATCACGGGTCTCTACACCGGTCTGCTTCCGGTTGTGGGCTTTGCCCTGCTCGGCTCCTCGCGCAAACTCGTGGTGGGAGCGGACTCCGCCACCGCGGCCATCCTGTTCGCCGGACTGTCCGGTCTCGGGGTGGCCGGGCTCGTGCCCGGGTCGGCCCGCTGGGTCGCGCTCGCCTCGGCGGTGGCACTGATCTCCGGGCTGGTGATCGCCCTCATCGGCGTCGCACGGCTCGGCTTCGTCGCCAACTTCCTGTCGCGCAGCGCGCTGCTGGGGCTGTTTGCCGGGATAGGCATCTCCGTCGCCGTCTCTCAGCTGAGCGACATGCTAGGCCTGCCGGCGACGGGGGCGACCTGGCACAAGGTGTATGACCTGTCTCGGGGGTTGACGAGAGTCAGCTGGGCGGACGCTCTCACCGCGACCGGCGCACTGGTCATCATGCTGGCCGCCAGGCGCATCTCGTCCCGCATTCCCGCCGCGCTCCTGGCCGTGGCTGCCGGAATCGCGGTCTCATGGGCGGCCGACCTGTCCAGTCACGGCGTCGCACTGGTGGGTCAGCTTCCCGGAGGCCTGCCGACCCCAGGGCTGCCTCACGCTCCCTGGTCCGAGATCGCCCGGCTCGGCGCGCCCATCGCGGCCATCGCCGTGATCGCACTGACCCAGAGCGCCGCCACCTCGCGGTCCCAGGCCGCTGCCGACAGCGAGGACGTCGATGACGACGCGGACCTGCGAGGACTTGGGCTGGCCAACGTGATCTCGGGCCTCGGCGGTTCCTTCCCGGTTTCCGGGAGTCCGACCAAAACCAGGGTGGTGGTCGAGTCCGGCAGCCATTCGCAGGTGGCGCAACTCGTTTCGGCCGCGGTCACCCTCGTCGTGCTCCTGCTGGGCACCGGGTTGATCGCCTTGCTGCCCTCCGCCGTGCTTGCCGCGGTCGTCTTCGTGATCGGGATCGACCTGGTCGACCTGACCAAGCTCAAGAAGGTGGCCCGACTTCGGCGGGACGAGTTCACTGTCGCCATCTTCACCTTGGTGTTCGTGCTCGGCCTGGGGGTGGAGGTCGGCATGGCTGCTGCCGTGCTGCTATCGCTGGCCGCGCTGATCGGTCGCGTGTACCGCCCGTACACGGCGGTGCTGGTTCCGGCGACAGCGCCGGACAGCCTGGACGTGCTCCACGAGGCGGCGCCGCTGCCAGGTGTGGTGACTTTGCCGGGGCTCATCGTCTTCCGCTTCGGCGCGCGGCTCTTCTACGCGAACGTCCACCCCTTCTACCGCACCGTCATGGCTTTGGTTATCAGCGCCTCGCCTCCGTTGGCGTGGCTGGTTCTGGACCTGCGAGCCGTCGGTGACATCGACTACACCGCCGCGGAGATGCTCGTCCAGCTGCACCGCGAGGTCAGTGCCCGCGGGATCCGCCTGGTCCTGGCCGGGGTGGATGAGGAGACCCGCACCTTGCTCGACCGGCTGGGCCTGACTGCGGTCTTCGGGCCGGACAACATCTACGAGCGAATTCGCCAGCCGATCCAGGAGTACGCGGCCCTCGGTCACAGCTAGGCCACCAGCAACCAGTCAGGTGCCGGTCACGGGGATCGCCTCGACCAGCCGGATGCGCACGGCCCGGAACTGGTCGGGGGTCTGCTCCAGCACTCGTTGGCGGGGGTCTGGGACATCCAGGAACGCTCCGGCCACAATCGGCTTCAGCGCCACCAGCCGTGGGTCACGCAGGACAGCGGTGACGGCGGCGCGATCCCCGCCCAGGATCAGCGCCTCCAGTCTGCCCATCCAGGGCAGCAGGACGGCCGCCGCCGTATCGGCGGCTGCCACTGTCGCCGCGGCGACCTGGCCCTGGCGTCGCCGCGCGAAGCGGTGCTGCGACCAGCCGCCGGCCGAGCTACGTCCGTGCACAAGCCGGGATCCGACCTTGCTGGCCACCAGCCGATCACCGTCGAAGACCCCCGCCGCATGGCCGCCGAGCCGAAAGAGCAGGACCGCTACCAGCCGGTCGGCCGACGTGTGGGCCACCAGCCCGCCGAAACGGTCTGCCGGGTCTACGCGCAACGGCCCCAGCGGCACATGGCATTCGGCGAGCGAGCCGTCTTGGGCCGTCACGACGACACTGTGCTCACCGGGCAAGCACGCACCTGGGCCGTGGCGATCTTCGAACCCGCTCAGCCACCGCTCTAGCCGGGTCGGGCCCACGACAATCCAGCGCCCTCCCCCGGCCGCCGGCCCGCCTCGGGGATGACTCACGGCCTGACGCTAGCCCAGCTGTCCCGGGACGTGTCGCGCCGGCCGCCTCGGTTACGTGGCACGCCCGCCCAGACCTGGCTGCCGCACTCCAGAACCAGGTCCAGCGGAAGCGACCGGCAGCCCCCGCCAGGCCCGCACGCCGGCCCCGGGAGGTTGGCGTCCGGTCGCACCCTTGCCCTCGACCGGCCCTGGGACCTCGTGGTGACTGGGGGATCGCGAAATCCTGGGGGCGTCATTCGTTCATCAGGACGATCTTCCCGAAACCCCGACCCGACGCGAGCCGGGAGAACGCTGCGCGTCCGTCCCGCAAGTCGAAAGTCGAGTCAACCGGTGGGCGCAGGTCGTGCGCCATGCAGAAGGCGACAAGGGCGCCCAGCTCGTCCAACGTTCCCATCGTCGAGCCGATGATTGACAGCTGAAGGAAGAACACCCGATTGAGCTCGGCCGGCGGGTTGGCACCCGAGGTGGCTCCGCAAACCACAATGCGACCGCCTGGCTTGAGCGCCTTCAAGGAGTGCTCCCAGGTAGCAGCCCCCACCGTTTCCATCACCACGTCCACCCGCTCGGGCAGCCTGGTTCCCGGCTCGAAGGCGGCGTCGGCGCCCAGGGCGAGCGCCCGCTCGCGCTTATCCGCGTCCCGACTCGTCGCCCACACCCGGATGCCTGCCGCATGCGCGAGCATGATCAGCGCGGTGGCGACGCCACCACCGGCGCCTTGGACCATGATCGTGTCTCCCGGCTGGGCCCCGGAACGCACGAAGATCATTCGATATGCCGTGAGCCAGGCAGTGGGCAGGCAGGCGGCTTGTGCCCAGGTCATGTCCGCCGGCTTGGGAACCAGGTTCCGGCCAGGGACGGCGATCCGCTCCGCGAAGGTGCCGTCATACACCTCAGAGAGCAGGGACCGACGCTGGTCAAGTGTCTCGTCACCTCCACCCGCCGCGACGTCACCGATCACCGCGTGCACGATCACCTCGCGGCCCGACTCGTCGATCCCGGCCGCGTCCCCGCCCAAGATGATCGGGAGACGCTCCGGGGAGATCCCCACGCCCTTCAGGGTCCACAGATCGTGATGGTTGAGCGCGGCCGCGCGCATGCTGACCGTGGTCCACCCATCACGCACGACGGGCTCGGCGTGCTCGCCGAGGCCAAGTCCTGAAAGCGGGTCGGTGGCATCTATGCGCTCGGCCGTGATTGCGAACATGGCGCCAACCTATCGGGGACCGCCGGGCTCAGCGGCGGGCCACCCCGTCGGCCCTGGCAGCCGCCGCGACCGCCCTGGCCACCGTCGGAGCGACGAAGGGGTCGAACACGCTGGGGACGACGTGGTCCTCGTCGAGCGCATCACCGACGACGTCGGCGAGCGCCGTCGCGGCGGCCACCTTCATCCCCTCGGTGATCCTCGTGGCTCGCACTGACAGCGCCCCCTTGAACACTCCTGGGAAGGCCAGCACGTTGTTGATCTGGTTCGGGAAGTCGCTGCGCCCGGTTGCAACGACACGGGCGTGCCGGCGCGCGACGACCGGGTGCACCTCAGGATTGGGGTTGGCAAGTGCGAACACGATCGAGTCCCGGGCCATCGACGCGATCGCCTCTTCGGAGATGGTTCCCGCCGAGACCCCGATGAGCACGTCGGCTCCGCGCAGAGCTTCCTCGATCGAGCCGGTCAGCGCAGACCGGTTGGTCCGCGCAGCCAGCGCTTGCTTGATCTCGGTCAGATCCGGACGGCCCGAATGCACGATGCCCTGTCTGTCCCCGACGGCGACGTCGCCGATGCCGGCCTCGAGGATGATCTGGCTCACGGCGACACCGGCCGCGCCGGCCCCGGAGATCACGACGCGAAGGTTGCTCAGCTCGCGGCCCGTGATCCGCGCGGCATTGTGCAGCGCCGCCAGGACGACGATGGCCGTACCGTGCTGGTCGTCGTGGAAGACCGGAATGTCAAGCTGGTCCTGCAGGCGCCGCTCGATCTCGAAGCACCGGGGCGCGCTGATGTCCTCGAGGTTGATGCCTCCGAAGGACGGCGCGATGCGGACCACGGTCTCGATGATCTCTTCGGTGTCGCGGGTGGCCAGGCAGATCGGCATCGCGTCAACGCCCCCGAACTCTTTGAACAGCAGTGCCTTGCCCTCCATGACCGGCAACGCAGCGACCGGCCCCAGGTCGCCGAGCCCGAGCACCGCTGTCCCATCGGTCACGACCGCCACCAGGTTCGACCGCCAGGTGTACTCGTCGGCCAGCGCCGGGTCGGCGGCGATGGCCGACGAGACGCGGCCGACTCCGGGCGTGTAGGCCAGGGCGAGGCCTTCGCCGTCACGGACCCTCACCGTCGGGCGGATCTCGATCTTGCCGCCCTTGTGCAAGGGGAAGGCAGGGTCGGCGGACAGGGTCGTCGGCGGCCGGGCGTCGTTGCGGCTCTCGGGCACGAGTCAGTGTTGCATGCGAGGGGTAGTCCGACTGCGCCAGATCGGCCAGACGCGCCCCTGGACGACCGCCAAGACGTCGTAGTCAGGCACTGCCCCCAGCGACCAGGAGTCCACCCCCTCGGTCCGGTTGTCGCGCTCGACCCACCAGCCCTGCGGCTCGCGCCGTAGCGCCCGTTTGACGGCGATGGTTCCCGACATCAGGCGCACCACGACAAGGTCCCCCGGCGACGGGACGGCGTCGTAGCGCACCAGCAGTCGGTCCCCCGCGAACAGCGTGGGCAGCATCGAGCGCCCCTGCACCCGCACGAGTCCGACGCGCATGACCATCCCTGTCTCCTGCGGGTAGTGTCGTCCAAGACGTCTCGGGGGAGCACCCCTGACCGAAACTGGACGAAAGAGGACTGCGATGCGCATCGGCCTGATCGCCCGCACCATCACGGTGAGCGCCCACTGCGACCTGCCCTGCGGCGTGTACGACCCAGCCCAGGCCAAGATCGAGGCCCAGTCGGTCAAAGCGTGCATGGAGAAGTACCACGGCAGTGACGACCCCGACTTCAAGGCCCGCGCGATCGCCATCAAGGAAGAGCGCTCCGACCTGGTCAAGCACCACCTGTGGGTGCTGTGGACGGATTATTTCAAGGCGCCGCACTTCGAGAAGTACCCGCAGCTGAACGCGCTGTTCAACGAGGCGACCAAGCTCGCCGGTGCCGGAGGAACCAAAGGCACCACCGATGTCTCCGTAGCCGACAGTCTGCTCGCCAAGATCGCCGAGATCGACACGATCTTCTGGGAGACCAAGAAGGCCTAGAGCGGCGAAGGACCGGGCGGAGCGGGAGCGGGGCGCGGTGCATCCGTCCCCACCGGTGGATCATGTGGTGCTGGTGCGTCACGGCGCGACCGACTGGAGCACCGCGCGCCGCCACACCGGTCGAACCGACGTCGTCCTGAACACCGACGGGCAGGCTCAGGCTGTGGCTCTGGCACCCACGATGGCTGCGCTGGCCCGACGGGCTCCCTTGACCGTCCTGACCAGCCCGCTACAGCGGGCTCGCCGAACCGCCGAGCTGGCCGGACTGACCCCTTACCAGGTTGACGACGATCTCGTGGAGTGGGACTACGGGGCCTACGAGGGCCTGACGACGCCGCAGATCCGGCAGCAGGCGCCCGGATGGACGGTCTTCAGCCAGCCCTGCCCTGGGGGGGAGAGCGCTGCCGAGGTGACCGCCCGTTGTGATCGCGTCCTGGCCCGGATCGCCGACACGACCGCCGGGACCACGACGGTCGTCGTGGCGCACTCGCACCTGCTGAGGTCCCTGGCTGCCCGCTGGCTCGGCCGACCGGTCGGCGACGGCGGGATGCTCGAGCTCGGCGTGGCCTCGACGTCGGTGCTCGGGGTCGAGCATGGACTGCGCAGCCTGCGCCACTGGAACCTGGCCAACCCGCTGGCCGACGATCCGCTCGCCTAGCCTGAACGGGACAAGGAGCAGCGCCGTGGCCGCAGCCAACACCCATCGAATCCGGCCGGTCCGAGCCGACGAGGTGGACGAGCTTTTCGCCATGATCTGCGAGCTGGCCGAGTTCGAACGCTCCCGTGACCAGGTCCAGTCCAGCGCTGACGACTTTCGGGTGGCCCTTTTCGGGCCGGACCCCAAGCTCTTCGGGCTGGTCGTCGAGGACGGAGGTGGGCTCGGGGGGTTCGCCGTCTGGTACGTCAACTTCTCGACCTGGACCGGCAAGCACGGTATCTACCTGGAAGATCTGTACGTTCGCCCCCACCTGCGTGGTCAGGGCGCCGGCAAGGCGCTGCTCGGCGAGCTCGCACGGATCTGCGTGAGCCGCGGGTACCCGCGCCTGGAGTGGTGGGTCCTGGACTGGAACGCCGCAGCGATCAGCTTCTACCGCAGCATCGACGCGCTGTCCATGGGCGAGTGGACCGTGAACCGTCTGGGGGGCGCGGCACTGGAGCGGGCAGCTCGAGGCTGGCCGGCCGCAACCTGAGCGTCACATGGGCGCGTTACTCTGGTCACTCCGGGGAGGACCGACGACAGGAACCGCCAGATGAGTGTGTACGACCGTACTCGCGCGCGCAGCCAGGCCCAGGTCAGCGATGTGGTCGAGCTCCGGCTTCCGGCCGACTCGGCGTACCTGTCGGTCCTGCGCACCGCGACCGCCGGCCTGGCCGCTCGTCTCGACTTCACCCTCGATGAGATCGAGGACCTGCGGATCGCCGTTGACGAGGCCTGTGCCCTGCTCCTGCCTGACGCGCGAGATGACTTCCCGCTCGTATGCCGCTTCACCCTCGAGGCGGACTGCCTGCAGGTGGCGGTCGAGGCCATGACCAACGGCGGTCGAACCCCCGGCCGGGACTCCTTCGCCTGGACAGTGCTGACGGCGCTTGCTGGCGACGTGGATGCGAGCGCGGCGGACGACGGCACCGTCACGCTCACGCTTCGCAAGCACCGTGGAGGGATCCCGGAGGCGTGACCGGCTCCCTCGAGGAGACCGATGACCGGCGAGGCGCCACGCGCAGCCTGTCCCGAGAGCTGTTCGCCGCCTTGGACCGCGAGCCGGCCGGCGGTGCCGGACGCCGCAGTGCCCGCGACGCCCTGGTCGAGCTCCACCTGCCGCTCGTGGAGCATCTGGCCCGCCGGTTCGCGGGTCGAGGCGAGCCCGTTGACGACCTGATCCAGGTGGGGACCATCGGCTTGATCAAGTCGGTCGACCGTTTCGACCCCGGTCGCGGAGTCGAGTTCTCCACGTATGCGACCCCCACGATCGTCGGGGAGATCAAGAGGCACTTCCGCGACAAGGGCTGGGCCGTTCGGGTGCCTCGTCGACTGCAGGAGCTGCGACAGTCGCTGAGCGCGGCCACCGAGGAGCTTGCCCACCGGCTGGGGCGGGCGCCCACCGTGGCCGAGATCGCCGCCAGACTGGAAGTCTCGGAGGAGGAGGTGCTCGAGGGACTGGAGTCGGCGAACGCCTACAGCACTGTGTCGCTGGAGGCGCGAACAGATGTCGGCGACGGCCCCGCGGTCCTGGACGCGATGGGGTTCGACGATGCGGCGCTGGACGGGGTGGTCTACCGGGAGACCCTGCGTCCGCTGCTGGCCCAGCTCGCGCCTCGCGAGCGCCACATCCTCATGCTCCGCTTCTTCGCCAACATGACCCAGTCGCAGATCGCGGACGAGGTCGGGATATCGCAGATGCACGTGTCGCGGCTGCTGGCCAAGACCCTCGCTGCGCTGCGCTCAGGTCTGGGTGAGTAACCGGGTCATGGCCGGGGCGAACAGTGCCACCAGGGCCGCGGCCGACCCGGCGAGCAGCGGCCAGCCGATCCATCGGACACCTGCCTGGACGAGCGGGACGCTGACCGCGACGGCGAGAAGCTGGGTGACCACCAGCGGCGCGCGCGCCCAGCGACGGCCGGCGTTCAGCCCGCGCGCGGCCAGCGCCAGGCCGCCTGCCCACGTGAACAGCACGACGCACAGCAACGCCACGTTCATGGCCGAGGAGGCGTCTGCGTGGCTGGCCCGAAACACCACCACCACCGCGTAGACCGACAAGGCTGCGACCTCTAGCCAGGTCGCGAGCAGGCTCACCCGCATGGCCACGGTCAGGCCGACAGGTCGCCTGGGCTTATCAGCGGTCACGGCCTCGACCATAGTGGCGCTGCCCGTACCCTTGGGCGGCATGCGCGCGCTACTGGTTGTCAACCCTAAGGCGACAACCACGACCGCCCGGACCAGGGACGTGCTCGTTCACGCACTGGCGGCCGACCTGGACGTCGAGGTGGTGCAGACCACCCACCGTGGCCACGCGATCGAAGTGGGTCGCCGCGCAGCCAAAGAGGGACATGACCTGCTCATCGCCCTTGGCGGCGACGGAACGGTGAACGAGTGCGTCAACGGGCTTCTGGAGCACGGCCCGAACCCGGACGGACCGGCCCTGGCGGTCATCCCGGGCGGCTCCACGAACGTGTTCGCCCGGGCGCTAGGAATGCCGGACGATCCGGTGGAGGCGACCGGCCTGGTCCTCGATGCCCTGCGGGAGGCGCGACGGCGCACCGTGGGGCTGAGCACGGCCGACGGTCGGTGGTTCACGTTCTGCGCGGGCGTGGGGTTGGACGCGGAGGTCGTCGGCGAGGTGGAGCGGCGCCGGGAGCGAGGCCGCAAGGCCAGCGCCGGGCTGTTCCTGGGAGCCGCGCTCGGCAAGTTCTACCGCGAGACCGAGCGGGACCGCCCCGGTCTGACGTTGGAACTGCCGCATGAGGAGCCGGTCAACGGGGTGTTCCTGGTCATCGTCCAGAACACCGCTCCGTGGACATACCTGGGCAACTTGCCGATCCACGCCTGTCCGGACGCCTCCTTCGACACCGGACTCGACCTCTTCGGGCTGCTGCGGCTGCGCACCGTGTCGACGGTCAGGCACGTGCGGCAGCTCCTCCAACCAGGCTCGCACCCGAAGGGGCGCGATGTGGTAACGCGGCACGATGTGGCGCAGTTTCGGGTGTGGGCGAACCGGCCGACGGCAGTGCAGCTCGACGGCGAACCGATCGGCGAACGCGTGAGCATCCACTTCGTGGCGCACCCCGACGCGCTGTCGGTCGTGATCTGACCGGGCCCATCGAGCGCGGGAAGGCTCCCATGTGACCGAGCCCACTCCCCTCAGGTCAAGTTTCGATTACGAAAGCCTTGTGCCCGGGCCCGCGCTTTGGAAGGCTTTGGCTACCGCCAGAGGAACAACGACAACTTCTCGTTCGTTCTGGTGCAGGAGCAGCCCGTTCATCCCGGCCGGAATCCGGCATTGGATCAGCGGGATGCTTCGTGAAAGACTTCACAAGCAACCCAATCCGTGCGGCCGAACCAGCCGAGCGGCTGAGGACAGGAGTAGACGCACGATGGACTGGCGTCACCGTTCCGCGTGCCGTGACGAAGACCCCGAGCTGTTCTTCCCGATCGGGAACACCGGGCCGGCACTGCTCCAGATCGAAGAAGCCAAGGTCATTTGCCGACGCTGCGAGGTCCGCGAGTCCTGCCTTTCCTGGGCGCTGGAGTCTGGCCAGGACCACGGCGTCTGGGGCGGGATGAGCGAGGACGAGCGTCGCGCACTCAAGCGTCGCACCGCTCGGGCCCGTGCGCGGATGGCCTGACCGCGGGCTGACCGGCGCTGCCTGTCTGGCGTGCCACAGTCGACGGCACGGTGCCCGGCCTCTAGGGTCGGGCACCGTGCCGTTCGGCATGCCGTACGCCGTGTCGGCCTCGCTCAAGGTGGCGCCGCCCGATCATGCTCAACGGCTCAACGGCTCAACGGCTCAACGGCTCAACGGCTCAACGGCCCCACGAGCACGGACCGCGGTCGCGCGCCCCTGACGACGGTGACCTTCACCGTGAAGACATCGAGGCACTGCGGTTCAGTGGTCGACCGAGATCTCCAGGGCAGCCCGGGTGCCACCTAGGGCCCGCGGCTCCAGGGTCAGCCGACCTGCCAGCTCGCCCTCGACCAGCGTCCGAACGATCTGTAGCCCGAGCCGGTCACAGGTGGCCGGATCGAAGTCCGGCGGTAGCCCGACCCCGTCGTCCAGCACCTCGACGCGGAGCCGGGCCCCGTCACGCTCAGCGACAACGAACAACGAGCCGGCGCCGCCGCCGAGGCCGTGCTCGACCGCGTTCTGCACCAGCTCTGACAAGGCCACCGCGAGCGGGGTCGCCGCGTCGGCAGGCACCACCCCGAAGCTGCCCTTGCGCACCGGTCGCACACCGCCACCCGAGCTCGAGACCTCGGCCACCATCGCCATGACTCGGTCGGCGACCTCGTCGAAGGGCACCGACTCGTCCGGGGCGGTCGACAGCAGCTCGTGGACCAGTGCGATCGAGGCCACCCGCCGCACCGCCTCCTCCAGCGCCCCGCGCGCCTGCTCCAGCTCTGTGCGGCGAGCCTGCAGGCGAAGCAGCGCCGCCACTGTCTGAAGGTTGTTCTTCACCCGGTGGTGGATCTCCCGGATCGTGGCGTCCTTGGTGAGCAGCTCACGCTCTCTACGCCGCAGCTCGGTGACGTCGCGGACCAGGACGACCCCGCCGATGCGGGCCCCGGCGGCCAACAGCGGGATCGCGCGCAGCGCGACGATCGTGCCCTTGCCCTCGACCTCCACTCCCCGTGCCGTGCGACCGCCGGCGACGGCGACGAGATCCTCGTCGACCGGCCCCCGGCGGGGCACCAACTGGCGGGTGACCTGGTCAAGGCGGCCGCCCACGAGGTCCGCGGCAAGTCCGAGCCGGCGGTAGGCCGACAGGGCGTTGGGGCTGGCATACATGACAGTCCCGTCCACATCCAGCCTCACCAGGCCATCGCCGGCTCTGGGCGAGGAGTCGAGCCCCTCCAGGCCTCCTGGGAACGGGAAGCTGCCCTCGGCCACCATCCGCGCCAGCTGGTCGGCCACCTCGACGTACGCGGTCTCCAGCCGGCCCCTGGTTCGCGACATTGCGGGGTCGGCGTGCCGGGCGATCACTGCCACCACCGTGCCGTCGTCGCCGCGCACCGGCAAGGCCTCCGCCGGGGCCAGGGCATGCTCGGTCCGGCTGCGGACCACCCGGCCGAGCTCGAGCGCCTCGTCCAGCAGGGGTCGGCGCCCGCGCGGAAGGAAGGTCCCGACCAGGTCGTCGGCGAACACCGTGGCACCGGTGGTCGGCCGCATCTGTGCGCCGGCGACGTAGCCCGACCCGTTCCAGGTCGGCAGCCACAAGACCAGGTCAGAGAACGCCAGGTCGGCGAGAAGCTGCCAGTCGGCCAGCAGCAGGTGCAGCCGGTCCAGGTCGACCTCGCTCAGGTCGGTGTGCCGTGCGGTGACGTCGTTCAGACTGGGCACGACAGCCAGGGTACGGCGTCGTTGGTGCCACGCCGCTGTCCACCAGCGTCGCGGCGCCATCACCGTCCATGGGCGCGCGCAGATCCGTTCCGGGCCGACCCGCCGGTCCGGGCCGGACCCCGTCGTGCCAGGATCGCTCGTCGTGGCCATCAGCGATCACACGTCGGTAAGCCGCCCCACCCAGGACCCGTTCGCCTGGCTCTCGGCCACCGCCCTGGCGCGCGCCGAGGCGGGGGTTCGGCGCAGCCTGCGCCCGCGCTCCAGTGGCAGCCGGCTCATCGACCTGGCCTCCAACGACTATCTGGGCCTGGCCCGCGACGCGCGGGTCATCGCGGCGGCTGCGGCCGCTGCGAAGGAGTGGGGCGCCGGTGCGACGGGCTCTCGGCTGGTCACCGGATCGACTCAGCTGCACACCGAGCTGGAGGTCGCGCTGGCCGAGCTGACCGGGCAGCCGCGGGCGCTGGTGTTCTCCTCGGGGTACCTGGCCAACCTCGCCGCAGTGACCACCTTGTGCCCGCCCGGCGCGCTGTTGGTGAGCGACGCCCACAACCATGCCTCCATGGTCGACGCGGCCAGGCTGTGCCGAGCGAGCGTCGCCGTGGTCGGCCATCGTGCTGTTGACGAAGTGGCCGCTGTCCTCGCCTCGCGAACCCAGGAGCGTGCACTGGTCGTCACCGACGCGGTGTTCTCGGTCGACGGCGAGCTGGCACCGCTGGCGCAGCTGGCGCAGGTGTGCCAGCGGGCAGGCGCGGGACTGCTGATCGACGAGGCGCACTCGTTGGGAGTCGTTGGCCCGGGCGGAGCCGGTGCGGCGGCGGCGGCGGGGCTGGCCGGGCTGCCGGGAGTCGTGCTGACGGTCACCTTGTCCAAGGCGCTCGGCTCCCAGGGCGGCGCCGTGCTCGGCTCAGCGCACGTGGTTGAGCACCTGGTCGACTCGGCCCGCACGTTCATCTTCGACACCGCGCTGGCCCCGGCCAGCGCCGGGGCGGCACTGGAGGCAGCCCACGTGCTTCGCAGCGAGCGCGACCGCCCGGCCCGGGTCCGGGCGGTCGCGCTTCGGCTGCATCAGGCTGTCGCGGCGGCGGGGCTCGCCGCTGCTGTCCCCGACGCTGCAGTGGTCGGCGTCCGGATCGGCACACCGGAGGCTGCGGTCAGGTCCGCCGCCTCGATGGCCGCAGCGGGGGTTGCGGTCGGGTGCTTTCGCCCCCCGTCCGTTCCGGACGGGATCTCCCGGCTTCGGCTGACGGCCCACGCCGACCTCAGCGACGCCGACATCGACACGGTCGAGTCGGCTCTTGCCGTCGTTTCGGGTCAGGCAGCCCGGACCTGGTGAAGATGCCCCTGCTCATCGATGACGGCAGAAGCCGAGCCGATCGGCTCGAACGGGCCAGTTCCGTAGTAGACAACCAGCTCGACCAGGAAACCACCCTCGACCTGCTCGACGACGACGTGGGTGTTGACCGACTCGTCAGAGACAGCAGCCCACTGCGCCGCGATCTGGATCGCCTGCTCCTGGGTGATGGTGTTCTCAGACATGAGCAACAACGCCTTCCCTGCGACTGGCCACCGCTAGCGACGGATGTCGCTGTTGACGGACCGCGGCCAGGCTCGCCCTTCAAGCATCGGCCATGTGCGCGGCCGTACCGACCGCCACAGGCCGAGTTGACGAAGAATTCACCTGCCTGAAACGGTGATCCTTGTCACGTCCTTCTGCTGCTGCTCAACGACTCATCCTCGAGATGGCCACCGGCCCCGCCCACACCGGCCATCAGTCGATGTCGGGCTCCATTGGCATAGACCAATCGGGCCCGGCGTGACCAGCCCGCCAGCGCGCGACGTGGGACCATGAGGCCATGTCGCGGGAGCGGGCGGGCGACCTCCTCGCCACCTGGCGGCGGACGAGATGAGCACGGCTCCCAGCGGCGTCCTGGTCGTCACCGGCACCGGTACGGGCGTCGGGAAGACGACCGTGACGGCCGCGGTGGCCGCGCTCTGCGTCGCGGCGGGGCGTTCGGTGGCGGTGGTCAAGGCGGCCCAGACCGGTGCGGTCGCGGGCGAGCCGGCTGACGTCGAGGAGATCCGCCGGCTGACCGGGCTCAAGGCCCAGGCCGTGCGCGAGCTCGCCCGCTACCCGCTTGCGTTGGCCCCTGCCACCGCGGCGAGGCTGTCGGGGCTGGCGCCGCTCGACCTCGACGAGTGCGCGGGCGTCGTGCAGGACCTGGCCCGGTCCCACGACCTTGTCCTGGTCGAGGGGGCGGGCGGCCTCCTGGTCCGCCTCGCCGACGGCGAACTTGGACGCCGCACGCTCGCGGACCTGGCTGCCAGCCTCGGCGCGGCCGTGCTGGTGGTGGCCGAACCGGGCCTGGGCACCCTCAACCACACCACACTGACCGTCGAGGCGCTGGCTGCCCGGGAGCTGACCTGTGCCGCGGTGGTGCTCGGGCACTGGCCCGCCGACCCTGACCTGGCCTGTCGCAGCAACATCGGCGACCTGGAGGCCGTCTTGGGCGCCCCTCTGGGCGGTGCGCTGCCCGAGCACATGGGGCTGCTTGCCCCGCGACAGTTCCGGGCCGCGGCTGCCGGCGCACTGGGCCCCGGTCTGGGGGGGACGTTCGATGCGGCAGACTTCCGGCGAAAGCACGCCCCATGACCCCCTGCGCGAGGAGAGCCCGTGACCGACGTCCTGGCGACCGCACGAGCCCGCGTTCTCGGTGACGGCGCCGGCCTCGACGAGGCCGAGGTGCTGGCGGTGCTTCGACTGCCGGACGATCGACTGACCGAGCTGCTGGCACTGGCACACCAGGTGCGGATGCGCTGGTGCGGCCCCGAGGTGGAGGTCGAGGGCATCGTCTCGGTCAAGACAGGAGGCTGCCCCGAGGACTGCCACTTCTGCTCGCAGTCGGGGATGTTCTCCTCCCCGGTGCGCGCAGCCTGGCTCGACATCGACTCCCTGGTCGCGGCCGCGGTGGAGACAGCTGCCACCGGCGCGTCGGAGTTCTGCATCGTGGCCGCCGTGCGGGGCCCGGACGCCCGTCTGATGGCCCAGATGCGTCAGGGCGTCGCCGCGATCCGCGCGGCCGTGTCCATCAACGTCGCGGCCTCGCTGGGGATGCTCACACAGGAACAGGTCGACGACCTGGCCGAGATGGGCGTGCACCGCTACAACCACAACCTGGAAACCGCCCGGTCCTACTTCCCCAGCGTGGTCACCACTCATACCTGGCAGGAGCGGTGGGACACCTTGCAGATGGTCGCGGCGGCCGGCATGGAGGTCTGCTGCGGCGGCATCGTCGGCATGGGCGAGACGGTCGAGCAGCGCGCGGAGTTCGCCGCCCAGCTCGGGGCACTGGGACCGCACGAGGTTCCGCTGAACTTCCTCAACCCGCGGCCCGGGACTCCGTTCGCGGACCTGCCCGTGATGGACGCCAAGGTCGCCCTGCGCACGGTCGCGGCGTTTCGGCTGGCCTTGCCCCGAACCATCCTTCGCTACGCAGGTGGCCGGGAGATCACTCTGGGGGACCTGGGGACTCGCGACGGACTCCTCGGTGGGGTCAACGCGGTGATCGTCGGGAACTACCTGACCACCCTGGGGCGGCCGGCCAGCACCGACCTCGCGCTCCTGGAGGAGCTGCGGATGCCCATCAAGGCGCTGAGCACCGCTTTGTGACCCGTGCCTGAGCCGGCGGCACCTGCGCATCGAGCGCCCGCGGGCGCCCGATAGGTTGCGCCAATGGACCAGGCCGGTGACGAGCCCACAGCTCCCGAGACGGTGATCGAGGGGCACGGCGGGGATCTTGCCTTCGCGGCTGCCCGGGCGCACGGCGTGGAGGTCATGTTCACGCTGTCGGGCGCGCATGTCTTCCCCATGTATGACGCGGCCGTGAAGGCCGACCCGCCGATGCCCCTGATCGATGTCCGACACGAGCAGACCGCAGTCTTCGCGGCTGAGGCCACGTCCAAGCTGACGCGCCGTCCCGGGCTGGCCGTCCTGACTGCCGGCCCTGGCGTGACGAACGGGGTGTCAGCGGTCACTACCGCGCACTTCAACGGAGTCCCGCTGGTAGTCATCGGGGGCCGTGCACCCCAGTACCGGTGGGGCGCAGGAGCCCTTCAGGAGCTGGACCACCCCCCGCTGCTGGCGCCCGTGACCAAGAGCGCGACGACCCTGCACGAGGTGGCCCGCACGGTGGAGGTGATGTCGGCGGCGTTCGCCCTGGCCTGTGCCCCGCATCGCGGGCCTGTGTTCGTCGACGTCCCGATGGACCAGCTGTTCAGCCGGGCCCAGACAGCTGCCCCCGTCGCCGCGACCCGGGAGCCCGCGCCGCCGGACCCCGAGGACCTTGCGCGGGTGGCGCTCCTGCTCGCCGAGGCGCGCCACCCCGTCCTGGTCCTCGGCTCGGACGTGTGGACCGACGGGGCCGAGGAGGCGGCCACCCGACTCGCGCGGACGGCGGGCCTTCCGGTGATCACCAACGGCATGGGGCGCGGCATCCTGGCCGGCACCGACCCGCTGCTCGCCACCAGGGCGCGGGGACCCGCGTTCGCCGACGCCGACCTGGTGCTGGTGGTGGGCACGGCGCTGGACTTCCGCCTGGGCTACGGGGTGTTCGGCAAGGAGGGGTCAGCCAAGGTGGTCCACATCGCGGACTCCCCCGGGCAGCTGGCGACCCATGTCAGCCTCGCGGCGTCAGCGGCGGGCGACCTTTCCTTGGTCCTGGACGGCCTGCGATCGGCCTGGGAGGCGTCGGCGCGACGGCCTTCCTACGACCAGTGGGCACGTGACCTTCGGGCCGCCGCGCAGGCGGCGTCGGACAAAGACGCCACCGTCCTGGCCAGCGAGGCCGACCCCATCCACCCCGCCCGGATCTACGGCGAGCTCCTGCGCCGGCTGGACCCGGACGCGGTCGTGATCGGTGATGGCGGAGACTTCGTCTCCTTTGCCGGGCGGTTCGTCGAGCCCAGCCGTCCGGGCCACTGGCTCGACCCGGGTCCCTACGGGTGCCTGGGTACCGGGGCCGGCTACGCGATCGCGGCCCGGCTCGCGCGCCCGGCGGCGCAGGTCGTGCTCCTGCTCGGAGACGGCGCCGCCGGCATGTCGCTGATGGACGTCGACACCTTGGTCCGCCACCGCCTCCCCGTCGTCATGGTCGTGGGCAACAACGGGATGTGGGGGTTGGAGAAGCACCCGATGCAGATGCTGTACGGGTACGACGTCGCGGCCCAGCTGCGCCAGGAGACCCGGTACGACACAGTGGTGCAGGCCCTCGGCGGCGCCGGGGAGACCGTGGCGCGCCCGAAAGATCTCGGGCCCGCGCTGGACCGGGCGTTCGCCGCCGACGTGCCCTACCTGGTCAACGTGCTGACCGACCCGGCGGTGGCGTATCCGCGCAGCACCACCGGGATATAGGCCGTGCTAGCGCCCGAGCTGGTCACCGAGGCCGAGTTCAGCGCCGTCGGCGCGCTGGTGGTGCGGGCCTACGAGGCCGCCGGGGTACTTGGCGCAGACGACGGCTACCGCACAGTGCTCGCCGACACACAGGGCCGGGCGGCCTCGGCCGAGGTTTACGTCGTCCATGACGGCGACCGGTCGCCGCTGGCCACCGTCACGTTGTGCCCGCACGCCACCTTGTACGCGCAGGTAGCCGCCCCGGGCGAGCTGGAGTTTCGGATGCTGGCAGTGGACCCCAAGGCCGGCGGACGCGGGCTGGGCAGCGCTCTGGTCGCCTTCTGCGCCGAGACGGGGCGGGCGCGCGGGGCGGACGCGCTCGTCGGATGCGTGATCGACAGCAACGTCGCGGCGATCCGGCTCTACGAACGTCTCGGGTTCGCCCATGAGCACGCACGCGACGTACAGGTCGGCGATGACGTCCGGCTGCTTGTCGTGAGCCTCGATCTGCGGGCCCAGCCGGCCCACGGCGACCTCGGCTAGATGCGGCCAAGGAAGCGCTCGCGGTCGACAACGACCCGGGTCACGGTCCCGGTTGCCAGCAGGCGCCCGTCGACGTCATGCGCGGTCACCGTGAAGCGGCGCAGCCGGCCGTCGGCGTGCGCCAGCTCGGCCACGACCCGAACGCTGGCACCCTCACGCGTCGCGGCGAGGTGGTCGAGCTCGACCCTGGTCCCCACCGACGCCTGACCCGGGCCGACCGAAGAGGCCAGGTCGGCTACCGTGACCGCCTCGAGCCAGGCCAGCAGCGCCGGCGTGCCGAGCACGTCGAGCTCACCGCTACCGAGGGCGCGGGCGGTGTCGGCGGAGGTCACCGTGAAGGTCTGCTCAGCCATCGGGCTAGGTTACCCAGGTGCCCGGCTCAGACGATGCGACGGCAACCTACTGCGACCGTTGCGGTCAGAAGCACGATCACGACGGGCATGACGGCTGCGTGGCGGCCCGCCGTCTTGAGCCGCCCAGGTACTGCCGACGCTGCCGTCGTCGCCTCGTGGTCCAGGTGACCCCGTCGGGCTGGTCAGCCCGGTGCGCGCAGCACGGAGCCGTGCCGGCAGACCCAGCGGGCACAGCGGGCACAGCGGGCACAGCGGGCACAGCGGGCACAGCGGGCTAGGCGACCAGTCCCAGCCTGCGCAGCTCGACCGTTAGGTCGTGCGGACTCGTCGAGGCAGCCATGGCCGCCTCCAGGGTGATGATCCCGTCCCGGATCAGCGCCACGAGGTGGGTGTCGAACGTCTGCATGCCGTAGTAGGCGCCGTCACCGATCAGCTGGCTGATCGTCGAGGTCTTGTCAGGGTCGGTGATCGCGTCGGCGATCCGACCGGTGTTGATCGCGATCTCCATCGACACGCACCGCCCAGCGCCGTCGGCCCGGGGGACCAGTCGCTGGCACACGATGCCCCGCAGGGCCCCGGCCAGTGACAGCCGCACCTGCTTCTGCTCGTGCGGGGGGAAGAAGTCGATGACCCGGTTGATGGTCTCGGCCGCGTCCGTGGTGTGCAGAGTGGACATCACGAAGTGCCCGGTCTCGGCGGCGGCCAGAGCGGCCTTGACCGTCTCGGTGTCGCGCATCTCTCCGACCAGGATCACGTCCGGGTCCTGGCGCATCGCCGCGCGAAGGGCGGTGCCGAAGTCGATGGTGTCGACCCGGACCTCCCGCTGGTTGATCATGGACAGCTTGTCGAAGTGCAGCACCTCGATGGGGTCCTCGATGGTGACGACGTGGACCTCGCGGTTGTTGTTGATGTGGTCGATCATCCCGGCCAGCGTGGTGGTCTTGCCCGAGCCCGTGGGCCCGGTCACCAGGACGAGCCCACGTGGTTCGAGGGCGAGCGGGCCGAGCACCGGCGGGAGCCCCAGTTCCTCGAGCGGGATGGCGCCGATCGACACCCGGCGCAGGACCAGCCCGGCCGAGCCGCGGGAGCGGAAGACGTTGACCCGGAAGCGGCCGACCCCGGGTGAGGAGTGCGCGAAGTCCGCCTCGTTGGTCCGGGTGAACTCTTCGACCAGGTCGGCGCGAAGGATCTCGCTGACGAAGCCCTCCGTGTCGTCCGGGGTCAGCACGGGCGCCTGGAGCTTGCGCAGCCTGCCGTCGATGCGTACCCGTGGCGGGGAGCCGACCTTGCAGTGCAGGTCCGAGCCGCCGCACTCCAGCAGAGCACGCAGGTATGGCTCGATCGACAGTCGCGTCGCCTCGATAGTCACCCCAACGTCATCGTCCGGAGGCGGCGCGACCTTTACTGTCCAAACGCTGCCGGCCCTGCCAGGGCCAGCCGCGGACCGTACGAGGGGCTGGCTGGGCTCGGCGGGGGTGGGCTAGGGCTGGACGAGGACCACCAGCACGTCGCCCTCCTGGACGACGTCGCCCAGGGCTACCGCGACTTCCGACACCGTTCCGGCGCGCTCGGCCAGCACCGGGATCTCCATCTTCATCGACTCCAGGATCACCAGGGTGTCCCCTGCCGACACCGTGGCCCCGGGTGCCACCACGACCTTCCAGACGTTCGCCACCATCTCCGCACGGACCTCGTCAGGCACTACCGGCTCCCTCGGTGTCGCCGCCGCAACGGGGCTGTGTGACCCACGGGCGTCCGGCGGCCGCGTGGACCGCCGGTGCACCGGACCCTACCGGGTCGACAACGCCTTGACCGGGCCTTGCCGCAGCACACCGCCCGACGAGGCGACGCGGGTCAGGTCTGCGCCCCCTGCCACGTCGGACACAGCGGGCCGAGGACGAGAGGGCAGGGCCTCGCCCACGACCACCGGCTCGCGCCTGTCAGAGCCCCAGCCGGCTGGTGCGCTCGACCACGTGGGCCAGGCTCGCCACGACCTTCGGGTCGTAGTCGTAGGCCATCGACAGGCGCAGGCGCTCGAGCGCATCCAGATGACGGCCGGTCTCCCTGGAGTCGCCCACCAGGTCGTCGTAGGCGTTGGCCGCCTTGATGATCCGGCTCGCCAGCGGGATGGTGTCGTCGACTGTCTCGTGCGGGCGGCGGTAGGGGTCGGCCTGGCGCTCGACGATCACCGCCACCCGGTCCAGCACTCCGGTCTGCCGGATCACCTCGGCACCCATCTCGGCGATCCGGCGCTGCTCGTCCGGCCTCGTCATCACGGTGGCACCACCAGGGATGGGCTCGGCCAAGGACAGCTGGCCGAGGTCATGCATCAGCGCGGCGTACTCCAGGTCGACCAGCTCGACATCCGACAGCCCCAGCTCGCGTCCGACCCCCAAGGCGAGTTCGCTGACCCGCCTGGAGTGACCGGTCTCGGTGTACCCGCCGACCTCGGTCACCCGGGACAGCGACCGGATGGTCTGGGCGTAGGTGCTGCGGATGCCCGCATAGCGGCGGAAGGAGAACTGGGTGAGCATCAGGGGGATGACGAACACCGGGATGGCCCACAGCATCATCACCTCTGCAGCAAGGGCGATCAGGACCCCGGTGGCGCCGATCGCCGAGCCCAGCCCGATGAGCGCCCGGAGCTCGCCGCGCAGCGAGGGCATGAAAGGCGCCCGGTCCCGGTCGGCCCGGACCAGCGCGGCGACGGCCGCGTCGCACAGTCCCGCCAAGACGGCGATGACCACCATCACCCAGGCGAGCCAGCCGTTGCGGTGCGCCATCTCCAGGCGACCGAGCGGACCGTTTCCTGCGTCGTAGAGCGGCCGGAACAGCGCGGCCGCGACCCCGGCCGCCAGGACCCGCCGGGCCAGCACGTCCAGCCGGGGCGAGCGGCCGGCCGCCACGTGCGGCAGCGCGCCCAGCAAGCTCGCCACCGCCGTGACGGCGATCACGTCCCAGACGGTCTGGGTGGTAGGCACCGTGCCGAGCCGTCCGATCAGCGCGTACGCCAACGCGGCGGCCGCCCCGAGGGGGGCTGCCTCTCGGTCGCCGGCCAAGGTCACACGCACCGCCTCGCCCAAGGCGATGAAGGCTCCGAAGGCCAACGCGATGCTGGGCTGCTTGATGGGCTGCTGCAGTGCCAGCACCACCGACACGGCCACCAGGACCAGCGCGGCCCCGAGCAGCAGCATCGTCCCGCGACGCTCGTCGATCCGGCGCGCCAGGGAGCTCACGACGCCTCGTCCCGAAATGCCAGCGAGAACGTGGGGTCATCGTGGTCGGCGCCGATCGGCCCGTCGACCCCGTCGAGGTCGCCGCCAGGACCTGTGCCGCTCTGGCCGAGCTCGGCAACGAGGTCGACGCCGCTGGCCACCCACGGTTCTTTCGCCAACGACGAGACCAGGGCGTCGACCATCCGCGGGTCGAACTGTGAGCCCTTGCATCGGATCAGCTCGACGATCGCCTCGTCAACCGTCCGTGCCCCCCGGTAGGACCGGGTGGAGGTCATCGAGTCGAAAGCGTCGGCGACCGCGATGGCCCGGGCGAACTCCGGGATCTGGCTACCGGCCAGCCCCATCGGGTAGCCGCGCCCGTCCAGACGCTCGTGGTGGTGCAGGATCCCCTTGAACGCCTCGTCGAGGAACTCGATGTCGCTGAGCATCTCCAGGCCGCGTACGGGGTGCAGCTTGATCGCGGCGAACTCCTCCTCGCTCAGCCGCTCGGTCTTCTGCAGCAGCTTGGTGGGCACCCCGAGCTTGCCGACATCGTGCAAGATTCCCGCGTAGCGCAGCGCGTTGAGCCGGTCCTCGCGCATCCCGACGAAACGACCGATCAGCACCGACGCCCGCGAGACCCGCTCGCTGTGGCCACGGGTGTAGTGGTCCTTGGTCTCCACAGCCTGGACCAGCGCGTGGATGGTCGCCTCGTAGGCCTGCTGCTCCGCGGAGTACTGGGAGAACGCCCAGCGGGCCACCGCCAGCGGCATCAGGACCAGCACGGCGGACAACATCCCGATGTCCACGCCGACCCACAGCACGGCCATCAGAAGTCCGAAGATCCCGTACCCCAGGTAGCCCGGGATGGACTTGAGCAATGTGCCCGCCAGCACCTGCCTCGGCGGCACCTTCTCCGCCAGGGCGACGACCCCGGTCAGCAGCAGTCCGTTGACCGCGCACAGGACCACCACGGCGACCAGGACCGGGAACAGCACCCGGGGGAAGTCCGAGGCCGACAGGTGACCGACCGGTCCCCCGAAGTACCGGTACGCCCAGCCCGCCGCGAACGCGCACAGGGCGAACTGGGCACCGTTGTACACACGCTTGACGACTGTGTTGTCGACCATCACCAGAACCGCACCGGCACCGACGAACGCCGCTCCCCAAGGCCCCAGGATGATGTACGAGGCCAGCCCGATGGGGATCCCCATCCCCAGGTACACCGATGAGCCGGTCACGATCGGCATCCGCGACTCCAGCGCGGCCGACATCAAGGCCAGCACGAGCATCCAGCCCACGTTGAACGGGTGCCTGACGCCCAGGACGAGGACCACGCAGGCAGCCAGCACCACCGCGCCCACGAAGGCACGGGCTGCGAGCGGCAGGCCCTTCATCAGCCCCCTCTGGCGAATTCGCCGGTCCCGAGCGGGGCCGACGAAGAGAGAAGGACGGGGATCGACAGCATCGTCGGGCTAGATCCAGTGCCAAGTGGCGCGTTCGGAAAGGAAGCGCTCGACAGCGGTAGCAATTTTCTTCATGGGGGGAATCACCTCTGTGGGTTCACGTCACGGACGCCGCTAAGGCCCGTGCGAGATCCGCTCCGCTTGAGGTAGTCGTGTCTCGTGCAGCTGTCTTCACGAGCTCCGGCTCATCGAGCCGTCAGCCCGGGATGCTGTCGATCCCTGTCCCGCTCTCTTCAGTTGTTGGTCGGTTGTTCGGCGGTGTCCTGTCCTTACTGAACAGGCACGCACCCGCATCCTGTCGCATAGTTGTACCGGTTTGCCCTGAACGCGACGTACCTGAGTGAAGGGTGTGACGAAAATGCACGTCAAGTGGCCGCTCGGTCACGATAGGTGAAGGTGTCAAAATCGCGTGTATATCACTAGGACTACATAGCCATTAATGACTAGGTAATCGCCCGATGGAGCGAGCCTGGGTCCGGTCCGCTCGTCTGGGCGCGCGTGATGCCCTAACCTCCGAAGCAGCCCGGGGGTGGGCCCACCAGTGAACGGCCGAGGGGGTGGCAGCAGCTGTGACGTCTCAGCGCTCGCGTGAGGCGGCCTACGCAGATCTTGTGGCCGGGCTCCTGGACCTGCGCGCCGACCCGGCAACGGTGCGGTTCGACGCAGAGCTGGTCGCGGCCCAGGACGAGGGCCGGGTCGACGCGCAGACCGCCAAGGTGCTGCGCTGGTGGCAACGCGAGTCCCTGCGGACCATGGTCGAGCACGCGAGTGCCGTCGTTCCCCCCACGATGCTCGCCCTGGAGGCGGCGGCCGGCGGCTCCGAGCGGGAGGTTGAGTCCTCGGCACGGTCCTGGGCCCGGGCGGCCGGTGACGACGGATCGCGCGAGACCGGGCAGGCTCTCGACCCGGACGGTGCCGCCAGCGTCGGCGGCGCGGTCGGCGCGGGCCAGTCGTCCGGGCCGGCGCAGGCGGCGGGCTCCCCGGTACCCCCCCCTACCGATCTGGCAGAGCACCGGCGCAGACTGTTGGTGGCCGGCCTGACCCGGGTTCGGTCCTGACACCCGGCCACCCACGTCCACCCGGCACGGCCGCTGCCAGCACCTGAGGAAGAGAGATCCGTGCCCACTTTGCGGCTGTTGCCTGAGTTCGAGGACGAGCTCAAAAGACTGCCCGGTATCATCGCTGCTAGCGTGGTCACCGGCCCCGATGCGGTCCCCAACGAGATCCACGTGCTGGCGGAGCCGGGCAAGCCACCCAAGCAGGTGGTCCGCGATGTCCAGTCGTTCGCGATGCTCAAGCTCGGCCTCGACATCGACCACCGCATCGTGAGCGTGGTGCAGATCGGCGCGGACGACCTGTCCGACGCTGACCCCGAGCCGCTGACCGCCGACCTGCTGGTCCCCCGTCCAGCCATCGGATCGATCATGATCCGCACCAGCGGGCCGCAGGCTGAGGCCCTGGTGTCGATCACTTCCACCGGTGGGCACGTGTTCGAGGGCCGCATGGTCGGGCCCGGCTCGGCCACCCACCGCTGTCGCCTCGTCGCCCAGGCCACGCTCAACGCCCTCGAGGAGCTGCTGGGCAGCACGGCCGACGTGGAGTCCTCCCAGATCGTGTCGGCCGGGCACCGCGAAGCTGCCCTGACGGTCCTTGCCGTCACGGTTCCGCGCCTGGGCGACCAGCTCCTGACCGGCAGCGCACTGGTGCGCGGGGACGAGAGCGAAGCTGTCGCACGCTCGGTGCTGGACGCCCTCAACCGCAGGCTGGTCGGCTGAGCACTGCGGGCGTGGGAGACTGGCCGGCACCGACAAGTGCCAGGGAGCCCCCGATGAGCAAGCGTGCCCGCAAGCGTCGCGGCCGAAAGAAGAACAGCGCCAACCACGGCAACCGGCCCAACTCCTGAGCCACCGGACGGGGCGGCTCGACGTCGGGGCCGGCCTAGTCGGCCCGGTACTCCACGTGGCCGAGCTCGATCTTCACCTGTGAGATCCTGGTCATGATCTTGATCCGGAGTGCTTCGGGCGCCCGGTCGGAGCCGCAGCAGCGGGCGACCAGCGCCTTGACCTCTTGCTCGATGCCGAACTGACGCAGGCACGGCGAGCACTCGTCCAGATGAACCCTGATCACGTGCCGGTCGTCGTCGTCGATCTCCCCGTCCAGGAAGTTGTACACCGCCTCCAGCACCTTCGAGCAGTCAGTGTCGTGATGGTCGCCGCAGCTCATGAACCCTCCCGCGCGGACGATCCGGCCGTCCCGGAGGTGGCGGCGCTCAGGCCGCGCTCGACGGCGTAGCCCTCGAGCAGCTCGCGAAGCTGCCTTCGCCCTCGGTGCAGCCGGGACATGACGGTGCCGATCGGTGTGCCCATGATCTCGGCGATCTCTTTGTAAGCGAACCCCTCGACGTCGGCGAGGTACACCGCGATCCGGAAGTCCTCGGGGATGGCCTGCAGGGCATCCTTGACGTCTGAGTCAGGCAGCCGGTCCAGCGCCTCGGTCTCAGCCGAACGCAGCCCGGTCGAGGTGTGGGACTCAGCCCGGGCCAGCTGCCAGTCCTCGATGTCCTCCGAGGCGCTCTGCAGCGGCTCACGCTGCTTCTTGCGGTAGGTGTTGATGAACGTGTTCGTCAAGATCCGGTACAGCCACGCCTTGAGGTTGGTGCCCTCGGTGAACTGGTGGAAGGCGGCGAAGGCCTTGACGAAGGTCTCCTGGACCAGGTCCTCGGCGTCCGCGGGGTTGCGCGTCATGCGCAGCGCAGCCGCGTAGAGCTGGTCGAGGAAGGGCATGGCATCGCGCTCGAACCGCGCACCGCGCTCCTGGGTCGACTCCTCGACTGGACCCACCTCCCTGGACGTCATACCCGAGGGTACCGGCCAGACATGTCGCTCAAGCGGCGGCCAGTCCAGCGGGCTGGGTGGAGATGCGGGGACCATGAGCACGTCGGGTGGAACAACGGCCTCTCCGGAGTTTCTTCCCGACACCGGCGCGCCGCGCCTGGCGGCGACTGACCCCGGCCGCTCTGACGGCTACCGCTGGCACGCCGGTGGCCCGCTGCTAGCTCAGTGCCCGCAGAAAGTCGCATACGGCACCGACCAGGACGTCCAGCGCCTGCGTCGGTCCCGCCGCTAGCCGCCGAGCGACGGCGAAGCCGTGGTCGGCCTCGGGGACCGCGACGATCTGGGCGATGCCCGACACGTCGACCAGCTGTGGGTCGACGAAGTCCTGCGGCCGGCCGAACGGGTCGCGTCCACCTTGCACGATCAGCAACGGGCACCCGGCAGTGGCCAGCTCCCCCGCCCTGCTGCGCTCCGGCTGGCCGATCCGCCCCGGCGGGTAGAGGGGGAACGCCAGGGCCACCACCGCGGCCGCTGAGACGGCCTGCGCCGTCCGGCAGGCCACCCTGGCTCCGGCGCTGCGCCCGCCGCAGACCAGCCGCGCGCCGGCGGCAAGGCCGCTGGCCGCCCGGAACCCAGCGTCGCCCAGCACGGCGGTCCAGGCCTGGTCCAGACCGGCGGGCGGCCCCGCCACCCGTCGCCCGGCGACCCGCCACGGCTGCTCCACCAGCGCGACGGTGACGCCCAGACCTGGCAGCGCGGCGGCAAGGGCCGCGAGGTCACGGGCGTCGATCCCGCCGCCGGCCCCGTGTCCGAGCACCAGGGCGGTGCCACCCGCCCGTCCCGGCAGCCGCTCACCGAGGTGATCTGGGTCTGCGCTGGCCTCGGCCGGGTGCACCCAAGCCCTGGCCAGGCCCCGCTCGGTGGGCACGTCCACCGCCCGCGGCTGCGCGCCGGCACCGGTGGCGCTCACGCGGGTTCGGCCGGCATCGGCGTCACCAGCTCGGGGCCGTTGTTGCGGTGGTTGTTCACCAGAGTCGACACCGGGTAGGCATCCAGCCGCCCCGGAGCCGCCGGGACGAGCAGGCCGAGCAGCTCGGCAGGGTCGTCCACGGCCGGGTCCAACCAGGCGCCGTAACGCGCCGGCTCGACGAACAGTGGCATCCGGTCGTGGATGCGCCCCAGCGAGTCCTCTGCCTCGGTGGTCAGGACGGCGCAGGTCCACAGCCAGGCGCCCGGATCGCCAGGATCGGCGTCGGGGGCGCGCCAGAACTCGTAGATGCCGGCCATCGCCAGCACCCCGCCGTCCTTCGGGTGGATGTAGAAGGGCTGCTTTGCGGCACCGCGGGGCGCACCGGGGCCGGGCGGATCCTGGCGGTTCTGGGAGTTCTGCCCGGCGTACCACTCGTAGTAGCCGTCGGCGGGCAGCAGGCACCGCCGGCGTGCGAAAGCCGTGCGGAAGGCCGGCTTGTCGGCCACCGTCTCGGTGCGCGCGTTGATCAGCCGGGAACCCATGGACGGGTCCTTCGCCCAGGACGGGACCAGACCCCAGCGCACCACACGCAGCTGGCGGACCGGGGGCGACCCGGCTTCCTGGTCACGGTCTCGCCTGGTCAGGACCGCGTAGACCGCCTTGGTGGGCGCCACGTTGAAGTCGGGCTCGAGGCGCTCGGGCACCTCGACCCGGTCGATCTCGAACTCCTCCACCAGGTCGTCGGCGTTCCGGCTGGCCGCGTACCGTCCGCACACGGGTCTCAGCGTGCCAGGTCTTCGCCGCGGCCGCCCGGGCCACTAAGAGATGATGGGACCATGACCGAGTTCTGGACGGCCCCCACGGCGAGCGGCCCCGTGCGCGCCTGCGTGGCTGTGCCCGGGTCGAAGTCCCTGACCAACCGGGCCCTGGTGATGGCTGCACTGGCGACAGCGCCGACAGTGCTCAGCGGGCCGCTGCGGGCCCGTGACACCGAGCTGATGGCGGCGGCCCTTCGAGCCCTGGGCGCCGGCGTGCACGATGTCGCCGCAGCAGGCGCGCTGCCCACCGACTGGCTGGTGACCCCCGCAACGCTGGCCGGGCCGGCGACGGTCGACGCGGGGCTGGCCGGGACGGTCATGCGGTTCGTCCCGGCGATCGCCGCGCTGGCGACCGGCCCGGTGACGTTCGACGGAGACCCCCGCGCCCGGCTGCGTCCCATGGCACCGGTCATCGCTGCGCTGCGTGACCTCGGCGTCCGCATCGACGACGGAGGCCGCGGCGCCCTGCCGTTCACGGTGGTCGGCACGGGCTCGGTGGCCGGAGGCGCGGTCGACGTCGACGCCAGCGCGTCCAGCCAGTTCGTCAGCGCGCTGCTGCTCGCGGGCTGCCGCTACGACGCCGGAGTCGACGTCCGCAGCGTCGGTGCCAGCGTTCCGTCGCTGCCGCACATCGCCATGACCGTGGCCATGCTCCGGGACCAGGGAATTCCCGCCGCCCAGGTCGGGCCGGGACGCTGGCGCGTCGAGTCCGCAGTGCCCCGGGGCGGCGAGCTCGTCATCGAACCCGACGTCTCCAACGCCTTCCCGTTCGCCGCGGCGGCGATGGCCACCTGCGGCCAGGTCACCGTCATCGGGTTCCCCGCGACCTCGCGGTACCAGCCGGTGGCGCAGGCGTGCCAGGTCCTGGAGCAGCTGGGCGCGAGGCTGACGGTGACCGGAGCGGACCTGGTGGTCGACGGGTCGTCCGGTCTGGTCGGCGGCGATCTGGACCTGGGGGCCGTCGGGGAGCTGGTCCCGGTGGTGGCCGCACTGGCGTGCCTGGCCGACTCGCCGACGGTCATCCGCGGTGTCGCGCACCTGCGCGGGCACGAGACCGACCGGCTCGCCGCGCTGGCGAAAGAGCTCCACGCCCTGGGTGCAGATGTGCGCGAGACCGACGACGGGCTGTCGATCTGCCCCGCCGTCCTGCACGGCGGGGTGTTCGACACCTACGACGACCACCGCCTGGCCACCGCCGCGGCGGTCCTCGGCCTGGTCGTGGAGGGTGTCCAGGTGGCCGACGTCGCAACCACAGCCAAGACGCTGCCGGACTTCGTCGCCCGCTGGACCGGGATGCTCCGGGGGTGAGCGCGGACCGGCGCCGCCGCGACCTGGACGAAGACGACATCCGGGTCCGCCCCGGCCGGGGCAAGTCGCGGCCACGCACGAAGGACCGACCCGGCCACAGCGAGGCGACGCTGGGATGGGTGGTCACGGTGGACCGGGGCCGCTTCGGTTGCCTGGTCCCTACCGGCGACGCCCGCCTGCACGTCACAGCCATGAAGGCACGGGAGCTGGGTCGCAAGGGGGTCGTGGTCGGCGACCGCGTAGGGCTGGTCGGCGACCTGTCGGCCGGGGTAGACGCCCTGGCCCGCATCGTGCGCGTCGAACCGCGGACCACCGTGCTGCGGCGCACCGCCGACGACGACGACCCGGTTGAGAGAGTGATCGTGGCCAACGCCGACCAGCTTGCGGTGGTGACCGCGCTCGCAGATCCCCCACCGCGCACGGGGCTGATCGACCGGTGCCTGGTGGCGGCATTCGACGCAGGACTGAAGCCGTTGCTGCTGCTCACCAAGTCCGACCTGGCACCGGCGACCAACCTCCTGGAGACCTACCGCGCCCTGGACGTCGACCACGTGACGACGTCGCGCGGCGGCGACCTCGGCGAGCTGCGCCGCCGGCTGGCCGGCCACCGCACCGTCTTCGTCGGGCACTCCGGCGTCGGCAAGTCCACGCTGGTGAACCTGCTCGTTCCCGGAGCCAGCCGCTCGATCGGAGCGGTGAACGCCGTGACGGGACGAGGTCGGCACACCTCCACGTCCGCGATCGTGCTCGAGCTGCCCGGCGAGGGGGCCGACGCCGGCTGGGTGATCGACACCCCCGGCATCCGCTCGTTCGGCCTCGCGCACGTCGACCCCTCACGCGTGGTGGGCTCATTCGGCGAGCTGCGTGCGGGGACCGAGCAGTGCCCGCGCTCGTGCAGCCACGACGAGCCTGAGTGCGCTCTCGACGCGTGGGTTAGCGCGGGCCACGCCGACCCGGCCCGCCTGCAGTCCCTTCGCCGGCTGCTGCGGACCCGCGATGCCCCCGACCTCGACCAGTAGTCTGGCGCCGTGAGCCCGGCAGCCGACCTCCGCGCCGCGGGCGCCGGGGTGCCCGGCGGCTCGTACGCGGCGGACCTGGAGCTGGCACTGGCGCTGGCCGACGCCGCCGACGAGATCACCCTGGACCGTTACCAGGCGCTGGACCTGGTGGTCGAGACCAAACCCGACCTGACACCGGTCAGCGACGCCGACACGGCCGTCGAGCAGCTGATCCGCGACCGCCTGCGCGTGCAGCGGCCTGCCGACCTGGTGCTCGGCGAGGAGTTCGGCGCCGGCCCCCCGACCGAAGCGTCCGGCGCGCCCGGCGGCGCGGGGACGCGCCAGTGGATCCTCGACCCGATCGACGGCACCAAGAACTTCGTGCGCGCGGTGCCGGTCTGGGCGACCCTGATCGCGCTGGCCGACGAGGGCGAGGTGACGGTCGGGGTCGTGTCGGCTCCCGCCCTGGGCCGGCGCTGGTGGGCGTCCCGCGGCGCAGGCTCCTGGGCCGGAGGCGCCCTGGTCGGCCAGCCCCGACGGATCGCTGTCTCGCAGGTGGCCTCGCTCGCCGATGCCTCGCTGTCATACTCCGACACCGTCGGCTGGCCAGACGGCGGGGTCGGGTTCGCGGCGCTGGCCCGACGGTGCTGGCGGACCCGAGCCTACGGGGACTTCTGGTCGCACCTGCTCGTCGCCGAGGGCGCCGTGGACGTTGCGGTCGAACCCGAGCTGTCTATCTGGGACGTGGCGGCACTGGTCCCGGTGGTCGTCGAGGCGGGCGGGCGGATCACCAGCCGAGACGGCGGGTCAGTGCTCGCCGGGGGCGGCGCCGTGAGCAGTAACGGACTCGTCCATGACGCCGCAGTGGAGATGCTCAGCCGGCACTGAAGCACCCTTGCCGCGTAGGCGGCCACCTGGTGCTCGGGCCACCAGAGCCCCGGCGGCGGCCACCGCGGCCAGGTCGAACCATCCGTACCCGCCGGCCGCCCCGGACGGTGGGTTGCCCATGGAGACGATTCCCGTCGAGTCGCGGGCCTGCCACACCCAGGTGCCCAGTCCGGTACCGAGCAGCTCCAGGTAGCTGACCACCACGAACGCGCCGACGTACAGCAGCGGGGAGCGACCCCACCGAAGGAACCCGAGCAGGCACAGGAACCAGAACGCCCCGAGCATGTCCTGGCGCGGGGCCAGCGGGGACAGTCCCCACGCCGCGTACAGCCCCGCGACGACCACGGTCGCCACGACCGCCGCCCGGGCCCGCTGGCGAAGGACAGCACTGCGCCCGATGGCCAGGGCCGCCAGGTAGACCAGGCCATGCCCGGGCGGGACGAAGGCCGGCACGTTGTGCAGCCGGTAGACGTACACGTGAAGCAGGGGCGAGAAGGTGTACTCCACCACGGTGGCGAAGCCGACGACCACCATGGTCTGTACGCCCACCATGGGGCTCTGCCAGGCCAGCAGCGCCAGCAGCAGCACCCAGGTTCCCAGCCCGAGAACGCCCTGCCGTGGCGCCGAGGCGCCACGGTCTGCGAGCAGCACGGCCGGGATCCAGGCCAGGACCGCGGCAGCGAGGGTCAGGTCGTGGCGGGCGAGCACCCGCACCGCGGGCAACCTGGGCAACCTGGGCAACCTGGGCAACCTGGGCAACCTGGGCATAGCAGGCGTCGAACGAACCGCCGGCATCGTGGGCATCGTGGGCATCGTGGCCGGCAGCTGGCGCCCGTTGGACATGGGTCCAGTCTGGGGCCTGGCGCGGGTCGTGGACAGCGGGGGCGAACACGCCGATCATGTGGCATCTGGCCTACCCATCACGGAGGAACGATGACGGTTCGAGACGCGATGAGCACCGAGGTCCTCACGATCGGTCCCGACCACACCCTTCGCGAGGCGAGCAAGATGATGCGGGCCCGCCGGGTCGGCGCGGCCGTCGTGGTGGACCCGGACGGGCAGGGCGCCGGGATCGTGACCGAGCGCGACGTGCTGACCGCACTCGCTGAGGGCGCCGACCCAGATGTCGAGACGGTGCAGGCGCACCTGACCGCCGAGATCGTGTACGCGGCCCCCACCTGGACCCTGACGCAGGCCGCCGAGGCGATGCTGCGGGGCGGGTTTCGGCACCTGGTCGTCCTGGAGGACGGCGAGGTCGGCGGAGTGCTGTCCGTGCGGGACATCGTGCGGTCCTGGGCGGCCGACCGCTCGAGCTGACCAGGCCCCCGCGTCGGGGTGCGGTGCTCGGGGGTGCTACGGGGTTCCCGCGCGCTCGTCGGCGGGCAGCCTGTCCGCTGCGCGCCGTTCCACCGCTTCGGCGGGGGGTCCTGGGAGGCGGCCCTGGCCCGCCGGCCGTAGTGCCCCAGCAGCGTGGTCACCACCGCCGCGACCGGGACAGCCACCACCGCGCCCACCAGTCCGGCCAGGACACTGCCGGCCGTCACCGCCAGGACCACCCCGAGCGGGTGCAGTCCGACAAGCCGGCCCATCACCAGCGGCTGGAGCAGCTGGCCATCCACCTGCTGGACGATGATGGCCACCAGCACGGCGATCGCGGCGACCACACCCTTGGCGGCCGGCGCCACCGCGACCGCAACGAAGCCGGTGACCAGGGCGCCCACGATCGGCACGAGCGCCCCGAAGAAGACCAGCACGCCAGCGGGACCGCCGCAGCACCCCGATCGCTGTGACCGCGAGGCCGACGAACACGCCATCGGTGAACGCAATGAATTTTGTCCCGCCCACGTAGGCGGTGAGCACCGCCCAGCCCTTGCGTCCCACCACCCGGATCTCGCTCTGGCTGCGGCGCGGGAACAGCCACACCCACCAGGCCCAGATTCGGTCGCCGTCGAGCAAGAAGAAGATGGCCGCAGAAGAAGGCTATCGCCGCCCCCGAGAGCACCTCCAGCGCGATCGCCGCTCCCGACATGGCCCGGACAGGAGCCCATTGCCGTTGTCCAACAGTGCGTCCCAGGCGTTTGGCAGGTACTGCTGGATCGTGATGTAGCCGAACGCGCGGGTCTTCGGGCGTGTGCGCACAAGAACCGGCTACTTCGGTGCGGATCTTGGTCGGACATGATCGAGGCATGATGCTGATCTACTTCGTCGCCAGCTGGTCGGCGGCGACTTGTGGTCCTTACCGTGTTGTCGTCGGGCAGGCCGCCGAGCGTCTTGGTATGGACGTACGCGAAGTCGACGTTGACGTGGACATGGACTTAGCGCGTGACCACCGGGTAATGCAGGTTCCGGCGGTCACACTTGAGGGTGAGGCGGAATCGTCGAACGGTGCTCAGTCGTCGGACGAGCTGGTGGCGTGGCTACAGGAGCGCCTGAGTCTCACCCGGTAGGTTCCACTCTGTGCGCCTCCTAGACCGCTCGCGACCCGGCATTTCTGCCCGGCTGGCAGAGTTAAGATCTGCCACGCGGATGAGCTCATAGTCGCCTTAGTTAATCGCACAGAACGGACACCAATGGGCGCTTCCTGGTGAGTGTCTGGGGCTGGCTGATCACCAGAGACGCACGCATCGCATCGGGCCAGTTGGCGCTGGAGCAGGTGCGGCCCACGCCGACTGAGGTGACCGTGCTGGTCCCGCCAGGAAGAATCCTCCGGATCCCGCTAGATCGCGGAGCGCGCTTGTGGTTTGCCGCCACATGGCTGCTGGGGTTGGGCAGTTCCTTCACAGGCAGTTCTGACATCCCGCGGTGGTGGGTTGCCGTCGTCGCGGCTTGCGCACTGATGTCCTTCATCTATTTCTGCCGATGGCTACGCATGATCCTGCTGAAGGGCATTCTGCTCACGGGCGCGACCCCGGAGACTCTTCCAACCCGTCAGGTGATCGCCGATGACCTCATGTTGAAGGAGTGGTCTGCTCGGTTCGGCTCACGTGTGTCCGAGATACTTCGGCCCGGCCGCGTCCTCGTGCGTCGGAACTTCCGTCTCTCGCTCGCGGGGGTGGCCCTGCTGCTCGCTGCAGCTGTTGCGCTGACACTCAGCGGCTGGTCTACCGCCGTCTTAGCCGTTCCCGGAGTGGGGCTCGCGACCGCTTCCTTCCGGCAGGCGAGAGGGGGGACACGCATCTATTTGCATTTCCGAGAGCAGGCTATTCACACCGTTGATCCAGACGGCAAGCAGGGGGCTGGTTTCGTGGGCTTGTTCGGTCCACGAGCGGAGTACTTAGCCTGGTGTGCCGCCCACGGGTGTGACTCGTACCCGTTCGGGGAACCGCCCCTAGCCGTCAGGGCGATGCCGTCGTCGACACCACCCGATGCCACCTAAGCGCAAGATCCCAGCGGTTGGCTGAGCGCGCTCAGGATGTGCAGTGTGATGCGGCTACCTGGAGCCGTCCCGGTCGCCACGATTGGCAGATGTCCGTCATGTCACCGCGCCTGTCGAGGCGGGTCTACGAAGACTTCCCTCGTCCGGGTGATGCCGAGGATGTCATTCGAATGCTGACGGAGCTGACGAGCTCCGAGAGGATCCAGGCGGCTGTCGTCTTCAGATCGTCCGGGAACAAGCGGGCGTTCTGGACCGCTTACCGCGTGGCCCGCGAGGACTGGCGCGATGCTCTCGTCGCAGGCGATCTCGGGGGCGACGGTTGGGAGCTCTTCCTTGACTCTGAGCTCGGAGTCGCGACGGGCTAGATGCCTTCACTGGAGCGCCTAGGTGCCGCTCGGTGCCACTCTCGATGAAGCGGATTAGGCATCATGGGGGGCAGAACCTTCCGGCGATGATTGGCGTTGTATTTGTATGAGACGGGGTCTGCGGGTGGAGGCAGACGCCGCGTACTCGGCGTTCGTGGCCACGAACCGGTCAGGGCTCGTACACATGGCGATCGCGCTGACCGGAGACCGGTCGTCGGCGGAGGACCTGGTCCAGATCGCGCTGTCTCGGACCTACAGCCGCTGGCCGCAGCTGATTGACCAGCAGCCGCTGGCATATGCCCGCCGGATCATCCTGAACGCCAACCATGACCGGTGGCAGCGTCGCAGTGTCCGCGAGCAGACCACCCAGGTGGTACCGGACGCGCCCGCGACAGATGCGCTGGCAGTGGTGGTGGATCGGGCTGCCGCGGTGGCTGCCCTGTCTGAGCTGACCAACCGGGAACGCCGCGTGGTGCTGCTGCGCTTCCTGGTGGACCTGACCGAGGCCGAAACCGCCCACGAGCTCGGGATCGCACTTGGAACGGTGAAGAGCACCACCCATCGCGCCCTCGCCAAGCTACGCACCAGTGGACACCTGCACGAGGAAGCGGTGGAGACCCCATGACCGTGCAAGACCACGACGAGGTCCAGGTCCGCGCCTTGCTCGCGGCCCTCGACCCGGGGCCGGTGGAGTCGCCCACCGCCCAGCAGCTCATCGCCCGCGGCCATCGCCTGGCCCGGCGCAGGGCTCTGGCCCGCGTCCTGACCGGCACTGGTGTCGGCGTGCTGCTGGTTGCGACCCTGCTCTTCTGGCATGCCAGCATTGCCGGCCCGACAGCAGCAAGCGGTGTGCCGTCGCCCACTCCAACCGCTAGCCGAGTCGTCTCTGGCTCGCCCAGTCCGGCGCCAACGTCAAGCGGCCTCGGCTCCTGGCGGCTGACGCGCACCTACCTGAGCAACACCTACGACCCGGCCGGCGGCTACCGCATGGACCCGGCCCCCGCGAGCCTGATCCCGCACAGAACCCCCGAACAGGTTCTTCAACTGTTCCGCAGTGGCCTAGGCGGCTCCGCCCTGCAAGAACCCGGCACCCAGGTCACCGTCCGGTTCGGTCTAGTGACCGGACAAGCCGAGGGCACCGGTACCGGCGGGCAGCCCACCAGCTACCCGGTGAGCAACAAACCGGCCTGGATCGTCGTGGTCAGCGGCGTCCAACAAGTCTCCTACGGCCCAGGGCCGCAGCCGTCCCTCGGCAAGGGATTCCTGTCCGAGGTGATCGACGACCAAACCGGCCAGGAGATCTTCGGCACCTACATCAACGGCACCGACCCCAACATCAAATAGCACCGATCCGACGTTCGAGGGCGCTTCTTATGGTCAGATGGTGTGACCCCAGAACGTGACTTCCCAGCGGTTCAGCCAAGCCGGGTCCGCGGGCTCAGTGCCCGTCAGCCGCGACAGCAGAGTGAGGCCGGACAGACGGGGCTCGCTCTCCCAGTCCAGTTGTGCCTCGTCCGGTAGGGGGTCACCGACGGCTGCCACAGAGCTTGGGTCGTGGTCCGGCAACAGCGGGTCGAATTGGCGCACGATCTGACCGTCGCGAGCCAGGGTGAACGGCATCAGGGAGTTGACGTTCCAGAACCTGCTGACGAACGTGGTCTCAGCTGCGAGGGACTGGGCGAGATCGGAGTCAGCCCCTTGGAAGCCGTTGTCTTCCCAGACGAAGGTCTGGTCGCCGACCTTGCCCGTCGCCAGACAGCCACCGCGCCCACCTGTCGCCGAACGTGCGGGGTCTTCGGGCGCGGCGCACGAAGCGGTGCCATCCGGTGCGGATCTTGAATAGTGCGTACACGCAACCTTGCGCGCTGCGAATCGCGTCTATGGTTCTAATGGCTTCGAGGTGTTGGAGACGTGGGGATGAAGAGGCTCGCTGTCGGCCTGGTCGCGATGGTCACGCTATTGCTGGCGGGCTGCTCGTCATCGGGTGCAGCCCCGTCCTCCTCGTGGACTCCCACCCCGGTCCCGACGTCTGGCTGGTCCGGTGGCGCGGGGTTGCAGGCGTTGGCGTTCGGCACGCTGGAGCGGGACAAGAACGGGTGCCTCGGGCTTGGCCCTGGGTCCGCCTTTCGGTGGCCCAAGGGATTCACCGGTCGGACGTCGTCGTCTGGCGTTGTGGAGGTCCTCAACACGCAGGGCCAGGTAGTGGCTCGCACAGGACATCCGGTCAAACTCGGCGGGGGCCAAGAGCCTGGGACACCGACCGGGCCGTGCCTAGACGGCTACCAGGTCTTCGACATCGAGAGCATCGTGCCGACGCTGGCACCCTGAACCCAAGCACGCCCTGCCGATCCGTCCGCCTCGAGAGCGGGCGGGGTCCGGCAGAATGTGCCCGTGGACGCACTCATAGCCTCCCTGCACCGTCAACGCGACCTCGTCATCTGGAAGGTCTCTGGCCTATCAGAGGGTGCCGCTCGGCGCACATCCAGTCCAAGCGGCCTCACCATCCACGGCGTGGTCCTTCACCTGATGGACGTGGAGCGGTCGTGGGTGCGCCGGTGGTTCGCGGGTGAGGCTGGACTGCCGCATCTGGGCGTGGACCGGGGGCCAGGTCGGAGGGCTGGCCGAGATTGTTGGGTCGTCACTTCCAGAAGTCGTCGCGGCGTACGCCGCAGAGAGCGCCCGATGCGACGGCGTCATCGCTGTGCATGCCCTGGGTGACATGGGGGCTGCGGTGCCTCGCACCCTGCGTTGGGTACTTCATCACCTCGTCGAAGAGACCGCCAGACATCTGGGACACCTCGACCTTCTGTGCGAGCTCGCGGACGGGCGGACGGGTGAAGAACCTGCGGCGCACGTCTGAGCCCGTCGCACCAAATCCCTAGCGACTACCGTTCCCACCTGTTCATCTGGCTGCGTTTCAGAATCACCCAGTGCAGTCAAGCGAGGAGAGTGACGTCGTTCCCGGTGACGGTCAAGCTCGGGACCACCCACGGGGATCAAGTACAACGTCTCGGCCTGACGACCTACCCGCTGGCGTACGCCACGCAGGAGCGCCGATGTGCCCGGTCTGCAGCGGCTTCATCCGTCCATGTGTATTGTTGGTGTATGAGTCGCACAAACATCGACATTGATGATCAGGCGTGCCAACAGGTCATGGACCGCTACCACCTCACGTCTAAGCGAGATGCCGTCAACTACGCCCTGCGACTCGTCGCAGCCGAGGCCCTCGACCTCGACGATGCCCGCGCGCTGCGCGGCTCGGGCTGGGAGGGCGACCTCGAGGAGCTGCGTACCAGCCGAACCGCATGATCCTCATCGACACCTCGGCCTGGATCGAGTTCCTCCGCGACACCGGGTCTTCGACCTGTGAGGCAGTGGACCGGCTCCTCGCCGAGGACGTCGCGATATGCGACGCGGTCCGCATGGAGATCCTCTCCGGAGCACGAGACGACGCCCACCTTCAACACCTGCGCGGCCTGCTCGCGCGAGCGACGTTGCTGCCGACCGGCACCGCCGACTACGAGAGGGCAGCGGCGCTGTACCGCTCCTGCCGCCGACGAGGCGAGACCGTCCGCAAGCTGATCAACTGCCTCACCGCTGCCGTCGCCATCCGCGAACACGTCGCCGTCTTGCACACGGACGCCGACTTCGACGTGCTCGCCCGGGACACGGCCTTGCAAGTCCACGACGTCAGCCATTGAACGCACGCCCCAGCGCCGCCACGTGCAGCACCCATCGAGAGCCATGGTGCACGGTGCCAGCAAGGCCCAGAGCGCGTCGGGCTCGGCCTGCGCGCGTGAGTGCTCAGGGCTTCCCTTTCTGCGGGTAGGGCGTGTCGCCGCGCGCAAGCATCTCCACATAGTGAGCAATCCGGCGAGCACGTGTCTCTGGGCGCTTGGCCTCGTGCACCCTGTACAGCACGGCGTACCTGTTGGTACGCGTCAGCACGTCCCACATCGCCTGCGCGCTTGGCGAGGCGGCGAGGGCCTCGTGCACGTCGTCCGGAACCTCAATGGACGCGGATCCACCGTATGCCCTCTCCCACCGCCCGTCCGCCTTCGCCCGCTGGACCTCGGCCAAACCTGCCGGCCGCATCCGTCCGTCGGCGATAAGCCGTTCAGCCATCTCGACGTTGCGCTGTGACCACGAGCTGCGCGCTCGCCGCGGTGTGAACCGAACGCGGTACGTGGCGTCGTCGCGGCGGGTCAGATGGCCGTCGATCCAGCCATAGCTAAGGGCCTCGGGCAGCGCATCGTCGTAATTCAGCCCCGTTGGATCGCTAACACCCTTCTTCGCCAGCACAAGCCGAACGCCGCGTGACGTCGCGTGGTTGGCCGCCAGCCAGACGCGCCATCCGTCCGCGTCAGCGACCAGCAGCTCGGGAGTCTCGCCCACGTGACAATTATCAAGCGCAGTCGGTGCGTAGGCGAAAGAGCCCGCTCCACCCAAGCATCACGCGTGCGCGCCGAAGGGGAGATCCGGGGCGGAACACCTAGGCCGCCGAAGTCAGTCCTGCCCAGTTTCGTCTTCGTCTGGCGAGAAGGGGTGAGTGGCTTGGTGCCCACGCGTTGGAGAACTCTGCGACCTGGAGCCTGAGGGCTGTCGGGCGGGACGCGCGTGGGAGCCGTTGGCGCCGGGGTCGCACGTCTGGCTGAGCTCAGGAGCTGGGAGTACGCCGACAGAAGACCAGCTTGAGCCGGTTGACGAGCAGGATGACCGCGATCGCCGCGCCGGCGACCACAAGCAGGCGCCATGACCAGTCGGCTGCCACCCGGACCTGACGCGGGACCTCGATGTGTGCGGAGTCGCGCTCGCGCTGCGGCTCGCACGTCGACATGGGTCGAGCCTCTTCGTTCGTCAGGCGCGCGGCAACGCTGACGCGCCCGGCGCGGTCAGCCCGCCCTGCCCAGCACCAGACGCAGCCCGCCGGCCGGGCGGACGGTGACCGACGGGTGGGCGCGCACCACCTGGCCGGGGCGCCGCGCGAGGGTGAAGCGCCCGGCGAGTGCAGCCAGCACAAGAACCCCCTCGACCAGGGCGAACTCGCGGCCGACGCACATCCGTGGCCCCGCGCCGAACGGCAGGTAGCCCGGCCGGCCGCTGCCACCGGGCTGGTCGGCGAACCGGCTGGGGTCGAAGGCCTCCGGGGCAGTCCACAGCAGCGGGTGGCGGTGCAGCACGTAGGGGGAAACGATGACCATCGACCCGGCCGGTACCCGGGTCCCGGCGAGCACGTCGTCGCGCAGCACCCGACGGGTCACCACCCAGGCCGGCGGGTACAGCCGCAGAGCCTCGTCGAGCACCGCCCTGGCATACGGCAGGTGCGGGTAGTCAGACAGCGTCGCCGCTCGCCCGTCGAGCACGTGCCGCGACTCCCGGGCCAGCTCGGCCGCCACGGCCGGGGCTCCCGCGACCAGCCACCACGCCCAGGTCAAGGCGCTGGCCACGGTCTCGTGGCCTGCGACGATCAACGTCACGACCTCGTCGCGGACCGCCCGGCCGGAGGGCCGCCTCGCGGGCGGATCTTCTTCCGCAGCGGCGAGAAGCAGCCCGAGCAGGTCCTCGCCGGCCCCGCTCGGCCCGCCGGGCCGTCGGGCGGCAACCATCTGGGCCACCCGCTCGTCCAGGGTGGCCACCGCGCGGCGCAGGCGGCGGTTCCCCGGGGTCGGCCAGCGCAGCGGCGGTGCCAGCGGCGACCTGGCGCGGCTGACCACCTGGTCCAGGGCCCCGGTCACCGCCCGCACCAGCTCGGTTGCCGACGATCCCAGGTCGGTCGAGAACAGCGATGCGCCAACCACCTCCAACGTGGTGCGCATCATGGCGGCGTCGACGTCGACCTCGCTGCCCGGCGGCCGAGCCTGCCAGAGCGCCGCCAGCCGCTGTGTCGCCTCGGCCACGTGGTCAGCCAGGGCGGCCAGGGTGCGCTGGTGGAACGCCGGCTGCACCATCCGCCGGCCCCGCAGCCACACGTCCGCCTCGCTGACCAGCAGGCCGCTTCCGGTGACCAGGGCCAGCGAGCGGTACTGCACGGTGTCTTTGCCGTAGGCGGGGTGGTTTCCCTGGAGCACCCTCAGGGCCGCCGCGGGGTCGTTGACGAAGAACACCCGCTGGCCGGGCACCGGGAACTCCACGACGTCGCCCTGCTCGTCTGCGCAGTCGACGAGGAAGCCGAGCGGGTCGTAGCGCATCTGCCGGGCGTGCCGCAGCATCCACCCTCCGGACACCAGACGCCCGCTCACCCCGGGGCCGCCTGCATCGCCGCCACCTCGCCGATCACGAAGACCGCCGGGGCCTGCACCTCCACGAGCCCGCGACCGGCCGCGACCTCACCCACTGTGGACAAGGTCGCCGCGGCGCCGTCGGTCAGCGCGGCGACCGGCGTGGTCATCGCCATGCCACCGGCGAGCAGCGCCCGCGAGATCGCTGGCATCGTGGCCACGCCCATCAGCACCACCAGTGTGGCGTTGACGGCCGCCAGGGCGGCCCAGTCCACCGTGGATGCCGGGTCCTGCGGCGGCACGTGGCCAGAGACGACGGTGAAAGCCTGGACCACCCCGCGGTGCGTGACGGGGATCCCGGCGAGCTCGGGCAGGGCCACGGCACTGGTCACCCCCGGCACGACGTCGACGTGCAGCCCGGCCTGCACGCAGGCGATGACCTCCTCCATCCCGCGGCCGAACACGAAGGGGTCGCCGCCTTTGAGGCGGACCACGGTCTTTCCCGAACGCGCGTGCTCGACCAGGAGCCGGTTGATCTCCTCCTGGGCCATGGAGTGCCCGCCCGGGATCTTCGCCGCGTCGATGACCAGCACGTGCGCAGCCAGCTCGTCGAGCAGCACGACCGGTGCGAGCCGGTCGGTCACCACGACGTCGGCCATCGCCAGGGCGGCGCGCCCCCGCACGGTGATCAGACCCGGGTCCCCCGGCCCGCCGCCGACCAGGATGACCCGGCCCGCGCCGGGCGGGGCCGTGCGCCGCGGTCGTCCCAGGTCGGACAGGACGTGCTCCACCAGGCGGTCGCGCAGCTCGGCCGCCCGGCGTGGGTCACGGTCAGCGTGCACGGCCACGGTGATAGGGCCGGCCCGGCCTACTGCGGGAGTCCAGGCGCTGGCCGCACCGGCGTCGTCGACCCGTGGGCAGAAGATCCGCAGCCGCTCGGCCTCAGCGGCGACCGCGGCGTTGACCGCCGGGTCGTCCGTGCACGCCTGCACCAGCCAGGCGTCGGCCAGGTCGGCCGGGCCGAACGGGCGAGCGCGCCACTGGACCCGTCCCGAGGCGGCCAGATCCGCCAGCGCCGGGGTGGCGTTGGGCGCCACCACCACCACGTCGGCATGTGCCTGCAGCAGGCCGGTCACGCGGCGAAGGGCGACCGTTCCGGCCCCGACGACCACCACGCGTCGCCCGCGCAGCAACAAGCCGACGGGGTAGACCCAGTGCCGCGGGCCATCGGCTCCACCCGCGCGGGACACCGGGCCCGTGCGGGCCTGCTCGTCCTCGCCGCCCGTCACCGACCAAACGGTATCCGGCCGCCCATCGCGGCGAGCCCCCCGGCTCATCGGTCCGGCGGACGTGAAACGTCTCTCATGTCGTCCAGGGCTGCGGCACCGCAGCCGCGACGGACGGTTTCGGCGCGCCCGGCGTCGACGGAGAGCTCCGGTGGCGGCGCGCTGCAGTCGTTCCTGACGGTCAACGTCGGCCGGCGCAATCCCGACGCGTGACCTGACCGGCTTCCCGCAGTGGCCACGACTCTGTCGCGCCCGGCAGCTGACGGGTCAGAGCTTGCTGATGCTCGGGTCCGACCCTGCCAGGTTCTTGATCCCGCCAGCGCCGAAGTCCAGGCACAGGTAGTCGGCGGTGTCGACTGACAGCACTCGCCCGAGGCCGTAGCGGTCATGTGCGACCCGGTCGCCGACCGCGAACTGGCCGGGCGGGCGGGCCACGACCACCGGCCGGCTGAACGGACTGCTTTCGAGGACACGCTTTGGTGCTGGGGGGCGATGGGTCACGATGCCAGTGTCTCCCGAGCGGGGCCCTTCGCGCCACCATGGCGGCAAACCCCGCCTCGGTGCCTGCGCGCGGGGCAGGCCGGCAGGCCCTGCGGCGCGGCTACGATCGGGCCGGTGAACCACGGCCCGGTCGAGTCCGAGAACGTCGACCCGGACGTCGACCTCAGTCATCCGCCGCACTTCACCGGTCCGGCCGGCGCGGATACGTGGCGGACGATGGCCGTGGTCTGCGCGGGCGGGGTGATCGGGGGTCTGGCGCGACTGGCAGTCAACACCGCGATCCCCCACCGCGGCCTCGGCTTTCCCTGGGCAACGTTCATCGAAAACGTGTCCGGTTGCCTGCTGATCGGCGTACTGATGGTGGCCGTCAACGAGCTGTGGCCGGCCGGCGGCGACCTCCGTCACCACCTTGTCCGACCGTTCCTTGGCACCGGGATCCTCGGCGGGTTCACCACGTTCTCTGCCTACACCGCCGACTCCAGGGCCCTGTTCGCCGCCGGCCAGGCGGGCACGGCGTCGATCTACCTGGCCGCCACCTTGACGGTCGGGCTTGCCGCGGTGGTGGCCGGGATGCTGGCAACCAGGCTCGCGCTGAGCATCCGGGCCGGCCGGTGACCGCACTGTTCGTGCTGGTCGGAGCAGCCGTGGGCGCGCCAAGCCGCTGGCTGCTCGACCAGAGCGTCCAGTCCCGGCACCGCAGCAACTTCCCGGTCGGGACACTCGCCATCAACGTCGCGGGCTCGCTGCTGCTGGGCCTGCTGCTCGGCGGTGCCGCCTCGGACGCCTCGTTGGTCGCCCTGGCCGGCACCGGCTTCTGCGGGGCGTTCACGACCTTCAGCACGTTCGGCTACGAGACGGTCCGTCTGGTCGAGCAGGGCCACTACGCCCGGGCACTGACCAACGTGGGCCTGAGCCTGGGGCTGGGACTGTCAGCCGCGTACGCGGGCTGGGCGATCGCGCACGGCTGAGCCCGGGCGGGCCGCTCCCGAGCACGCCGCTGCCGCCAGGTGCTCCACGCGGCGCGCGACCCGGGGCGCTAAGCCGCGGGCGACCAGCAAGATCCCCGTACCCGTGCGACCAGGCGGCCGAGCCGCGGGAGCTGTGCCCGGCTCAGATACCACCTCACCACCCGTGTCCGCACCATCGGCTCTGCTGACCGGCGGCTGAACCGAGGCCAGCCAGGCGGCGGCCGGCGCCGCACAGCCCGGGAGTGGCGACGGGTCGCAGTGTGGCGCTCGGGCCGCGGACAGCGCTCGCAGCGGGCGACCCGGCACGGTCCCGGTGTCCGGCTCGACCACCGGCGACGGCTACCGGGCCGTGCCCGGGGTCCAGGTTCAATGCCGGCGCAGCTGCCGGATCGCGACTGCCAGCCGTCAGGAACTCGTAACCTGCCACGCGGCCCAACGTGATGGTCAGCGGGGACAAAGGGTGGTGCCATGGGGTCATGACCCAGCGCGACTCGCCCCCAGTCACCGGTACGCCGGTCGGGCGACGCGTCGTTCTGGGCATGCTCGGGCTCGGGGCCTTGGGGGTCCTGACCGGCAAGACGGTGCAGAGCGGAATCAACGCCGTGGCCAGCCGCGACCCGACCGGCCTGACCTCGCTGCTGCCCGGCACCAACGGGTTCCGCTACTACTCGGTGACCGGTGACGAGCCCACGGAGTCCACGACCGCCTACCGGCTGACCGTCAGCGGGCTGGTGGACCGGCCGGTCACCTTGACCTATGCGGACCTGGCCGCGATGCCACAGACGAAGCTCGTCAAGGACTTCCAGTGCGTCACTGGCTGGCGGGTCCCGCAGGTCCCGTGGTCGGGCGTGGCCTTGTCCCACCTGCTCGACCTCGTCGGGGTCAAGGCCTCGGCCAAGGCCGTGCTCTTCGGGTCGTTCGACGGCACGTACACCGAGTCGTTGTCGCTGGACCAGGCGACCGGAACCGACACGTTGGTCGCTACCCAGATGCTCGGCGCGCCGGTCACCCGGTCCCACGGCGGGCCGGTGCGCCTGTACGTCGCCCCCATGTACGGGTACAAGTCACTGAAGTGGCTGGGCAGCATCCAGCTGTCCGACCAGGTTGCGCCCGGCTACTGGGAGCACTTCGGGTACGACGTGGACGCCTGGATCGGCAAGTCGAACGGGCGTGACGATGCCCCCGTCACCTGACCCGGCCCCTGGCGAGCCCAGGGCACCCAGGGGCGCACCGGCAACCCCACCCACCGAGCGGGGCGACCCCCGGCGGATGGTCCGGCGGTTCACCCGCGGGCAGCGATGGGTGCACTGGTCGCTGGCCCTGCTGGTGGGCATCCTGATCGTGACAGCGGCGATGCTGTACTTCGCACCGCTCGAACAGATCGTCGGCCGGCGCCGGCTGCTGGCCCAGATCCACGTGTACACCGGGTACCTTCTGCCGGTGCCGCTGCTCCTGGGCTGGGCGTGGTCGGCCGCGATGCGCCTGGACACCCGCCGGCTCAACCGGTTCACCCCGAACGACTGGGCGTGGCTGAAGTCGCGACAGCGCCGCTCCGGAGCCATCGCGGTCGGCAAGTTCAACGCCGGCCAGAAGCTGAACGCTTCGTTCACGGTCGGAGCCGTCGCCGTCATGCTCGGCACCGGCGTGATCATGCACTTCACACGCTTGTGGCCGCTGGCCTGGCGAACCGGGGCCACGTTCGTGCACGACTGGCTCGCCATGTCGATCGCCGTCGTGGTCGCCGGCCACCTGTGGTTCGCGGCCAAGGACCCACAGGCCCGAGCCGGGATGCGGACCGGCCGGGTGCCGCTGGCATGGGCCCGGCGTGAGCACGCCGCGTGGGCGGTCGAGGTACAGGCGAGCGAAGCGGCCAATGTCGCTGACCGCCTAGACGGCCCTGGCGGCGGCGGCGCCAGCCGGGCTGGCACACCAGGCACCACAGGCACACCAGGCGCGGGGACGGCACGGAGCAGGCCGGGCCGGTGACCACGCACGCGCATTCGGTCCTGGTCGTCGATGACGACCCCACAGTGGCGGAGGTCGTCCTGGCCTACCTTCGCCGCTTCGGCATGAGCGCCGAGCACGCCGCCGACGGGCCCAGCGCGCTGGCCCACGCGGCCCAGCACCCGCCGGACCTGGTGATCCTTGACCTGATGCTGCCCGGCATCGACGGGCTCGAGGTGTGCCGGCGGCTGCGGCAGGAGCGCGCCGACCTTCCGGTGATCATGCTGACGGCCCGCGGGGAGGAGTCCGACCGGGTGCTCGGGCTGGAGATCGGCGCGGACGACTACGTCACCAAGCCGTTCAGCCCTCGCGAGCTCGTGCTCCGGGTCGAGTCCGTCCTTCGCCGTTCGCGGGGCGTCCCGCCGCCCGAGGGCCCCTCGACCCCGGCCGGCCCGGGAACCGACCCGGCCGGGCTCGGGTCGGGCCAGCGGGAGCTGCGGGACGGGTCCCTGGTGCTGGACCAGGCAGGGCACCAGGCGACGCTGGACGGGGCGGGGCTGGCCCTGACCGGGCGCGAGTTCGACCTTCTGGCGTTTCTGCTGGCGAACCCGGGCCAGGCGTTCACCCGGGCCGAGCTGATGCAACGGGTGTGGGGCTGGGAGTTCGGCGACCAGTCCACGGTCACCGTGCACGTGCGCCGGCTGCGGGAGAAGGTGGAGTCGGACCCGTCCAACCCGGTGCGCCTGGCCACCGTATGGGGCATCGGGTACCGATGGGACGCGACAGCGTGAACCCGACGATGGCCGTCATGCTCCTGGCCGCCGCCTGCGCCGCCGCCGTCGGGCTGGTCGGCCTGTTGACGTTCCGGATGCTGGCCACCCGATCGATCGCCGCCGCCGCCCTGGTCGCCCCGGTCACCAGCGTGCTCGCCTTCACCGCCGGTGTGGCGGCGACGGCGTGGTACATGTTCTTGTCCCCGCACGACGTCCAGGTCGCCCTGATCATCTGCGCCGCCTCCGGGGTCGTGGCACTGCTGATCGGGGTGATGCTCGGCGCCCGCGTCCGCGACCTGCAGGCCACGGCGAATGCCGACGCCGAGATCCGCGAGCGTGAGCGGCTGCTGGAGTCCGGGCGTCGCGACCTGGTCGCGTGGGTCTCCCACGACCTGCGCACGCCCCTGGCGGGCCTGCGGGCCATGGCGGAGTCGCTCGAAGACGGTGTGGCCGACGACCCGGCGCGGTACTACCGGCAGATGAGAGTCGAGGTCGACCGACTGTCCGCGCTGGTCGACGACCTGTTCGAGCTCTCCAGGATCCAGGCCGGCGCCCTGCGGCTGAGCCTGGACAAGGTCTTCCTGTCCGACGTGGTCTCCGACGCGCTCGCCGGAGCGCACCCCTACGCCCAGGCGCGAGGCGTGCGCCTGACCGGCAGCGCGGACGCGACCGTCCCGGTCGTCGCCGACGAGCGCGAGCTGCACCGGGCCTTGGGCAACCTCGTTGTCAACGCAATCCGGCACACCCCAGCCGACGGCGTGGTCGACGTCTGCGTGCGCGGCGAGGACGGCGGCGCGGTGCTGTGGGTCACTGACGCCTGCGGTGGCATCCCCGAGGAGGACCTGCCGCACGTGTTCGAGGTGGCCTGGCGCGGGCAACAGGCCCGCACCCCGGGGCCGGACGGCGGCGCCGGGCTCGGACTGGCCATCGCCCGCGGCATCGTCGAGGCGCACGACGGGCAGATCGTCGTGAGCAACGTCAACGGTGGCTGTCGCTTCGAGGTCCGCCTCCCCAGCCCAGCCGGGCTCGGCTGACTGCTGGCGGCCGGCATCGGGCAGGCTAGGGGGATGTCCGGCGACCTTCGGCCCCCGAGCGAGCAGGTGAGCCGTCGCGCGATCACCTACTGGGCCGTGCGCGCCGGCGCCGGCTGGCTGGTCGTCCTGGCCGCAATCGTGGCGCTGGCCGTCGCCCTGCCCGGACCCCCGGTCTGGTTGCCCTGGACGGTCGGGGCAGTGGTCGTGGTCGGTGTCGTGCATGTCGCGGCGATGCCCCGCTGGCGCTTTCACGTCCACCGATGGGAGGTGACCCAGGACGCGGTCTACACCCAGGCCGGCTGGGTCAACATCGAACGGCGGGTCGCCCCGGTGAGCCGGATACAGACCGTCGACACCGAGCGCGGGCCGTTGGAGCAGATGTTCGGAATCACCAAGGTGACCATCACCACCGCGTCCGCGGCCGGCCCGCTGAAGATCCACGGCCTGGACGCGGCGACCGCGGCGCGCCTGGCCGACCAGCTGACCGCGAGCAGCGCAACCGCTGGCGCGGGCGCCGGCGGCGGCAGCGGCGACGGGACGTGAACCACTGGCAGCGCCTGGACCCCAGGGCGCTGATCATCCGCCCGATCGAAGGTCTGGCCCGCGCCGCGGTCCCGCTGATCGCCTTGTTCGTCTCGGGCCGCCGCGGCGGCGTCGGCCAGTGGGCCAGCCTGGCCGGCGCGGCCCTGGTGGTCATCGCCGGGATCCTGCACTGGTGGACCACGCGGTACCGGATCAGCCTGAGCCAGGTAGAGCTCACGTCGGGTCTGCTGCGCCGACGCCACCTGTCCGTGCCGTTGGAGCGGGTGCGCAGCGTCGACGTGACCGCGCACGTGATGCACCGCCTCCTGGGTGTCGCGGTGGTCAAGATCGGAACCGGGCGGCCCGACAAGGGCAGGCACGACGAGCTTCGACTGGAGGGTGTCTCGCGGGCGCGCGCGGTCGCCCTGCGCGCCGAGCTGCTGCACCGCGGCGACGCGCCCCCGGACGCCCGCGCCGGCCAGGAGCTCCCCCTGCCGTCGAAGCTGCAGCCCGGGCTACCCCTGAGCATCGCCACAGCCACCGCCACCGCCACCGCCACCGCAACCGCCACAGCCACCGCAACCGCCACAGCCACCGCAACCGCGACCGCCACAGCCGCGGCGAGTGAGTACGTGCTGTCGCTGTTCGACCCCCGCTGGGTGCGCTTCGCGCCGTTCACCCTTTCTGGC